>Ga0208371_1000183_pt1 | contig 19140 bp, 21 predicted proteins | sample SubbioCR12Aug_1A_FD_184827 | JGI IMG/M metagenome (GOLD analysis project Ga0208371, IMG submission 184827) | Serpentinite rock and fluid subsurface biosphere microbial communities from McLaughlin Reserve, California, USA - CR12Aug_1A (SPAdes) | ecosystem: Environmental > Terrestrial > Deep... | reverse complement strand
ACCCGCCACACCGGCGGCAAACGGCGCACCGGCCATGGATGACATGAAAGCCATGATGCAATCCGGCCAGATGATGATGGGGGGCAAATGCAAGATGCGCGAAGGCGGCGGCATGATGTCCGCCGACGCTGCAGGCAAACCCTGCAACCGTGCTGCTGACGCCGATGCCGCCAACATGGCTTGCCCCAGGGCGGCAGAGTTGTCCCGGCGTGTGGATGAGCTGGAAAAGCGCCTGGACATGATGCAGATGATGATGAAGAAAAAAATGATGCACTGACCTTGCGGGCCGGGGGCGGCAAGGGCCGCTGGGGTGGGTGATACACTCGCCCGCCATGTCCGCCATCCGCCTTCTGCCCGATCTCCTCGTTTCCCAGATTGCCGCCGGGGAAGTCGTTGAACGCCCGGCTTCGGCACTCAAGGAACTCCTCGAAAACAGCCTCGATGCCGGTGCGCGCGAGATTCGCGTGGATCTGGAAGAAGGTGGCATTCGCCTGCTGCGCATCAGCGACGATGGTAGCGGCATCGCCGCAGAAGACCTGCCTTGGGCGCTGACCCGCCATGCCACCAGCAAGATTGCCAGTTTGGACGATCTGGAGCGGGTGGCCAGCCTCGGTTTTCGCGGCGAAGCGCTGGCGAGCATTGCCGCCGTATCCCGCCTGACGCTCACCAGCCGTCAGGCCACTGCGGCCCATGCCTGGCGCATGGCTGCCCTCAATGGCCGTTTGAGCGAAGCAGAACCCGCTGCACTCAGCCGGGGCACGGTGGTGGAAGTGCGCGACCTGTTCTTCAACACGCCCGCTCGGCGCAAGTTTCTCAAGACAGCGGCCACCGAATTGGGCCATTGCGATGAAGCGTTCACCCGTTTGGCCCTGGCGCATCCTGAAACCGGCTTTGTCCTCACGCACAACGGCAAAGTGCTTCGCCGCCATGCAGCAGGCGACTGGCAGACACGGGCGCTGGCCGTGATGGGAGAGTCCTTTGCCGAAACGGCACGCACGCTGGATGTGTCGGCCGGAACTTTGCAGCTTGTCGGGCTGATCGGTTTACCTGCGTTTTCGCGTGCTGGCCGCGATGCCCAGTACGTGTTTGTGAATGGCCGCTTTGTGCGCGACAAACTGTTGGCCCACGCCACACGCGAGGCGTACCGCGACGTGTTGCACCACGATCGGCACCCTGCTTACGTGCTGTTTCTGACACTCCCCCCCGAAGGGGTGGACGTGAATGTCCACCCTGCCAAGACGGAAGTCCGTTTCCGCGATGCCCGTGGCATTCACCAGTTTGTCTTTCACGCCCTGGAACAGGCGCTGGGTAAAACCGGTTCGTCTCCATCTGTGCAGACTGTAGCGCAGGCACAGGGGGGGGAAGGGCTGTCTGATGCCTTCCCGCACCCACCCTTCCCCCCAGGGCCGGGCCGGGTGCAGTCTGGCCTGCTGGCGGCAGAGCCGACCGCTTATTACCGCATGTTGACCGGTGCTGCAGGCTCCCCCGCGCCGGATGGCCCGTCCCCCATCCTGACCCCCGTACACCCGCTGGGTTATGCCCTCGGGCAACTCAGCGGCATTTACATCCTTGCCCAGAATGACCGGGGGCTGGTGGTAGTAGACATGCATGCCGCACACGAACGCATCGTCTACGAACGTCTGAAAACCGCCTGGGCCGCACAGGCCGTGGCCAGTCAGCCACTACTGATTCCCGTGGTGTTCGTGGCCAGTGCCCTGGAAATGGCCACGCAGGAAGAAGCGGCTGCGGCCTTGTCGGGGTTGGGGTTTGAAATCGCCCCGGTCTCGCCCACGCATCTGGCCGTGCGTGCCATCCCCGCCGTGCTGGCCGATGCCGATGCCGAAACCCTGGCGCGCGAAGTGTTGAAAGACATCCACGAATTCGGTATTTCCGAAGCCATGACTGCCCGCCGCAACGAATTGCTGGCGGGCATGGCTTGCCACGGCGCGGTGCGCGCCCATCGCCAGCTCACCCTGCCGGAAATGAACGCCCTGCTGCGCGACATGGAAGCCACCGAGCGTGCCGATCAATGCAATCACGGTCGTCCCACCTGGTTTCAGCTCACCCTGGCCGACTTGGACAAACTCTTCATGAGAGGAAAGTAAGTGACGCAAAAACCCTTCCCCATTCCCGTCAAACCTGCCGCACCGGGCGAACACGAGCTCGAAGCATCGGCCTGCGCCAGTGGCGAACCGTATGCCCTGATGGTGCTGGGCGACTCGATGCTGCCGGAGTTTGAAGAAGGCGAAATCATCGTGGTCGAGCCGGAAGGGCTGGCAAAAGACGGTTCGTTCGTCATCGCCTGGGCCAACGACGAATACATCTTCCGGCAACTGGTGAAACACCCCGAAGGCTGGATGTTGAAACCACTCAACCCGCTTTACCCGAATATCCCCATCGACGCGCTCGAAGGGGTGGTCAAGGGGGTGGTCATCCTGAAGAAAAAACCCGGACGGCGTCGGGCGATGAAGGAATACGTCTGACCCGCCGACCCGCCGCAACTGCGGCATGCCCCGTTTTTTCCATCGCCTACCTCCTTTGACGGATTGACCGTGGCACCCGGCGGGCGCGAGTCTGTCGGTATGCTTGCCTTGACTGGATCTTCCCTGCCGTACCGTCGCCGTCTCAGCCCGCAGATGCGCGAAACGGCCAGCGGCTGGCTGCGTTTTGGCGTGACTGCACAGCCCAAGCACGGCCCTCCTTTTTTCCTGCGCTGACATTTCTTTCGCGGCGATGCATGGACATCGCCGCCGGTTTTTTATTGGTACGCAGGAAACCTCATGACCACACAGACCCTCGATTTTTTTCCGGCCCACAACGCACGCCTACTCTCCGACCCTGACCCCACCGTCGGTGGCCGGGTCGAACTGCAACTGCTCACCACGCTCAAGTGCAATCTGAAATGCACCTACTGTTCGCTTGGCGTGGGTGACGTACTGGGTTCCCAGACCGAGCTCAAATACGATATTGACCAGCTTGCCACCTTCATCGACACGCACCTGAAGGACAAGGAAATCTACGTCACCTTCTACGGGGGTGAACCCACACTCAACCGCGACATGATGGAAGCGGTGATGCATCGCTTTCCTGAGTTTCGCTACCAGCTTCAGACCAATGGCACCCTGCTCGACGATCTGCCGGACTGGATGCTGGCGAAGCTCTCCAACATCCTCGTCTCCATCGACGGCGGCGAAGCCATCACCGATGGCTATCGGGGGCGCGGCATCTGGCGGCAGGTGATCCGCAACCTCGACCGTGTGCATCACCGTGTGGGCGGCACCATCACAGCCCGTGTCACCTGGGGCAACCCGGACACCACCTTCGAGGAACTGGATGAACTGGCCTCCTCGCTGGAGGCGATCGACTACCTCTACTGGCAGTTCGTGGCGGACGAGATGTACGCGGGCGACTCGGTGGAAAAACGCAAGGCCGTGCTGGTGAAGCTCATCGGCACATTCTTTTCGTACACCGATGCGCTCTACCCGCTGATTCCCGTGATGGGCATGGTGCGCAACAAGTTGCTGCCCAACCGCGCCCAGGAGCTTTACGCCGGTTTGACCCAGTGTCGCGTTTCGACTCACCTCATCAATGTCATGCCCAACGGCCAGATCTACCCCTGCCCGGACATGATGTACGCCCAGCACATGCAAATGGGCGAGATACAGGGCAACTGGCTGAAGAAAAGCCCGCTCCAGCCCACGCCCGACATGCCATGCGAAGGGTGCGAAGCCTTCGCATGGTGCCGGCGCAACTGCATGAAAAACCTATGGCTGGGTTACGTGAAGAACGACCTGCGCTATCGCGCCAATGTGGTCGAGCCCATCTGCGACCTGATCCGTTTCATGGGCCGCGAGATCGACCGCCACGATCCGCACGCCTGGTTTGCACGCCTTGGCGTTCCGGCCCGCCAGCGTCTGCTGGGCGCGGAAGTCTACGAATACGTGGAGATCATGCCCTGATGGGCTGCCATCGGGTGCTCAGCGATAGATTTGCAGGAGTGCGCGTGTGTTTTCGTCGAGGGGCAGCCCGTAATCGGCAGCGGCGATGACCAGTTGCGTGTCGGCTGAGACCACCTTCAAGTTGACGTGTATGAAATTCGTGGCAGAGGCATAGGTGCCTACCACGACGGCAGGGGCTTGATAGGACTGGCTGATCTGCGTGATTTCACGCGAGAGCAACAATTCGCCTTCTGCACGTTTTACAAACAATGAGCCGCGTAGTTTGACCTCCACGACCTTGAAGCCCTTCTGCGTCAGCCGGGCAGCGACCTGTTCCGAGACAGATCGCCCAAGGCGTGAGGACTTTTCACTGTGGCGACGAGGATGGTGTTCTGTTTATTGACCTGTGTGGCGTGTTGCTCGATTTGCTGTCATTGGGTTTGATCGTGATGGGAGTAGCCAGAGTGGCTTCATTGAGCCAATTGCTAAGTATGTCTTAGTAAAGCATTAGGCAATAACTAAGACGATCTTAGTCCTTGGCCTTCCTCTTTCTGCCCGATGGACTCAGATACCCCGGTTGTTGCACGTCGCCTCAAGGAGGCGCGGCAGCGGCTTGGTTTGTCGCAATACGCGTTGGGTGTGGCGGCGGGTATCGACGAAATGTCAGCCAGCCCGAGAGTCAATCAGTATGAGCGTGGTAAGCACGCACCCGATTTTCAGGTGGCGCGACGTCTGGCCGCTGTGCTCGGGGTGCCGACGGCCTACCTGTATGCGGAAGAGGATGATCTGGCCGAAGCCTTGCTTGTGCTGGGCGTGTTGTCGCCGGAAAAACGAGCAGAACTGCTGCGGGTCTTGCGCCAGTTGGCTGGGCAAGGGGGCTGACGCGGGAGGGGGGCACCGCCCCGGTTGGGCAGGGGCGGTTATTTCAGGGGGCGTGTGCTTTTGCAGTGTCAGCCGTGCGCGCCCTGCCCGAAGGTCTCGCCGACGCATGTGCCTGCCAGACGATCGAAATACCGGGCACGGTAGTAATGCCGTTTGTGGGTGGCGTCGTCGGTGAAGGCGGCGCGGTCATGCAGTACGTTGTTGCTGACCAGGCCCATGCCAGATTCCAGACGCCCTCGGTACACATAGGGCGAGTCGCTTTCCAGAATTGATTGCAGACAGGTCAGAGCTTCGCGCGTGAGCGGGTCATCAGCCCAGATGACGTTGCGTGCCCGCACGGTGTAGCGCATGTGCAGGTCGCCAGAAGGCAGGATGCTGAATACCGGCCCGACTTCTTCCCGGCGGCCTACCGTGCCGCCTTCGTCGATGCGGGCCGGAATGGTCATGGCGCGGGGGGCCATGAGTGCGCGAATGTAGTCGGGATTTTTTTCACGCAGCAGGATGTAGGCGATTTCATGATCCATCAGCGCGTTTTCGCCGCCGCTGGCGGCCTGCTGCACGACATGCAGGTTGAGGGCGAGGATCTGTTTGTCGGCGGGGTTGTAATAACCGTCGGTATGCCAGTGGATGACTTTGTTGGTGTAGGGGATGTAGTGCTGGCGGATGCCTTCTTCCCTGACCGTGAGGGAGGTGAGGCCGGTGTCGTCGGCGAGCCAGTTTTTGTTGATGTCCTGCAGGCCGAAACGGCGAGCCAGCGAAAGCGGGATTTCCGGGTCGGGGTCATTGCCGGTTTTGCCGACGTAAAGCGCCATGTTGGTTTTGGCGCAGCGGGCAAGCAGGGCGGTGTGTTCGTGGGGGGTGAGCGTGCGAGGGTCGTTGATTTCCACGATCAGATCCCCCAGCGATTGGGGGTAGTCGTGCAGCTTCCAGTCCCGCCAGCGCGGGTAGAGCGTGTCGTCGTCGATATTGAAGGGGCTGCGAACGGGGAGGGGGGCGTGTTGCGGCAGGGACATGCGGGGCTCCGGGCGTGCGTGGCAAGGGGGAAGTATTGTCTTCGCCCTGGTGTGCCTCGGTTTGACGATTGGGGGCTACCCCTAAAGAAGTAGCTGCACGAAGCCGGGGCTATCGGTGTAGCAGCACTTCCATGACGAACTTCACGCCTTCGTAGGCCAGCATCAGGCTGATGAATCCGGCCATCGTCCAGTAGATGGCGGTGCGCCCGCGCCAGCCATAGATGCGTCGCCCCAGCAGCAGGGCAGCAAAGATCAGCCAGGCGGCGATGCCGAACACGGTTTTATGGTTGAAGGGCATGGCTTTGCCGAACACTTCTTCTGAAAAGCCGATGCCGGAAATGACCGTGAGTGTCAGCAGTGCGAAGCCGGCCTGGATCATGCGGAACAGGAGTTTTTCGAGGGTGAGCAGGGGGGGGAGCCCGGCGAGCATTTTTGGGGGTACGGCTTTGTGCAGGTGTCTTTCTGCGAGGGTGATGAGGATGGCGTGCAGGGCGGCAATGGTGAGCAGGCTGTAGGCGGAGAACGCGACCAGCAAGTGGGCGCGGAACAGAGGGGCGTCGGTGTGGGCGATGGGGGCACCCAATGGCATGAGTATTTGCAGCAGGGCGCTGAGACCGGCGAAACCCAGCACGATGCCTTGCAGCCCGGCCAAGTGGTAACGCCAGGCGGCGGTGGAGTAGGTGAGCACAGTCAGGGCTGAGACGGCGGAAAGTGACACGGCGAAACCGAGATGAATGCCATCGCCACCGAGCATGTCGCGGTGCAACAGCACGAGGTGCGGCAGCAAGGGGAGAAGCGGCAGCAGGCGGGGTACCCAGTCGGTGCGGCAACAACCGGGCAAGCCGGGCCAGAACCAGAGGGCGAGACCGAAATAGGCGGCGAGGGTGAGTGTTTCCAGCATGGTGTGGCTGCAGCGTGGGCGTTAGACTCTGGCAGTCTAACGTATCTCCTTCCTCCTATCCCTTCTCCCTTTTTCTGGCTGCGTTTCATCATGTTCGACAATCTGACTGACCGACTTTCCCGTGTTGTGAAGAACCTGCGCGGGCAGGGGCGCTTGAGCGAAGAAAATATGCAGGATGCCTTGCGTGAGGTACGCGTGGCATTGCTGGAAGCCGATGTGGCGTTGCCTGTGGTGCGTGATTTCATCGCCAGGGTCAAGGAGCGTGCGCTCGGGCAGGGTGTGTTGAAAAGCCTGACACCGGGACAGCAATTGATCGGCGTGGTGCACAAGGAGCTCACCACGCTGATGGGTGAGCAGGCCGCGCCGCTGAACTTTGCAACCCAGCCGCCAGCGGTGTTTCTCATGGCGGGGTTGCAGGGTGCGGGCAAGACCACGTCCACGGGCAAACTCACCCGCGTCATCCGCGAGGCAGGCAAGAAACGCATTCTGGTGGTGAGTTGTGACGTTTACCGTCCGGCAGCCATCGAGCAGCTCAGGTTGGTGGCGGTACAGGCCGAGGTGGATTTCTTTCCTTCTTCGGCTGACCAGAAACCTGCGGATATCGCCCGTGCGGCGCTGGAACATGCACGGCGGCATCTGTATGAGGTATTGATCGTCGATACGGCCGGTCGCCTGCATGTGGATGAGGCGATGATGGCCGAGATCAAGGATCTGCATGCTTTGCTCAACCCCATCGAGACCTTGTTCGTGGTCGATGCCATGCAGGGTCAGGATGCGGTGAATACCGCAAAAGCCTTCAACGAAGCCTTGCCGCTGACCGGCGTGATTCTGACCAAGCTTGACGGCGATGCACGTGGCGGCGCGGCGCTGTCGGTGCGCCATGTCACCGGCAAGCCGGTGAAGCTGGTGGGGGTGGGCGAAAAACTTTCCGGCATCGAGGTGTTTCATCCTGAACGCATGGCCAGCCGGGTGCTGGGCATGGGCGATGTGCTGTCTCTGATCGAAGAGGCGCAGCGCTCGGTGGATAAGGACGAAGCCATCCGGGCAGTGCAGAAACTCAAGAGCGGCAAGGGTTTTGATCTCGAAGATTTCAAGTTGCAGATGCAGCAGATGAAGAAACTCGGTGGTTTGGGCAGTCTCATGGATAAATTACCGGGGGCCGGGCAGGTCAGCGCCGATCAGCTGGCCAAGGGCGAAAAGGAAATGCGCCGCATCGAAGGCATCATCAACGCCATGACGCCGGAAGAGCGCCGCCGCCCGGAAATTCTCAAGGCCAGTCGCAAACGCCGTATCGCCACGGGCTCGGGCGTGCAGGTGCAGGATGTCAACCGCCTGCTCAATCAGTTTGAGCAGGCGCAAAAGATGATGAAATCCATGAGCAAAGGCGGAGGCTTGTCCAAGCTGATGCGGGGCATGAAGGGGGCTTTGCCCGGCATGCGCTGATTCATTCAGGAAAGCGGCGATAAATCAGCGGCTTGGAATGCGTGCGGGGATACCGTACAATGCGCGGCTTTTCCAAATTCATGCGGGAAGAGCCGTTTCGCTTCGGCTGTTTTCGCCTGCAGGTAACCGACTCTAGAGGATTGCAACAAATGGTGACCATTCGTCTTGCCCGTGGTGGCTCCAAGAAGCGCCCGTTTTACAACATCGTGGTGACCGATTCCCGTAATCGTCGCGATGGACGTTTCGTCGAGCGCATCGGTTTTTACAACCCCGTGGCCGTGGGTAATGCAGAAGGCCTGCGTGTGAACCAGGAGCGTCTGGCTTACTGGCAAGGCGTAGGTGCGCAGTTGTCCGAGACGGTTGCCCGTATCGTGCGCGGCACCAAGAGTGCGGCAGCCTGATATTCCGCTCGAACGTGTGGTGATGGGGCGGGTTGCCGCCCCGTACGCCGTCAAGGGCTGGCTCAAGATTCAGCCTTTTACCGAGTATGTCGATGGTTTGTTGGATTATCACGTCTGGTGGTTGGGGCGTGCAGAGGGGCGTCAGGTTGGGTGGCGTGCGTATCGTCTTCTTGAAGGCAAGGTGCATGGCCAAACCCTTCTGGTGCAGCTTGAGGGGGTTGATGGTCGCGATGCGGCTGAAGCCCTGAAAGGCTTCGATATTGCTGTGGATCGGGCGCAATTTCCCGAGGCCGGTGAAGACGAGTTCTACTGGGATGATCTTGTCGGTGTGCAGGTGGTGAATACCGAAGGTGTTCTTTTGGGCCAAGTGCGTGCGTTGCTGGAAACCGGTGCGCATGATGTCTTGCAGGTTGTCGCAGAAGAAGATGGGCGAGAACGTTTGATTCCGTTTGTGGAGGCTTACGTGCGCGAAGTGGATGTGCGTGGCAAGCGCATCTGTGTGGAGTGGGGTGCCGACTGGGACAAGGATTGAGGCTGGGTGGGTTCGCCTGGCCATAGAAGCGATGCCTGCTTACCACGTCGTGAGTCTGTTTCCGGAAATGTTTTCTGCACTGAGCCAGTCTGGTGTCAGTGGGCGTGCGGTGCGAACCGGGTTATGCCGGTTGAAGCTCTGGGATCCCAGGGATTTCACCCTGGATCACTACCGTACCGTCGATGATCGCCCCTTTGGTGGCGGCCCGGGCATGCTCATGCTGCTTGAGCCGCTTGATCTGGCGCTGACCGCAGCCAAGACGACGTTGAAGCGTGAGGGAGTGGCGAATCCCCGGCTGATTTATCTCTCGCCGCAGGGGCGCACGCTGGATCAGTTGCTGGTTGAAGAATTGGCCCATGAACCGGCGCTGGTGCTCTTGGCAGGACGGTATGAGGGCATTGATGAACGCCTGTTTGCGCGCCATGCACTGGAAGAAATCTCCATCGGCGACTATGTTTTGTCCGGTGGCGAGTTGCCGGCGATGGTGTTGCTGGATGCATTGATCCGGCAGATACCCGGTGCGCTCGGGCATGTGGATTCGGCAAAGGAAGATTCCTTTGCCGATGGTTTGCTGGATTGTCCGCACTACACCCGGCCAGAGCATTACCTCGGTCTGGCCGTGCCCAGTGTGTTGAAAAGCGGTAGCCATGCAGCGATAGCGCGCTGGCGTCTGCAGCAGTCCCTGGCGAGAACGCGCACGCGCCGTCCAGACCTGCTCGACGGGCGTGCCTTGTCGCCGCAGGAAGAACAGCTGTTACAGGAATTGCAGGAGGAGTCGGCTGACTTCTCCTGAAGTCGAACCCGCTCAAGCGGGGTGTCATAAACGGCGGCATGTATCCGAGGGATACCTCTACGTTTGGTTTCGTTGAAGAAACGAAGAAGGAAATTGCAATGAACCTGATTGAACTGCTCGAACAAGAAGAAATCGCTCGCCTGACCGCAGGCGGCAAGACCATTCCCGCATTTGCACCCGGCGACACCGTGGTGGTGCAGGTAAAGGTGAAGGAAGGCAGCCGTGAGCGTCTGCAGGCCTATGAAGGCGTGGTCATCGCCAAGCGCAACCGTGGCCTCAACTCGGCTTTTACCGTGCGCAAAATCTCTGCGGGTGAAGGCGTTGAGCGCACTTTCCAGACCTACTCTCCCCTGGTTGCAGCCATTGAAGTGAAACGTCGTGGTGATGTACGTCGTGCCAAGCTGTATTACCTGCGTCAGCGTTCTGGCAAATCTGCTCGCATCAAGGAAAAACTCGGCTTCCACAAGAAGGCCGACAAAGCCTGATTTTGTTATGCAGCACCGCAGCGGTCGCTGTCGGAAAAGGCCATTTTCCCTGTTGTCTCTTTAGGGTCTAATGGTGCGGCCGGAGAGGGTGTTGCTCTCCGGCACAGCCTCTGGCTGGTTGTGTCTCGTTCATTGATCAAGGAGAAAACAATGCACCATGGAATCAGGCTTTTTCTGGCTGCGGCCGCTTTTGTTTTGGGCATGAACGGTGCTTGCCAGAGTGTGGCTGCTCCGCTTTCTTTTGGTGTTTTGAATCAGCAGAGTGCGCAGTTGACGGCCGAGCGCTGGAACCCGCTGCTGAAATATGTCGAAGAAAAATCTGGTGTCACCCTGCAATTGAAGATGGGGCCCACCGTGCTGGAGACCGATGCCATGATGGGGCGCGGTGAATTCGACTTCATGTTCACCAACCATAATTTTCAGCGTGAATACGACAAAGTGGGATATCGGGTGATTGCCCGTTGGGCGGGAGACCCCATCCGGTGTGCTTTTGTCGTGACAGAAGACAGCACGATCAGCAAGCTGGAAGACCTGAACGGTAAATCGGTAGCTTATCCTAGCGCCGATGCGTTTGTGGCCTATGCCGTACCCACCGTGACACTCAACCGCAAAGGTATCAAGGAAGTTGAAGTTTTCGCAGGTAATCAGGATGGAGCCCTGGCCCAGTTGAAATTCAAGCGGGTCGATGCGGCTGCTGTGAATTCGCGTTTTCTCAAGCAATATTCCGAGCGGAACAGTGTGCGTTTCAAAGTGATTCACGAATCCGATGGTTATCCTGATCTGGCGATCATCGCGCATCCCCGTATCAGCGCCGAGATCGTTGAAAAGGTGCGGCAGGCCTTCCTGGCCATGAAGCACGACCCCAGTGCGGCAGAGATGCTGGCAAAAGCAAACTCAAAGGGCTTTGATCCTGCCACAAACCGCGACTACGAGGGTGTGCGCAGCATCTATCACGCAGTAGGTCAGTAACGGCCACGCTCTGACGCCGCGCGAAAATGTCTTTTGTGTCACGTTTTGCCCCGTTGAGCCTGCGCGGCATCATGCTCGGGTTCATCACGCTGGCAACCCTTTCCCTGACCGTGCCCGGCCTGGTCTGGTTGATACACGGCCGGGGGCAGCAAGAACGCCAAGGCCTGGAACTTCAGGCTACCCGTCTGACTACCGGGGCCACGCCCTTGTTGCTCAATGCCCTGGTGGTGGGTGACCTTGCGACGGCCGAGCAAATACTTATCCAGCTCAATAACGATGGTTTTTTTTCCCACCTCAGATTGCTGGAGGCAGATGGCAAAGGGGTCGTGATTGATGTTTCTCCTGCGGCACACGCAGAGAATGCCGCGCCCGTCTGGTTCAGGTACCTGTTGGGAAGGGAGGAAGTGACCTTATCGCTTCCCGTTCAGTCGGGTGGACAGCGTTACGCCGTCTTGTTCGCACAACCCGATCTGCACGGACCGTTGCACGATTTATGGGGCGAGTTTCGTTACCTGTCTCTGGGGGTGCTAGCGCTCAACGTCATTTTGGCGCTGATGGTTGGCATCATCCTCTCGCGTGGCCTGCGCCCGATTCACCAGCTGGGCAAAGCCGCAGAACGGCTTGGTCGAGGGGAAATGTGGGCACGTATGCAAGAAGCCTCTCCACCTGAGCTTCAGCCCACGATTCAGGCCTTCAACAGCATGGCAGACAACATTGAAAAGCTGATGGGCGAGGTACGTGAACAAGCCATGCTGCATCGCAAGCTTGCAGCCATCGTCTCGCAGTCGGATGAAGCCATCCTGTCGTTGGACAACGCCTGCCGCATCACCAGCTGGAACATCGGGGCAGAGCAGCTGCTCGGGTTTTCTACAGAAGAAATGCTGGGTTATCCCGTCAGCGAGCTTCTTCTGTCGCCGGTATTGAGCCCGGAACACGAGGTGGAGAGCATGTTGGCCTCTCGTCCTCCCAACCTTTGGGAAACGCATCTGCGCCGTAAAAATGGAAGCGATGTTGCGGTTGCAGTCAGTGCTTCGCCACTCGTCGATGACGCTGCCCATTTGGTTGGACACATCCTGATGGCGCGCGATATCAGCCACATCAAAGCGGCCCAGAGTGCGCTGTTGCATGCAAAAGAAGCAGCAGAAACAGCCAGCCGCATGAAGAGTGAGTTTCTCGCGAACATGAGCCACGAGATACGCACCCCCATGAACGGCATCATAGGCATGACCGATCTAGCGCTTGACACCCCCCTGAATGACGAACAGCGCGAGTACATGAGTCTCGTCAAATCTTCAGCCGATGCCCTGTTGAGCGTCATCAACGACATCCTCGACTTTTCCAAGATCGAAGCGGGGCGCCTCGATATGGAGACACTGCCGTTCAAGCTGCGTGTGGTGATTTGCGACACCGTCAAATCCCAAGCGATTCGTCTGCGGGAAAAACCGGTCGAGTTATTGTTTGAAATTGCGCCGGATGTGCCTGAAATCTTGCTGGGCGACCCGGGGCGCTTGCGTCAGGTCTTGCTCAACCTGTTGGGCAATGCGATTAAATTTACCGAACGTGGCGAGATATCTGTGCACGTTGACTGCGCGGCAGCCGTCAATGAAGCAGATGAAATCGTCATTCGCATCACCGTACGTGATTCCGGCATCGGAATTCCAGAACACAAACTCGCAGGCATATTCGACGCTTTTACCCAGGTAGACAGCTCCATCACCCGCCGCTTTGGGGGAACAGGGCTTGGCCTGACCATTACCCGCCGCTTGATCGAACTGATGCAGGGCACGATTCAGGTGCAAAGCCGCGAAGGAGAAGGCAGCGTCTTCTCGTTCACGGCAAGATTCACCCTTGCCCGAAATCAGGAAAATGTTGTGCAGCGCAACTTGGGCGGAATGCGCGTTTTGATCGTGGACGACAACACCACCAACCGTCGCATTCTCAAAGATGCACTGGAACGTGCTCAGGTCTGCACGGAAACAGCAGCCAGTGGCGAAGCCTGTTTTCAGCAGTTGGCAGTGGCACAAGCGGCCAATCAGCCTTTCGACGCCGTGTTGCTGGATGTACAGATGCCGGAGATGGATGGTTTTTCCGTTGCAGCCCGTATTCGCGATAACCCGGCTTTTGCGTCGTTGCGCATCATTATGCTTTCCAGCGTAGGGATGCGAGGCGATGCCGCTTATTGCAGATCGCTTGGGCTTTCGGCCTATCTGACCAAGCCGATTTATTCGCTCGAACTGCTGGATGCGCTGCGCATGGTCATGACCCACGCCCCTTCGGGCGAAGACGAGATTGCCGTCGTAACGCGCCACAGCCTGCATGAATTTTCTGTGCAAGCGCACGCGGTTGCAGAGGCGGCCTCGCCTTCTGAGCAGCGCGGCCACACCCTGCCGCTCAGGGTTTTGCTGGTTGAAGATAACGCCATCAACCAGCGTTTGGCATGTGCCCTGCTCGCCAAAGAAGGGCATGCTGTCAGTACGGCAGAAAACGGCATGCTGGCGCTGGAGAAAATTGCAGAAGAAGCATTCGACCTGGTGCTGATGGATGTACAGATGCCCGTCATGGATGGCTTTGAAGCCACGCGCCATATCCGTGCCATGGAACAGGCCGACTCGGTTGCGCATCCACACTTGATCGTTGTCGCCATGACGGCGAATGCTTTTCCTGAAGATCGGGCGCACTGCCTGGATGTGGGGATGGACGACTACCTCAGCAAACCCTTGCAACTCGCAGAACTGAAACGTGTGCTGGATTTTGTTTCCCGTGCCCGGCAAGTCATTTTGTAATGCCCCTTTTTTCTGGAGCAGATCATGTTTCCCTTTCTCCCTTCCTCAGATGCAGTCATCGGCCAATTTGATAAAGCCCTGCGCACGGTTTTTGCGTCTGCCGCAAGTCGTCGCCCCTATCCGGACAGCGGGCTTGAAGAAGCCGCGATGAACGAGGCCGAAAAAAGGCACGCGGCGGGTTTGATGCGCATCAATCACAGCGGTGAAGTGTGTGCCCAGGCGTTGTATGCCGGTCAGGCGTTGACGGCACGCAACCCGGAGGCCCAGCGCGCTCTGCTGGCAGCAGGTGATGAGGAAACCGAGCATCTGGCCTGGTGCGAAAAGCGCCTTGCCGAACTGGGAAGCCACAAGAGCCTGCTTAACCCGTTGTGGTATGCAGGTTCATTTGCGCTGGGTGCTTTTGCCGGTGCGTTGGGTGACAAGTGGAATCTGGGGTTTCTTGCAGAGACCGAGCGGCAGGTGGAAGGGCATCTCGATAGCCACCTCGACAAACTGCCCGCACAGGACAGCAAAAGCAAAGCGATTGTTGAGCAAATGAAAATCGACGAAATCAAACACGCCGATACCGCTATCGCCTACGGTGGTGCGCCGTTACCGATGCCGGTCAGGCACGCAATGCGGCTCACCTCGAAAATACTGACGCACGCTGCCTATCGGGTGTAACGCCGTGAATTTCAATGAACAACTCGCACGCCTGCCCATGCAGGCAGCGGTCTTGCGTCTGGAGCTGGTTTATGTCGGCAGACCCAGCGAATACATCGACAACCAGCCTGGCAGCGCGGGGTCTGTGCGCGTTTATGCCTGGCTTGCGGTGCAGCACGGGGGGTATATCGGCATCCAAGCGGCCGAAGAAGGTCTGCAGATTTACGCCGAACATACCGAGGATGCGCGTCGGTTTCCCGGTAAGCACCCCAATATCGACCGACTGCTGGCCATCGTGCACGGGCAATCGGGGTGCCAGGTGATTTCGCATATGACGGCGGAGTAAACCCGCGCGATGAAACGACATCAAAAAACCCGCTCGCAGCGGGTTTTTTGATGAAGCGGGTGACGGCTGTGTTATTTGGGGCAGGATTCGTCGCCGGGGACTTTGCCGGGGATCAGCAGAAACTGCTCGAACGGGCCCATGACGCGCATGGCCTCGCCTTTCGGGCCTTCAAATTTCAAACGACCAAACATCATGGCGCGCATCGGGCCGTACTCGCCCGCACCCATTTCGTGCCAGCGCTTGGTTTCAGCATGCATCAGGTAGTCAGAATCGTAGTTCAGGTTGGCATGGCTGATCTTGCCGGCATAGGTACACAGCGCCTTGCCATCCTTGGCGGAAATGGTCATTTCGACTTTGGTGGTTTCGCCGCAATCGGTGCGATACATGTGGATGACTTTATAGCCGCGCCCCTGGTCATTTTTGATCCACTTGTCTGCCAGATCGTTGCTCAGAATCGGGTTGGCATTCCATGCCTGACACGCTTGGACAGCCCAGTCAGCGGACATCATGGGGGCGGCCTGGGCGCTGGCGCTAGCCAGAATTGCCAGAGAAATCAGAGTTTTACGCATGGTTTTGTCTCCTCTTTGGTGGGGTTTGGTGCAAAAAAGGTGGTGAAGATTAGTCTGCAGAGGGGGCGACTGTCAAAATAAAAGCATGTATTTACACGTGCGCAAGCAAGACATGCCGATTGGAAATAGTGATGTTTGATGGTGGATGTTGCGTTGGCGCATCACTGTGGGTGGAAGCACGGGCCGCAGCTGTTTTCGTTGTTATTTCCTGTCTGTTTTGCCCTGCACCAGTTCGATGCGGCGCAGCAACTGTGCGGCCGCATGGACGTCACCATTTTGTATGGCGCGTTGCCGTTGCACTTCCAGCCAGACCCACAATGGGCGACGCCAGCCAAGATCGGAAGCCGTGCGGGTAGCTGCTTCGATGGTTTGCGCATGCGCACGCCCCTGTTTGAAGAGCAATCCTGTCGCGATCAGGCGCGGCAAGGCATCGGGTATCGCCATGGCTGCGTGGTTGGCTCCGCTCTCATCGCTGGCTTGCAGCAGACGGGCGTAATGAGCAGGCAGCAGGCTGGCGTCCAGTTTTGCCCAGTCGCCCGAAATGAAACGGGCATAGCTGCGGTCAGCAGGTGTCGCATCGGCTTCCAGTGACGCGTAAGGCGCGCAGGCGCTGAAATCGAGCGTGGCGGCCTGGGTGCCACAGGCCGCCAGCTCCAGGCGGGCGAGCAGATCGAGACGGCCGGTTTTAGCGACTTCCTTGCGGGCATTTTCCAGCGCCAGTTCAGCGGCCCGGCTATCACCTTGCAGCCAGCGATTCTGGAAATGTTCGAGCAGGCTGGCGGCATTTATTTTCCAGTCAGCCGGCGGTGGTGCGCTGCTGCAGGCTGCCAGTAGCGCCAGGCTGTAGACGGCGGCGTACAGCAGGAATCCGGCAAGCGTTTTCATGGCGTCTTGATCTCCACATCCCGGGCCAGCGGCCATTTTTTATTGAGCTCATTGATGAGGTGATTGACTTTGCGCACGCTGTCGTCGATTTCCGTACGCAGTTGCGCGACGTCTGTACTGGCTTCCTTGACGTGACCGGTAATGGTGGCGACATGGGCACTGGCTGTTTGAGCAGAAGACAGAATCGCGTCGGCTTTTTTCAGGCTCTCACGGACATCGCCCAACAACAGATTGACCTGGGCTACCGATTGGCGGGTCTGATCCATCACCCCTTCCGGCCCGAAAACCTGGCGATCGGCCTTGCCCAGCATACCGTCCACTTTCAGGGAAATGCCGTTGATGTGACCCAGCAAGGTGTGGGTTTTTTCGATTACGCGCACCACCTGGGCAGCGTGTTCGGGGGAACCCATGATGCCCTGCAAGATGCCGTAATCGCCAGCCATACGCTCGCTCACGGTTTCCACATTGCCGAGGGTGCGGTTGATGGCCGACTCCGGTGCGGTCATGGCCGCCACATGATCCAGGATGTCTTGCGCACGTTGCTTGAGCATGGCGATATCCAAGGGGTTTTCCGCAGGAATCAGTTCTCGCTCTGCGCCATCGCCCAGCGGGTTTTTGTCGCTCAGGTCGGCGGTATAGGCCTTGATTTCGGTATGACCCAACAGCCCTTTCTCCAGGGTGAAGACACTGCTTTCGCGCAACCACTTCGCTTCTTTTTCGGGAATGGCTATTTCGATGCGCACTTGCCCTTCCGGGGTGAGCGCCAGACGTTTGACCTCGCCGATGGGAAATCCGGAAAAAGTCAGCGGCTGTCCCACTGCCACGCCATCCGCCTGGGGGGCCATGAGTCTGAGGGTGCGCGTGGGTTCAAACACGCCGCGTGCATACAGGCCATACAGCACCAGCAGCAGGGCCAGCAGCACGGTGGAAACCAGCAGCAGCCCCACCTTGAACTCAAGATTCTTGATCAGCGGGGCGCGTATAGGGGCTCGTTCCATGGGTAATCCAGAATCCAGCAATGGGTGAAATGGTCGGCCAGCAGTCCGAGCAGATGGGCCACGAAAGGCGGGTAATGCGTATCCGGCAAGAGCAGGGCCGGGCGATCGATGATGAGCAGCGCCGGTTTATCGACAACGGCACGCAACAGCTTTGCGATGAAGCGTTCTTCATGGCTCAGTTGCGGGTCGCGTTTGTAGGCCGAATCGGTACTGCCGGTGACATGTAGCAATGTCCAGGCGAGATCCATGGCGTCCTGATAGCTCAAGTTGTGCAGATACTGCGGCACGATGGCAATGTTCTCCAGTACGCCCAGATTGGCGCGCAATGGCATCTCTGCCGACACCCGCGCGGCATGCGGTTGGCTGTCCAGCAATGCCCGGCGTGCGGCATCGTCGGTGGGCCAGTTCAGATGTACTTGAAGGCTAATGACGTCACCTCGATCAGCATCAATACAAAAAACAGCCGCACCATGCCGCGTAAAACGGAAATGGGGGCCATGAACAGCATTTTGGGAGTAGCCAGGCCTTCTGCCACGGGAATGATCGTCACAGCCAGACCAAATGCCAGGGCTTTCAGCCAGATGCCCAGCATGACGGCGTTGGTGAACACCTTGCCCATGACGCGCGAGAAATCTGGCAGGCTCCAAAGTTGAAAACCGTAGAGCGCCAGATAGGCCAGAATCAGGGCAAGTACGCTGGTCAACGCAGTCAGGGCCAGAATCGACACCACGCCGCCAATGATGCGTGGCATGAATTCCATGCGCAGGGTATCGACCCCGGCAGCTTCCAGCGCATCGATCTCGTTATGGATACGCATGAGTGCTACCTCGGTGTTGATGGCGGAACTGGAGCGCAGGGCGATGAACAGCGCCGTGATCAGCGGCAGGATTTCCAGCACCAGCACGCGCATGCTCATTTCCAGCGCGAATTCCGATTGTCCGATGCGCGCAGCGGTACTCACCACAATCTGGATCAACACATAAGAGAGCAACGCTGCAAACAGGGTGAACCCCGGCAGGATCTGCCAGGCAGTGAAATAAATCTGCTTCATCACCACCATGCGCGTGGCGCTGTTGTAGGAAGCGGGGGTCAGGGAGGCTGTGAGCGCATGGCCAGCAAAAACGGCAATACCTCGCCACGTGCGCCACAGTGCCAGGGTCGCCGCGCCACGGCGGGAGACAAAATCGGTAAGCCGGTTCATGGGCGGGATCATAACAACGGGGATGTATCATTGCCCGCTCTCAAGAGGGTTCGTCATGACCAGAAATCTGTATAGCGTGTGTGTCCTGTGGCTGTTCGGTGTGTTGCCGGTCATGGCGGCCCCCGGCACCCTGATCAAGGAAGAGGAATTGCGTGCAGAACCGGGCAGTAGTGCTGCTGTGCTCGCCCGTCTGGCGCGCGATACGCCGGTTGATGTGGTGGCAAGACAGGGGGGGTGGACTCAGATCCATGCCCAGGGCGTACGTGGTTGGGTGCGCATCTTGTCGGTGCGAACCCAGGTTACCACTGGCAGCGCCAGTGACTTGGCTGCCTTGGCCTCCCGGCGTGATGGCAGGCAAG
>Ga0208371_1000182_pt1 | contig 19157 bp, 13 predicted proteins | sample SubbioCR12Aug_1A_FD_184827 | JGI IMG/M metagenome (GOLD analysis project Ga0208371, IMG submission 184827) | Serpentinite rock and fluid subsurface biosphere microbial communities from McLaughlin Reserve, California, USA - CR12Aug_1A (SPAdes) | ecosystem: Environmental > Terrestrial > Deep... | reverse complement strand
TACATCGCCTTTGGCCGGGACGCCTGGTGATTACGCTGGAAGAGCATCGTGCCGCAGCCGCCTGGAATGACCGTGCCACGCTGAATGAACACGGCGAGGTTTTTGCCGTGGAGCCTGTGGAGGGGCTGCCGCGTATCTATGCCCCGGATGGCATGGAAAAGCTGCTGATTCGTCGTTATGGCGAGTTCAGTCGTGCCGTTGCACCGCTGCACATGAACGTGGAGCAGGTCGTGGTCACGGCACGGCAGTCGTGGCGCATGCGCCTTTCCGGCGGCATCGCCGTCGAACTGGGGCGTGAACGTATCGAAGAGCGACTGGCGCGATTTGTGACCGGCTACCCCCAAGCCATGGCTGCGGTGGGCGGTTTTGTGCGTGCGGACATGCGTTATCCCAACGGATTCGCCGTGAAGCAGGCACCGCGCGCGGATTCAATCAAGGGCAAGGCATGAACAAAATCAGAGAAAACAAGGACTTGATTGTCGGTCTCGATATCGGCACGTCCAAGATCGTGGCCTTGGTCGGTGAGGCCATGCCGGAAGGCGGGCTCAACATCATCGGCATGGGGCAGGCCCCCTCGCGTGGTTTGAAAAAAGGGGTGGTGGTCAACATTGAGTCGACCGTTTCCGCTATCCAGCGTGCGCTGGAAGAAGCCGAGTTGATGGCGAATTGCAAGATCACGCAGGTGTACACCGGTATCGCGGGCAGTCACATCAAGGCGCAGAACTCCAGCGGCATGTTGCCCATCCGCGATCGTGAGGTCTCGCAGGCCGATGTGGATCGGGTGGTGGAAATTGCCCGTGCGCTCAACATTCCGGCCGACCAGCAGATACTGCATGTCTTGCCACAGGAATTCATCATCGATGGCCAGGATGGTGTGCGTGAGCCGTTGGGCATGTCTGGTGTGCGTCTGGAGGTGAAGGTGCATATCGTCACCGGTGCCGTATCGGCGGCGCAAAACATCGTCAAGTGTGTGCGTCGCTGTGGTCTGGAGGTGGGCGATCTGGTGTTGCAGCCTCTGGCGTCCAGTCATGCCGTGCTGAACGAAGACGAAAAAGATCTGGGGGTATGTCTGGTGGACATCGGTGGCGGCACCACAGACATCGCCGTATTCACGCGCGGAGCCATCCAGCATGTTGCCGTGATTCCTGTGGCGGGTGACCAGATCACCAACGACATCGCCATGACCCTGCGTACGCCCACGCGTGAAGCCGAGGATCTGAAGATTCAGCACGGTATCGCCTTGCGCCAGTTGGCTGCGCGCGAAGACATGATCGAGGTGCCTGGCATCGGCGAGCGCGGCCCGAGGATGCTTTCCAAACAATTGCTGTCCGAGGTGATCGAGCCGCGCGTGGAAGAGTTGTTCAACCTGATTCAGGCCGAACTGCGGCGTAGTGGCTTCGAGGAGCAGATTTCTTCCGGCTTGGTGCTCACCGGGGGGGCCAGTCTGATGCGCGGCATGGTGGAGCTGGCCGAGGAGGTCTTCCACATGCCGGTGCGTATCGGTGTGCCCGAATACGTGGGTGGCCTATCGGAGCGTGTGCGCAATCCACGCTATGCCACCAGCGTTGGCCTATTGCTTGCCGGGCTGGAAAAACACGAAATCGATGAGGCGGCCCGCATTCAGGGGGCCAGCTTTTCGCAGGTGCTGGAGCGCATGAAATCATGGTTCCAACAGAATTTTTAGCGCTGTGAGACGAGGGGCAGGGACGCTGGGTCGAGAGATGACGTCTCTGGCTGTTTATTGATGTGGGTGTAGGGCAAGGCATCAAGCCGGGTTTTTCCGGCGTGTTGTTGTGTTTTTTGGCCTGTTTTTCCTAGGAGGGATGACATGTTGTTTGAATTGGAAGATATGCAGACGCAGGAAGCCGTGATCAAGGTCATCGGCGTGGGTGGCTGCGGTGGTAACGCCGTGGATCACATGATCAAACAAGGGATGACGGGCGTGGAGTTCATCGCCATCAATACCGATTCGCAGGCGCTCAAGCGTAATGCCGCACAGGTGCAGTTGCAGATCGGTAATTCCGCCACCAAGGGGCTGGGGGCCGGTGGCAAGCCCGAAATCGGACGCGAGGCGGCGCTGGAAGACCGTGAACGCATTGCTGAACTCATTGACGGTGCCGACATGCTGTTCATTGCCGCAGGCATGGGCGGTGGCACCGGCACGGGTGCTGCGCCGGTGGTGGCCGAAGTGGCCAAGGATCTGGGTATTCTCGCCGTGGCGGTGGTCACCAAGCCGTTCGTGTTCGAGCAGGCCAAGCGCATGCGTTCTGCCGAGCAAGGGCTGAAATCGCTTTCCGAGCATGTCGACAGTCTCATCGTCATTCCCAACGAGAAGCTGATCCAGGTGCTGGGCGGCAAGACCAAGCTGGCTGATGCCTTTGTGGCGGCCAACGATGTGCTGCACAGCGCGGTTTCTGGCATTGCCGAGATCATCAGCAACCCCGGTCTGATCAACGTCGACTTTGCCGACGTCAAGACGGTGATGAGCGAAGTGGGGATGGCCATGATGGGCTCCGCCCAGGCAACGGGCGATGACCGTGCACGCACGGCTGCCGAGGCTGCCGTGGCCAGCCCGCTGCTGGAGAACATCGACCTCAAGGGTGCGCGTGGCGTGCTGGTGAATATCACCGCCAACGACACGCTGACCCTGGACGAGTACTACGAGGTGATGAACACCATCCAGGGGTTTGCTGCCGAAGAGGCTACCGTCATCGTCGGTACTTCGCTGGACGAAGCCATGGGTGAGGGCTTGCGTGTCACCATGGTGGCAACCGGTTTGGGCAACCCCGTGCGCGCCGCGCAGAAAAAACCGGAAATCACCCTGGTGCAGACCCCCGTGTATCAAAAGGCCACCGGCACCCACGATGCGGTACCGATGGAAGCGTATGAAACCAGCTGGGATGAACCGACGGTCATGCGCAACCGCCGCAGCCATCAGGCAGCGATCGATGTGGCCCAGTCTGCCGGTATCGATACGCTCGATATTCCGGCTTTTCTGCGCAAGCAGGCTGACTGAGGCATGGCACGGCCTTTTCAGCGGGTGCTGTGCCCGCTGAATGACGCACCCGGCGGAGGCCCCTCCTCCTCCTCCGGGAGGCGTTTTTTGTTGTGGTGGATGCATGGTGAGGACGTTGACATGAGTGGTGAGTGGGCGTGATTGCCCAACGCACGATCAAGATGCCTGTCGAGGCGACGGGGGTCGGTCTGCATACCGGGGTGCCGGTACGCCTGACGCTCAGGCCCGCGCCCGAAAACACGGGCATTTCCATTCGACGTACCGATCTTGCTGGTACACAGGCGTTTCGCATTGCGCCAGAACTGGTGGTGGATACGCGCTTGTGCTCTGCGCTGGAATACCACGGTTCAAAGGTGGCGACAGTGGAACATCTCATGTCGGCCCTGGCGGGGTTGGGCATCGACAATCTGCATATCGAACTGGATGGCCCGGAAGTACCCATTCTGGATGGTTCGGCTGCCCCATTCGTTTATTTGCTGCAGTCGGCGGGTTTTGAACCGCAGCGTGCGCCCAAGCGTTTCATTCAGGTGTTGGAAAGCGTGCGTGTGGAAGAGGGTGACAAGTGGGCAGAGTTCTCGCCGCACGAAGGCTTCGTGCTGTCATTTCGCATCGATTTCGATCATCCCGTATTCCGCAAGGCAGCCCGGGATATCACCATCGATTTTGGCAAGCAGTCTTATGCACAGGAAGTCAGCCGCGCGCGCACCTTCGGTTTTGTAAAGGATGTGGAATATCTGCGCAGCCACGGGCTGGCTTTGGGGGGCAACCTCGACAACGCGGTGGTGCTGGACGAATACCGGGTCTTGAACAGTGATGGCCTGCGTTATACCGATGAGTTTGTGAAGCACAAGGTGCTCGATGCTGTTGGCGATCTCTATCTGACAGGTTTCGCCATTCTTGGGCACTTCACCGCCTATAAATCGGGCCACGGGCTCAATAACAAGTTGTTGCGTACTCTCATGGCTACCGCGCATGCCTGGCAGTGGCGCGAATATGCAGACGAGCGCGCCGCGCCCAAGTCAATCAGACAGCAATACGCGTTATTGGCGCGCGAGTGACACGCCTTTCGGGCGTGTGTGATGGGCACCCTGCCTGATTCAGGCATCAAAATCGGAACTCAGAGCCCAGAGCCCAGAGCCCAGAGCCCAGAGCCCAGAGCCCAGAGCCCAGAGCCCAGAACTCAGAACTGCGCAGCACCGCTCAGCCGCTCGTCGAGCAGTTTGGGTGTGATGAAGATCAGCATCTCGTTTTTCTTGTCAGAACGGGAGTTGGTCTTGAAGAGATGGCCGACAACAGGCAGATCACCCAGCAGCGGCACCTTGCTGGTGTCATCGCGTGTCACCTGCTCAAAAATGCCCCCCAGAATGGCAGTTTCGCCATTTTTGACGCGTACCTGGGTATTCACGCGGTTGACGTTGATGGCCGGTCCTGCCGTGGTGCTTTCCCCCTGGGCATCCTTGGTGACTTCGACGTTGAGGATGATGGAGTCGTTATTGAGGATCTGCGGCGAAACCAGCAAACACAGCAGGGCATCCCGGAATTCGGTCGTGGTGCCCGAGGTGCTGCTGGTGTTCTGGTAGGGGATCTGTGTGCCTTGCAGGATGACGGCCGGGCGCAGGTTGGTGGTGACGACGCGTGGGTTGGAGATGATCTTGCCGCGCTTGTCGGTTTCCAGTGCCTGCAGTTCCAGCGACAACATGGTGTTGGCTGCGGCATTGAGAATGGTGAAGCCGAGGGTGCCTGCGTTGGTGACTCCGCCGTTGGGGAGCTGTACGTTGTAGCCTGACTGGCCCGATACCGTGGAAGTGCCCGCTGCGATACCCGCAGACGTACCGGCACCGGAGGAAATGCCGATGGCGTTGCCATTGATGAGGGTTTTGTTGTGAATACCCAGGCGCGCGCCGAGGTCGCGGCCGAACTGGTCGTCTGCGACGACGATGCGCGCTTCGATCATGACCTGCTTTTTCGCTACATCGATTTGCTTGAGCACTTCTTCGACGGCCAGGTGCTTTTCGGGTATATCGGTGACGATCAGGGTGTTGGTGGTGAGTTCATGCGAGGCTCCGCCCCGTTCAGAAAGCACACGTCTGCTGGCATGGGTTGTGGTGGAGCTGCTGCTGTTTTGTCCGGAGGAGGTGTTGGATGAGGATTGCCCCCCACTTCCTGAAGAAGCGGCACCTGTGGCGGTTTCTGTCTTGATGCCGGTCGAGCTGGGCGAGCAGGTGGCGTCGGGGGTTGAGGATTGGGAAAGCGAGCCGCCTGCCATGACGACCATGGCGTCATCCGCGCGGACGAATTTGAGGGCATAACTGCGTGTCACCAGACCTTCCAGATCGGCGGCATCCTTTCTGGCCTTGAGACGGTCTTCTTCTTTTTTGGCCAGCTCTGCCCGAGGCTCGATCCAGATGACGTTGCCTACGACGCGCTTGTCCAGATCGTGCAGACGCATGATGACATCGAGCGCCTGATCACGCGGTACGTCCTTGAGTCGCAAGGTGGTTTCGCCTTTGACGGCATCGCTCAGGGCAATGTTGAAATCGGTGGAGTCGGCGATGACGTGCAGCACGTCGCGTACCGGTACCTTCTGGAAGTTGAGGGTGATCTTTTCCCCGCTGAACAGGGTTTCCTTGCCTTTGAACTTGCTGTCGGCGTCTTGAGGGCGAATGTCGAGGAAGAATTTGTTGCCGGACTGATAGGCGTAGTAATCCCACTTGCCTTTCGATGACACGCGCATCCGCGCGTTGCTGTTTTGTGCCAAGAAGTCGATGAACTCTGCAGGGGTGGCGAATTCCGTGACGTCCATGCGCCGTTGCAACGCAGCGGGCAGGGCCGTGTTGAGGAAATCGACCTGAACCTGTGCGCCTTTTTGCTGGATGTCGATGCCGACACCGGGGTTGGATAGTGTGGTCACGATGCGGCTTTCGCCATGGTTACCCCGCTGAAACTCGATGTCTTGAACGCTCTGTGCCGGGAGTGCGGGCATGCTGGCGGCAACAGGCGCGTATTCCGGTTCAAACAGGGTGCTCTGCGGCAACTTCGCGGCATTTTTGATGACGGCGTAAACCGTGTTCTTGTCACGGCGCAGGTCGTGTTTGAATGGCCCGACCAGATTGACGACCAGTCGGGTACGGTTGCCGAACTGCACAGCTTGATAATCCCTGATGGCCCCTGTTTCTGCCTTCTGGGCTCCCCGTGCGAGGCCGGTGGTGGTGTCGAGGAAGTCGATCACCAGCCGGTTGGGGTTGGTTGTCGTAAAGACCATGGGGTCGTTTTCCAGCCCCTGTTTGAGTTGTATGCGAATGACTTGGTTATCGCCTGCGCCCTGGGCGATGGAGACGGCTGTCAATTCATTCTGCAAGGCCCAGGCTGCCTGGGCAGGCAGGAGCCCCGCGAGGCCAATCAGTACCAGTGTGGACAGTAAGCGATGGGTCTGGTGTTGCAGTTGACCAAGCAATGGCCTTGCGTTGTGCATTGTCCTACTCCTGAAGTGCCATGGCGGCTTTGGTTTCGACCCAGCTTCCCGATGCATCCAGAACGACCTCTTTCAGTTCGATGCCCAGCTCGGTCACGCGGGTGACGACACCATTGTTCTGACCCAAGTGATTACCTTTTTGTACCCGATAGAGTCCGCCATCGGGTGTTTTGACGAGCGCAAACAGGGTGTTGCCGCGTGTCAGGCTGCCGACCATGCGTAATCCATCCAGCGGAAAACGTTCGAGGAATTCTTTGTTGCGCCCGGCATCGGGGCGGTAACGGGTAACGGGTACGGGTGATTTGATGTTGCCGGTGTTGAAGGGGTCGGGCAGCGCACCGGATTCGTACACGATTTTTTCGACTGGCCGGGCCGGGGGGATGGGCTCAACCGGCTGGCGTGTTTCGTGCCCGCTTTCGGCCATGAATGTCTTGAGATCGGTGAACTCATCGTTCTGACAACCGGCCAGTAGCCACAACAGAACCGACAGCGTGAGTGTGATCCTCATTTTTTGTCGTCTTTCCCGGCGGTTTTTTTGCTTTTTGCAGCCAGTTCAACCTCATCCAGATAACGATAGGTTTCTATACGGGCTTCCATGACGAGGGCGGTGTTGTCCGCATTTTGCGCGAGGGAAAGGTCGTGCAGGGTCACGATTCGGGGGAGTTGTGCCATGTCGCTGACGAAGCCGCCGATATCGTGATATTTGCCGCTTGCCTTGATGGCGACGGGAATCGTTGCATAGAAATCGGCCTGTTTTTCGGGGTCGGGACGGAATAACTGGAAGTTGAGGCCCCGCCCCACGCCAACCTGGCTGACCTCAGTGAGCAGCGCGTCGATTTCGGATTTGTTGGGGAGTTGGCGCAGCATGGAGGCGAGCATTTTTTCTGTTTCGCTCAGGCGTTGCCGGTAAAGCGCATGGTTGATGGCCTGATATTTTTTGCTGGCGTAGGTGCTGCGCAGTTCGGTTTCTTCGCTTTTGGCGCGATCCAGCGCGGTCAATGCGTCAGACCAGAGCAGGTACCAGCCCAGAAACACGGTGCCGAAGAAAATCAGGGCGATGATCACGGCACGGACCGAAACCGGGGCGCTGGCGAGATTCTTGATGTCGAGGTTATTGATTTCGGACCAGTTCATTTTCCCCCCTGCACTTGTTTTTCCGGGGTTTTGACTTTGGCTTCGGGGGGGACGGCAGTCTGACGGGCGTGCGCTTTGAGAGTGAACTCCTTGAGTTCAAGGTTGCCGATTTTTGTTGTGACAACCTGGACGAGATCGGCGCTTTTGAAAGCGGGCGATTCCGCCAGTACACGCATGAAGGAAAAGGCACGAGCCTCCGACTGGCCGTAACCTACGATGGTGATCTCGTCGTTGGTTTGCTTAAGGGATTTGAGATACAGACCTTCTGGTACCAGCCTGGCCATTTCGGTCATAAGCCGCACGGGTTCTGTGCGATTGGCCTGCAGATTTTCGACGGCGTCTTTCCGGGCGATGAGATCCTGTGTCTTTTGTTTGAGCTGGGCAATTTCAGCGATTTGAGCATCAAGTTTGGCCGTTTCACTGCGCAGGAATGCATTTCTGCTTTCCTGTTTGTCGGTGACACCAGATATCCACGATTGCACAAAAATGACCACGAGTATGGCGGCACCCACGGCCAGTGCCGCGAATAGTGAAAACAGACGCTGCTCGCGCGCGCGCTTGAGTTGGCGGTGCGGCAGGAGGTTGATGCGGATCGGGCTCATGCGTTGTCGAACCTTCTCAGAGCCAGGCCACAGGCCACCAGTAATGCGGGCGAGGTCGCAAAGAAATCGCGTGCTTTGATATCAAAGGAGAGCGCCATTTTTGCAAACGGGTTGGCGATGGTCGTCGCCGTTCTGGTCTTGTCGTTGACGGCTTCATCCAGTCCGGGCAGGGCCGCACATCCGCCCGCAAGCAGGATATGGTCTATCCGCTGGTAGGGGGTTGCCGTGAAAAACATCTGCAGCGCGCGGTTTATTTCCAAGACGAGCGAGTCAAGGAAAGGTTGGTAGACCTCGGATTCATACCGTGGGGGAAGCAGGCTCTTGCGCTTGGCGTTTTCGGCTTCTTCGGTCTGCATGTTGAAAACGCGGGCAATATCACTGGTGAGTTTGTGGCCGCCAATGGTGTGTTCCCGCTGGTAAATGGGCTGGTTGTCATGCAGTACGTTGAAATGCGTGGTCTGCGCGCCGATGTCGATAATGGCGACAGTCTGATTCCGGCCTTTGTCGGGTAAGGGAAAGGCAATCTGCTCATAGGCAGTGAGTGCGGCAAAGGTATCCACATCCATGATGACGGGTTTCAGGCCGGCCGCTTCAGCGGCTGCAACACGTTCTTCCACCCGCTCCTTGCGGGTGGCTACGAGCAACGCATCGTTTTGCCCCGTGTGCTTGGAATTGATGCCGAGCACCTGGTAGTCAAAGCTGACGTCATCACTGGGAAATGAAACCAGTTGGCTGGCTTCGTTGCTCACCAGCGCCTCGATGTCAGTCTCACTGGCTGCGGCCGGGAGCAGAAAACGCTTGGTGATGACAGCCGAGGAGGGGAGTGCCATGGCGATATGGCGTGTCTTGGTGTTGAGCTTGCGCCAAGCGTCGAGCATGGCAGATTCGACCAGCTCAGGCTTGGTCATGATGCCATCAACAATAGCCTCTTTGGGGAGCGGGGCAATCGCATAACGCTCCACGCGACGAACCCCTTTGCCGTTGTCGCCCAGCTCAAGCATCTTCACAGCTGATGAGCTAACATCGACGCCGATCAGAGGAGCTGGGCCATGACCAGGGAATCTGAGTTTCAAATAATTTCTCCCACCAGCGTGGTTCCTTATAGGCAGAATTTGATAATCTGCATTAAATCCTAGCAACAACTCTCTTAATCTGCACAAGATTTTCCTTTTTGATGCTTTCCTTGGTTGTCGTTCAATGAGCCGCTGGTTGAAACCCCTTCTGCTTGTCCTCTCCGTGTTGGGTGTGGTGGCCATGGCCTCTGCGGCACTGGTGGCAGCGTTGGTTTATCCCAATCTGCCCAGTCTGGAAACCCTGACTGACTATCGACCCAAGCAGCCGTTGCGGGTTTATACGGAAGATGGCGCGCTCATTGGCGAATTTGGTGAAGAACGCCGCAAGGTGGTGCGCCTCAAGGACACGCCCCCTGCATTGGCTCAGGCCATTCTGGCGGCAGAAGACGAACGCTTTTATCGGCATGGCGGAGTAGATACCCTGGGCGTGGTTCGAGCGGCGCTTTCCAATTTGGTCTCGGGCGGGGCTAAGGAGGGCGCTTCGACCATCACCATGCAGGTGGCCAGAAATTTTTTCCTCTCCTCAGAAAAGACACTGCACCGCAAATTGAACGAAGCACTGCTGGCCATCAAGATCGAGCATGCGCTGTCGAAAGACGAGATTCTTGAGCTGTATATCAACCAGATTTACCTGGGGCAGCGTGCATACGGTTTTGCGGCGGCAGCGGGTATTTATTTTGGCAAGCCGCTGGAAAAACTCGATGTCGCGGAAATTGCCATGCTGGCTGGTTTGCCGAAAGCGCCTTCGGCCTATAACCCGGTAGTGAATCCCAAGCGGGCAAAAATTCGTCAAATCTATGTACTGGGAAGGCTGAAGCAGTTGGGGCATATCACGCAGGCCGAATATGACAAGGCGGTCAAAGAGCGTTTGCCGGTGAAATATTCCTCAATGAGTTTTGAGGTTGAAGCCCCGCATGTGGCCGAGTTGGTGCGTTTGCGCATGCAGCAGAAATATGGCGAAAGTATTTACGTCAGTGGTCTGCGGGTTTACACGACCCTGCGCGCATTGGATCAGCGGGCCGCCATCGAAGGAGCGAAGCGCGCAGTGCTGGAATTCCAGCGTCGTCGTGGATACGCGGGCCCGGAAGGGCATGTTGCGCTGCCCAACGAGGAGGAGGCAGCCGATCTCATGATTGCTGAAGTCCTGTCTGACCGCGAAGAATCCAATGGCCTGCTGCCCGGTGTGGTGCAGTCGCTCGACAAGCAGCGTATTCGGGTGCGTTTGCGCAGCGGCGAAGAAATCGAGCTGGGTGGCAATGAGACCAAATTTGCGCAACGTTTTCTTGTTCCAACAGCCCCTGCAGTGAGCCGTGTGAGACGAGGCAGTCTTGTGCGTGTCGCCCGCGTGGGAACGGGCCCTTGGCAATTGGCTTCATTGCCGCAGGTCGAAGTCGGATTTGTGGCACTGTCTCCGGAAAGTGGCGCGATTCGTGCGCTGGTGGGCAGCTTCGATTTTGCGCGCAACCAGTACAACCATGTGACCCAGGCTTGGCGCCAACCGGGCTCAAGCTTCAAGCCCTTTGTCTACTCGGCTGCGCTGGAGCGGGGTGTGACACCGGCGACTGTTTTTGACGATGCGCCCATTTCCATTGATCCGGAACAGACAGGCGGCGTGCTGTGGGAACCGAAAAACTTTGATGGATCCAGCGATGGCCCCACGACCTTGCGCAAGGCGCTGACCAAATCCAAGAATCTGGTTTCCATCCGTGTTTTACAGACGGCGACGCCGGAATTTACCCACGAATACGTGTCCAGGTTCGGTTTTGATATGGGGCATATCCCCCCCTATCTGACCATGGCTTTGGGGGCGGGCGAGGTGACCCCTCTTTCCATGGCTGCGGGCTACGCCGTTTTTGCCAATGGCGGCAACCGCATTCGCCCCTGGCATCTGCTCAAGGTGACCGACAGGGAGGGCAAGACGCTGGAAAGTTTCGTGGCTCCCGCGCCTGAGCTTGCCATTTCCGCGCGCAACGCTTTCATCATGACCAGCATGATGCAGGACGTGGTCAGGCGAGGCACGGCGATAGGTGCCATGCAACTGGGGCGCAACGATCTGGCGGGCAAGACCGGTACGACCAACGATCACCGTGACACCTGGTTCGCAGGGTTTCATGCCACCCGTGTTGCAGTGGCCTGGATGGGATACGACCAGCCCCGCCCTTTGGGGGGAAGCGAAACGGGGGGGGTGACGGCCCTGCCGATGTGGATGCAATACATGGGGGCGGTTTTGCGCAATGTGCCCGAAATGCCTTTTGCGCCTCCAGAAGGTGTGCTTTCCCTGCGCGTTGACCCTGCGACCGGTCTGCCTGTGCCCGAAGGACAAGGGGTAGCAGAATTTGCTTTTCAGGAGTTCGCGCCTGGCGCAACGGCACCGACTGATGCGATGCAAAACGGCAATGACGTGCAAATCCAGCCGTGATGGGGAAATGAAACAGACCCAGCTACGCGGCCAGATCGCCGATCTGGCCGCACGCCTCATCATCGAGCAGGGTGTGCAGGACTACGCCCAGGCAAAGCGCAAAGCCGCACGCAAGCTGGGCGTACAGGATGCCGGTGGTTTGCCCAGTAATGAAGAAGTAAGCCAGGCGGTGATGGCCAGGCAGAGCCTGTATGAACCCGAAGAACAGACCGCGTTGTTGCTGATATTGCGAGAAGAAGCCCGGCAGGTGATGCAGACTTTTGCCGCATTTCAGCCGTTGCTGACGGGAGCGGTGGCGTCGGGTGCAGTGTCGGAGCATTCTCAAATCGATCTGGATTTGCTGGTGGAATCCAGCAAGGATTTCGAGCAATTTCTTGTAAATCGCAAGATTGAATTCAAGATTCAGGACAAGGCTGGCAAGGTGGCCTACCTGATTTACGCAGAACCCGCCGACGTGATGGTGCATTTGCCGTTGGTCGATGGGCGCAACATGTTGCCCTCCCACCGCCATCAACTCACCCTGAAGCAGCTCGACAAGCTCATGCAGACACAGGATTGACACCTGATGCTGGTTAGAATGACGCCCCTTGCTGTTGAACCTTCCATGCCGACAGGTTACTGTTCAAGCCAATGATTCGCCTGTTCCGACATTACATTCCGCTTAGCCTTGTCATTTTGACGGCGGCCGAGCTCTTTTTCTTTTTCCTCATTGCCCAGATTGGTGCATCCAGGCCGGAGGGTGCGTTTGAAAGCACCAGCCTGTTCGATGCCTACAGACCTTGGGTGTTCGCAGCGGTCTTTACTTTTCTGAACACCATGTTCGGCTTGTACGACTGGGAGTGGACAACCGGCATGCGCAGCCTGATCGGCCGGGTCGCAGGGGGCACGGTCATTGGCGCATTGATTATTGCGGGCGGGGCCAGCCTGATTCCAGAGCTGTTTCCTTCCGGGGTTGGTTTCCTGTTGAGCGTCGTGTTGGTCGCCGTGTTTGCCGTGTGCGTTCGCATGTTGCTCATCGCCTGGGGCAAGACCTCCTTGTTCAAAAAACGCATCCTGGTGCTGGGAACCGGCAGCCGTGCGGCAAAAATCGAAAAAATTGCTTCACCCAGCGAGATTCAGGGTGCCACGATCGTCGGCTACATTCCCACCGGTTCCAGCCCCAGCTTTGTGCCGCATAGTCGCCTGATTCACGACAGACGTTCTTTGTACGAGGTCGCGATGGAGCATCGTGCCACCTGCATTGTGGTGGCCGTGCGCGAGCGTCGGCATGGTGGGTTGCCCATCAGTGAGTTGCTCGAATGCAAACTGCGTGGCCTGGAAATTCTTGATTTGCCCGAGTTTTTTGAGCAACAGACAGGCATTCTCGGTCTCGAATTCACCAATGCCAGCTGGATCATTTTTTCAGAGGGTTTCCGCCACGGTTCCCAGCGGGACGTGGTCAAACGGGTCTTTGACTTGCTGGTGAGCTCGATCTTTCTGCTCATGCTGCTTCCCGTGATATTGCTGACGGCATTCCTGATCAAGCTGGAGAGTGCGGGCCCGGTGTTCTACACCCAGGAACGGGTGGGGCAGTTTGGCCGCTCCTTCACCATCTTCAAGTTCCGCAGCATGCGTACCGATGCAGAAAAGCACGGCGCGGTCTGGGCGCGCCAGAACGATGACCGCACCACCCGTGTGGGGCGCGTCATCCGGCGTACCCGCATCGATGAACTGCCACAAATCCTCAACGTTTTTCTTGGGCATATGAGTTTCGTCGGCCCTCGCCCGGAACGCCCCATCTTCGTCAACAAACTGGCTGAACAGATTCCCTATTACAACGCCCGTCACAGCGTAAAACCCGGCATTACTGGCTGGGCGCAGGTCAAATTCCCTTATGGTGCCAGCGTTGAAGACGCCATGCACAAACTTCAGTACGACCTGTATTACGTCAAGAACCACAGCCTTTTTCTGGACTTGATGATCCTTCTTCAGACCGCACAGGTGGTTGTCCTGGGCAAAGGCGTGCGTTAAAGCCTGCAAGCAGGTTGTCGCGTCATGTCCGGAGCCTGTCCGGGACTCTGAAAAGGCTTCGCCCTAGACTCCTTTCAGTGAGACGAACTCCATGAAACGCAACAGATGGTTTTCTGTTCTGGTGATTTCCACCCTGTTCACGACCCTGTCCGGTTGTAGCGATACCCCGGAAGAACATCTGGCCAAAGGGCGAATGTTCATGGAAAACGCCGATTACCGGGGGGCCGAACTGGAGTTGAAAACGGTACTGCAGGCACAACCCGATCATCTGGAAGCGCGCCTGCTGTTAGGTAAGGCCTACCTCATCAAAGGCGAATTTTTGGCAGCCGAGCAAGAGCTCAAGAAGGCCCGCACAAAAGGAGCCACCGACCAACAACTCCTGGTTGATCTCGCCAAAGCTTACCTGGGCATGGACAAAGCCCAATCTGCACTGGATCTTGGCGTACCCGCCCAAGGGCTGAATATCCCCACACTCGCCGCGTTGCATGCCGTGCGGGCAGAGGCACTGCAGGCACTGGGCAAGCGCGCCGAAGCGGATCAGGCCATCAATACAGGCCGCAGCCTGGACATGGCGCAGCCGGATTTGCTACTGACCCAGGCGCGCTTTGCCGTAGTCGACAAACAGCCGCAACGGGCGCGCGAACTGCTCGAACAAGCCTTGCAACGCAACCCCAAGCTCAACGATGCGCTGTATCTGAAAGCCAACCTGTTGCAGGCCGAAGGCCGCCCCGATGATGCCTTGCGGGTGTATCAGCAGATTCTGAAGAATGATGCCGGGCAATTCCGTGCCCATCTCGGTCTGGTCAGTCTGCACCTTGCCGCCAACAAGCTTGAAGCCGCCGAAAACGAGCAGAAGGCCGCAGAGAAACTGGCACCGACCGTCCCCATGGTGAACTACAGCCGGGGTCTTCTGGAATTGCGGCGCGGCAAACTGACCGCCGCACAGGATGCCTTTCTTCTGGTGCAACGCGCAGCACCCGATGACGTCCCCACATTGTTGGCACGTGCCACGACCGAATATGGCCTGGGGCACTACGAACAAAGCCTCAAGGCAGCCAAACTGGTTCTGGCGAAAATGCCCGACAGCACGCATGCCGGGCGACTGCTGGCAGCCGGACAGCTACACATGGGCGATGTAAAGGGTGCCCAGGACACCATCGCAGAACAGCTTCGTCGCCACCCGAACGATGCCAAGTTGTTGGCCGTGGCCGGAGAAGTGGCGATGCAGGCCAGGGAATACAGTCAAGCCATGTCCTACCTGCAACGCGCAGGCGAACTGGATCCGAGAAACCCGGATATCAAACAGCAACAGGCCAGCACGCATGTTGCCCTGAAGCAGTACGACCAAGCTGTTGCCGATCTGGAAATGGCATCCAGTCTGGACGTGCAATCCACCGATGCCGACCTCAGCCTGGTCATGCTGCGCCTGCAACTGCGCCAGTTTGATCAAGCCCTGCAAGCTGTGAATGCCATGGCGAAAAAGCTGCCCAGCAACCCGGTGATGAATAATCTGCGCGCTGCCGCCCTGCTGGGCAAAGGCGATCGGGGCAGCGCCCGCAAAGAACTCGAACAGGCGTTGGCGCTTTCACCCACCTTTATTCCGGCAGCGACCAATCTGGCGCGTCTCGATATGGAAGAAAAGCGCCCCGATGCGGCTCGGCAGCGTTTTACCAACATCCTTGAACAAGACAAAAACAATGTCCCCGCGATGCTGGCGCTGGCAAAAATCTCCGCCTCGCAGGGCAAGATGGACGAATACCGCCAATGGCTCGAAGCTGCGCTCAAGGCAGACCCCAAGGGATTGCCGCAACGGAGCGCACTGGTCCGTCTCCTGCTTGACCGCAAGGACAACCAGAAGGCGCTGACACTCGCCAAAGAAGGTGCCTATCTCGAACAAGACAACCCGGATGCGCTCAGTCTGCTGGGGGCCACCCAGATGGCGATAGGCGACAAGAGTGCCGCACTCGACAGCTACACCCGTATGGCCGCCCAGACCCCCGATTCTGCCGAAGCCCTGCTGCCCCTGGCGTTTGCCCAGATTGCAGCCAAACAGATGGGGGCTGCACGCAGCACCCTGGATCGTGCCTTGAAGCTCCGTCCGGATCTGCCTCAAGCGCTCGATACCCTGATCAACATGGAACTGGCCGCACAGAAACCCGACGCCGCCCTGCAGTTGGCGCGTCGCATCCAGACGGCGCTGCCGACTTCGCCACTCGGCTATGAGCGAGAGGGCGACGTGCTGATGTTCCAAAAGCAGCCCGCACTGGCCGCCAAGGCATTTGCGCGTGCGGTGGGCATGGGCGCCGACGCCAAGGGCATCACCAAACAGCATCAAGCGCTGATGCAGGCCGGAGATATTGCCAATGCCGACCGCCAGCTCGCCAGCTGGGTTGCGCAGCACCCGCAGGATATCCGTGCGCTGTCATACACCGCAGCCGTGTACATGAACACCCAGCGTCTGCGCGAAGCGGGGGGGCTATATGAGAGGCTCATCAAACTTGAACCGGAAAACCCGGTAGTGCTCAACAACCTGGCCAATCTCTACCTGCTGCAGAAAGACCCGCGAGCCCTGGATCTGGCCGAAAAAGCCCACCGCCTGGCTCCTGGCAGTGTCGGCATTCAAGACTCCCTGGGCTGGATACTGCTCTCACAGGGGCAGCTTGCCCGAGGCAGCGAGCTGCTCAAACAGGCCGCGAGCCTGGCCCCCAAGATGGCCACGGTGCGTTATCACTACGCCGTGGCCCTGGAAAAATCGGGCAACCGCGTGGCAGCAAAAAAAGAACTGCAGGCCGCGTTGGCTTTGGGCAACTTCCCGGAACGGGATGCCGCCATGCAAATGCAATCAGGGTTGTGACGCGCATGAAGATTTTGGTGCAACACGCCGCCTTCGACCTTGCCGCAGAAGTGGCCGCACTGCATCGGGCCAACCCCAAAGTGGGGGCAGTGGTTGCGTTTTTGGGTCTGGTGCGTGACATCAATGCAGGGCAAGGGGTTTCTGCCATGACCCTTGAGCACTACCCCGGCATGACGGAAAAAGCGCTGGCCGAAATCGTCACCGAAGCCTGCAGCCGTTGGGACGTACTCGACGCCTGTGTCATTCATCGTGTCGGCCCGCTCATGCCCACCGACCCCATCGTGCTGGTCGCTGTCGCATCGGGACACCGGGGTGATGCCTTTCAGGCCAGTGAATTCATCATGGATTACCTGAAAACCCGCGCGCCATTCTGGAAAAAGGAAGTCACGCCAGAGGGAGAAAAATGGGTGGATGCGCGCGAAAGCGACGATCAGGCTGCGGTGCGCTGGCAGAGCAACGCCGACTGAAGGGCTCGCCACCGGCTCAGGGCTTGCCCCCCTCGGCTTCCTTGACCTGATCGGGTGCGGGGTGCGCCAACGTCTGATAACGGGTGAACAGAAACGCCACCCGCGCGGCATCGTCCTTGCCGCCGGTGTAGCCGTAGGCGGTATCGACGGTGGTATCGAGTTTCTGGTGGGCTTTGACCAGATCGGGCGGCATGGTGAGCGGGTCATACAGGTCAGCGAGGCTTGCGCCCGGATGCGCGGCACGGGCGTCGAGGACGGCTTGTGCGGCGGTTTCGATGGTGGCGCGCTGTTTGTCGGTGGGCGTGGGCCAGGGGAAATTGTTGTAGACGATGGCAGCCGAGTAACGGAAATCGCTCTTAAGCCTGCCGCAGACCGCTCTGATCCAGGCGTTGTGCATTGTCGAAGTGAGGATGGCGAAGTGAAACAGGCTGGCGTTGGGCAACATAAAGACAAGATCGCTGCAAAACGTCGTCGGCTGTTCGGGGCCAATTGGAATAAACCTGCGCCGCTCCGATGAAACTTTTGGAATCAGCAGATAGGGCGCTTGCGGAATCAACTCGGTGCCAAAGTGGGTCGGCGTCTCGGCAGCCGAAAGTGTCTGCTTGCGTTTGCTTGCCAAACGAAACTTGCGAACAGCTTCCACGCGTTTCAATGACTCCGGCATCTGGCGCAAGCGTTGCGGTGGGCAGTCGCCAAGCCATAGGCACCAGCGTTCATAACCGTTGATGAATTCGTCAGCGCCGAGCCAGCGGTGAAAGAAAGGTGCGGCAGCCGGTTCCTTGACGAGGAAAGCGGCCTTCTCTTCTGTCGGGAACAGGTAATTGCCGTCGTCGATTGGTTGGCTACCGATGCCGATCACCGGCACATCACAAAGCGGTTTCGAGCGGCGCGGCAGGATGACATCCGGCGCATCCACCAGATACGGATTGATGTTTTTCGCCGCGATGGCTTGCGGTTCGCCGGCAATGTCCCCGCCGTAGTCGTAAATCACCGGCGCTACTGCGGCCTCCTGCCCGAAGCCGATGATGATGCAATGCACGGCGGCCACCCCCCGGCCTTCGTTGCTCCAGCGAAAGGTGCGGTGTGCGAAGCGGATGCGGACGCCCAGTTGTTGCAGATAGGGCCACAAGACGCCGACCTGCTCGCCCTGGGTGATGGAATTGGTGGAGACGAAGGCGACCGGAATGTTCGTGCCCTGGATGTAGTGCGCGGCGGTGACATGCCAGGCGGCGACGTAATCGAGCAGGCCGCCATTTTTCACCGGGGCGAACACAGTTCCGGCATCCGCGCGTTGTTCGTCGTTCATGAACTTGGCACCGATGAAGGGCGGGTTGCCCATCACCACGCTGCATTTCTCTGGCGGCAACACGTCGGCCCAAGCCATGCGCAAAGCATTGCCATTGACGATATTGGGGCGCTTGGTCAGCGGCAGGCGGTGCAGGTAGCCGCCCAGACGTTGCGCCTTGAGGTTCATCTGATGGTCGGTCAACCACAGGGCGACGGTGGCGATGCGCGCGGCGGTGCTGTCGATTTCGATGCCGTGGAATTGATCCACGTCCAGACGTACCAGCAGGGCGATGTCGGATTGGTTGGCGGCTTTGCCGTGCAAGGCTTCGATGATGTCCAGTTCCAGCAGGCGCAATTCGCGGTAGGTCACCACCAGAAAGTTGCCGCAGCCGCAGGCTGGGTCGAAGAACTGCATTTTTGCCAGCTTGTCGTGTAATCCCCCCAGCTTGGTCTTGTGATTTCGGGCGGCTTCAAATTCTTGCCGCAACCCATCCATGAACAGCGGGTTGATGACCTTGAGGATGTTTTCGTTGGAGGTGTAGTGGGCACCGAATTCTCGCCGTTTGTTGGGCGCGCCTTTCTTGTGCTTGCTGCCTGATTCTTCTCCATCAAAGTGCATGATGTGCTGGAACAGGGAGCCGAAGATGCCAGGGTCAATGTCGCGCCAGTCTTCCTGGGCCAGGCTGACGAGTTGGCTGCGCGCGGCTTCGTCAAAATAGTAGACGGGCAGTTCACCCTGAAACACGGAGCCGTTTACATACGGGAAGGGCTGGAGCAGCGTGGGGAGGTTGCGTGGACGCTTGTCGGTTGGCGTATTGAGCGT
>Ga0208371_1000181_pt1 | contig 19169 bp, 13 predicted proteins | sample SubbioCR12Aug_1A_FD_184827 | JGI IMG/M metagenome (GOLD analysis project Ga0208371, IMG submission 184827) | Serpentinite rock and fluid subsurface biosphere microbial communities from McLaughlin Reserve, California, USA - CR12Aug_1A (SPAdes) | ecosystem: Environmental > Terrestrial > Deep... | reverse complement strand
CATGCTGGTGGCTGGTAGTCTGACCGTGTCGATCGTGGAATCGGTGATCGGTACGGCTGGCACCGACACCATCACCGTGGGCACGGCGGGCACGGGTGGCACTTTCATCCGTGGCGGCCTGGGTGCGGATGCGCTCACCGGCGTGGCAGGCACAGCCGACACCTTCAACTACACCGCCATCAACCAGTCGGACACGGGTACCTTCGACACCATCAGCGGGTTTGTTACTACCTCCGACAAGCTGCAGTTCGCTGGTCTGCTGACGGGCACGTTTGCCTACCAGGCTACTGCGGCCTTTACGGGGGGAGGCAACTCCCAGGCACGTTTCGAAGACACTTCGACCAACATCCTTCAGATTGATACCAACGGCGATGGTGTCACCGACATGAAGCTCACTCTCACGGGTATCACCTCGGCAGGCATCGTGGCAGGTGACTTCGTCTGGAGTTGATGGCGCAGGCAAAGCGGGCAGGTCTGACCTGCCCGCTTTTTTTTGTCCGATGTATTGACTGCCTGATGGATTATTGCCGGTTGGCAGGTTTGTCTTCTTCGGTTCTACTTCACCCCTGTTGTGGCTAACCAACCCTCCTTGATGCGCAAGTTCCTAACCAGCAGCCGCAATCTCTTTCTGTTCGTCGGTTTGTTCAGTTTTGCCAGCAACATTCTTCAGCTGGCCATTCCCATTTATTTCATGCAGGTTTTCGACCGGGTGATGACCAGTCACAGCGAAGAAACCCTGCTGGTGCTTACGCTCGGTATTGGTGTGGTACTGGTGGCGCTGTCCATTTTTGAAGCCGTGCGTGCCCGCATCCTCGCGTTTGTCGGGCAATCCATGGATCAGATGGTGGGGACAGGCGTGGTCAATTCCACGCTGGCCACTGCTTCTCGCCAGCCATTCCGTTTCACGTATCGTACTGGCTTGCGCGATGTCGGTACCTTGCGTCAGTTTCTCAGTGGCAATCCCATCATTGCTTTTTTCGATGCTCCCTGGGCACCCATCAATATCGGCATCATCGCGCTGTTCGATGTGCGTCTCGGCGTGTTGGCCACCGTGGGGATTGCCCTGCTTTTTCTTTTGGCGGTGCTTGAAGACCGGCTCACCCGTCCCTGGGTCGAGCGCTCCCAGGAAACTGCCCAGGAAGCCGGGCGCATTGTCGGTTCTGCCTTGCGTAATGCCGAACTGGTGGGCACTCAGGGCATGATCGCCCCCATGGTGAAGCGCTGGCGCTCGCGCAGTGACGAATCCCTGAATCAGCAGATGCATGCGCACCGCCGCTCGGTGGTTACCAACGCCATCGCCAAATCGGTGCGTTACGGCCTACAGGTACTGATGATGGCCTTGGGGGTCTATCTCGTTATCCGCCAGGAAGCCACGCCCGGTGTCATCCTCGCCTCCACCTTGATCCTGTCGCGTGCCATGGCCCCGATGGAGCAGGTGATCGGCTCGTGGAAGATGTTTGTGGAAGCGCGCGGAGCCTATAAGCGCCTGAGTGACTACCTGATTCAGATGGGCGAACCGCTTGACCCCATGCCCTTGCCCGAGCCAGCAGGCAACCTCTCCATCGAAAAACTGTCGCTGGCAGGCTATGAAGGTGCCCCCATTCTGAAAAACATCCACTTTGAGATTCGTGCAGGCGAGGCGCTGGCCATCATCGGCCCGAGCGGCGCGGGTAAAACCAGTCTTTCACGCCTGCTGGTTGGCGCGTGGCAACCCTCCAGCGGCTGCGTGCGTCTTGACGGGGCCGATCTGGCGAAGTGCGACCCGGCCTGGGCGGGGCGACACCTGGGCTACCTGCCGCAGCAGGTCGAGCTTTTGCCTGGCAGCATCGGCGAAAACATCGCCCGCATGGGCGATGCCCAAGCCAGTGCTGACGACATCGTGCTGGCCGCACGCAAAGCCGGTGCCCATGACATGATCCTGCGTTTGCCCAAGGGGTACGACACCCTGGTTGGAGAGGGCGGCATGACGCTCTCGGGTGGACAAACCCAGCGTGTCGGCCTGGCCCGGGCCCTGTTTGGCAAACCCAGCCTGATTGTGCTGGATGAACCCAATGCCAGCCTGGATACCGAAGGCGAAGCCGCATTGCTGGCCGCGATTCGCACCCTCAAGGCAGAAGGTGCCACGCTGGTCGTGGTGTCACACCGCCCCAGTCTGCTGGGCGACATGGACAGAATCCTGCTGCTCCAGGATGGCAGCATTCAACTTCTTGGACCGCGCCAGGACGTATTCGCCCGCCTTGCCGCAGTACCACAACCCAAGGCAGCGGAGGGTGCGCAATGAGCTGGCTCAAGCGCCTGCCGTTGGTCGGCGTACCGCACGAAATCGACACCAGCGGCGAAGCCCAGAGAGTTGTGGTTTTCGGTCTGGTGGTTTTTCTCATGTTCATCGTCACGGGGGGCATCTGGCTGGCCATGGCCCCCCTGTCTGGTGCGGTGATTGCCCAGGGCGTCGTCAAGGTCGAAGGCAGCCGCAAGACCGTGCAACACCTTGAAGGCGGCATCGTCCGCAAGATTCTGGTACGCGAAGGCGACATGGTAAAAGCCGGGCAACCTCTCATTCTTCTCGCCGATGTCATGGCCCGCGCCGGAGAAGACCTGATCACCGACCAGTTGCATGCCGAACTGGCCAGACAAGCGCGACTCGAAGCCGAGGAGCGTTTCGCTACTTTCGTCACCTATCCTGCCGTACTGCGTGAAGCAGCCTCTTCCCGCCGCGCCGAGGTGCTCATGCAGGGTGAAAACGCCCTGTTTGAAGCGCGCAAACGTAACCTCAACGGCCAACTTTCCCTGCTCAAGGCACAAATTGCGCAAATCGAAGCCGAAGTGACCGGGCTGAGCCAACAGATTCACTTTGCGGATGAAGGTATCGCTTATGTGCGTGAACAGATCGACGCCTACGAAGCCTTGCGCAAGCAGGGGTTTGTGCAAAAAGTACGCATGCTCGACCTGCAACGTGTACTGGCAGAAAAGCAGGAGAAGCGCGGCGAATATCAGGCAGCCGTGGCCGCAGCCCGACAGAAAATGGCCGAACTCGAACTGCGGGCCAACAGCCTGCGCGATGTGTATATCCAGGAAGCCGCACGTGATCTCGAAGAGTCGCGCCGTCGCATTCCCGATTTGCAGATCAGACTGATTCCGGCACAGGATGCCGTCATGCGGCTGACCGTCAACGCGCCAGTTTCCGGGCAGGTCATGGGCCTGAAAATCCACACTGCGGGGGGCGTGGTCGGGCCACGGGAGCCCCTGCTCGACATCATTCCCAACGATCAGCGCCTGATCGTTGAGGCGCATGTGCAGCCACTCGATATCGACGACGTGCACCCCGGCCAGGATGTGGAAATTCGCCTGAGTGCATTCAAACAACGCAACCTGCCTTACAGCATGGGCAAGGTCGTGAGTCTGTCTCATGACGTTGTGGTCGATGCGCAGGCGCAGATGGCTTATTACCTCGCGCGCGTCGAAGTCGACCCCCGGTCGTTGTTCCTGCCCGATGGCAAGGCCTTGGTGCCGGGCATGCCGGTTGAGGCCTACATCCAGACCGGTTCCCGCACGCCGCTGGATTACCTGCTTGATTCGGTGGAAACCACCTTGCAGCGTGCGGGCCGCGAACCCTGATTGCCATGACGGATTCTGCGCAAACGGCGGTTGGTTTTCTCGCGCAAGCCGAAGCCGCCTACAAAAACGGCCAGAAAGAAATTGCTCGTGAAGCCAGTGAACAGAGCTTGCGGCTGGATGCCGGGCTGTCTGGCGGCTGGCTCATTCTTGGCGCGGTCAACCGTGACGGGGGCAGGCCATTCGAGGCCGAAGCCTGTTGGTTGCACGCGATTGCCCTCGACCCGGAACGGGTCGAAGCCCGTTTCAACCTTGCCCAGCTCATGCGCAGCCAGCACCGCACACAAGCGGCTGTAGAAACCTACGCACAAGTGCTACAACGTGCGCCGCGTTATGCCCCCGCCTGGCTGGGTTGGTGCGAAACCCTGCTGGAAGAGGGGCGTGCCGCAGAGGTGGGCAATGTCGCGCAGGCAGCGCAACAGGCCGGATGTGATACCGCCGATGTGTGGCTGGTGGCGGGCAATGCCCTGTTTCAGACCGGGCAGTTTGCGCAGGCTGCGGCCTGTTACCGGCAGGCGGCGCAGCGTGCGCCACAACTGGTTTCAGCGCGTTACAACCTGGCATTGGCCCTGTCGCGCGACGGTCAGCGTCAGGCCGCCATCGCCGAACTGCGCAGCCTGGTGACGTTATCGCCCGCCTACCTCAATGCCCACATCAAACTGGCCGATCTGCTCGCCGAAAGCGGCGACCCCCTCGCCGCCGCCCAAGCCTATCGCGCTGCCATTGCCCTCAAGCCCGACATGGGCGAGTTGTACAACAACCTGGGCAAGGCCTTGCGTCAGACGGGCCAGGTAGCCGAATCCATCGCCTGTTTTGAACAAGCCCTGAAACTGGGGATTCGCCAGCCGGTGGTGTATCTCAACCTCGGCGGGGCGTACCAAACCCAGCGTCAGCAGGAAGCCGCACTGGCCGCCTACCGTCAGGGGCTGGCGCTGGAGGCGGATCATTTTTCCCTGCTGACTTCCGCTGTGCATGTGCAGCAGATGCTGTGCGACTGGCAAGGCTTGGACAACCTGCATGAACGTCTGGTACAGCCTGCCCTGACCTGGCAGGAAGGCACCTTGCCGCCCCCCTGTTTCCCTTTTCTTGCCCTGCCGGTCGCCGTCAGCTCTGCCGAACTGCGGCAGATTGCCGACCACTATGCGCGCTCGCTCAGCCAGCACGCCGGGCCGGTCTTCCAGCATGCACCCTGGACGGCACCCCACCGGCCACTGCGCATCGGTTATGTTTCCGCCGATTTTCACAACCACGCCACCGCTCACCTCATGTTGGGCCTGTTCCGGCGTCACGACCGTCGCCGCGTGCAGGTCTGGGCCTATTCCATGGGCACGGATGACGGTAGCCATTACCGCCAGCGCATCGTCGCCGATTGCGACCACTTCATCGACATCAGCACGCTTTCCGATGACGCCGCCGCAGCGCGTATCCAGGCCGATGGCATCGACATCGTCATTGACCTCAAGGGCTACACCGGCAGTGCTCGCCCGGCGATTTTTGCGCGCCGCCCGGCACCGCTTCAGGTGCAATACCTGGGCTACCCCGGCACGATGGGCGGCGATTTCTTCGATTACGTCATTGCCGACAAAATCGTGCTGCCCGAGGCAGACTGCCCGCATTTTTCCGAAGCACCGGTGTGGATGCCGCACTGCTACCAGATCAACGACAACGAACAAGCCATTGCCGCCGTCGCCCCCTCGCGTGCCGAATGTGGGCTGCCGGAACACGGCTTCGTGTTTTGCTGTTTCAACTCACCCTACAAGATCGAAGCCGACATTTTTACGGCCTGGATGCGCCTTCTGGCCGCCGTGCCCGATTCGGTGCTGTGGTTGTACGCAGGCAACGCCACCGCCGTGGACAACCGCCGCCGCGAGGCCGCCGCCAGAGGCATCGACCCGGCGCGGCTGGTGTTCGCCGACATCCTGCCCAAAGACCGGCATCTGGCGCGGCATTGCCATGCCGACCTGTTTCTCGACACGCTGTATTACAACGCCCACACCACCGGCAGCGATGCCCTTTGGGCGGGTGTGCCCATGCTCACCCTGCCTGGCCAGACGTTCGCCTCGCGGGTGGGCGAAAGCCTGTTGCACGCGGCGAGGTTGCCCGAACTCATCGCACCCGATCTGGAAAGCTATGTCGCCCAAGCCATCGATCTGGCGCAACAGCCGCAGCAACTCGCGGCCCTGCGGGCAAAACTGGCAGCGAACCGGGGCACATGCCCGCTGTTCGACACCGAAAAATTCACCCGTGGGCTGGAATACGCCTATGAAGCCATGGCCGCGCGATACCTGGCCGGGTTGCCCCCCGCGCCGATCAATGTGCCCGACCCCCTGCCTTAAGGTGTGGCCATGACCCCGGAAAACGCCGCCACCCCCGCCACTGGCCTGCGCCTGAACCTGGGCTGTGGCAACCGCAAGCTGCTCGGCTTCCTCAACGTCGACAAGTTCGCCGCCTGCGCGCCAGATCAGCAGGTCGACCTCGAAGCCCTGCCTTGGCCCTGGGCTGATGAGAGCGTGGCAGAAGTTGCCATGATCCACGTGCTCGAACACCTGGGCGCACAGCCGGATCTCTACCTGGGCATATTGAAAGAGCTGTGGCGGGTGTGCCGACACGGGGCTGAAGTCCGCATCGTCGTACCGCATCCGCGCCACGATACCTATCTCAACGACCCCACGCACGTGCGCCCGGTGACGCGCGACGGCCTGCTCATGTTCAGCCGTGCCGCCAACCTCGAATGGCAGGCTAAAGGGGCTGCCAACACGCCGCTGGGGCTGTATCTGGGGATCGATTTCGAGCTCGTTTCCACCGCACACGATCTCGATGATCGCTGGCAAAAACGCCTGCAAGCCGGTGAAATCAGCAAGGAAAACGTTTTCGAAGCCCTGCTCAGGGAAAACAACGTGGTGCGGCAAAGCACCTTTATCTTGCGAGCGGTGAAACACCATGATGACCAGTGATGAGGCCATAACCCAACTCACCCAGGCCTTGCAGGCCTATGCCTCGGAAGACCTCGACCGTGCCGAAACCCTGTGTCGCGGCGTGCTCGATGCCCTGCCGGAACGTCCCGAAGCCCTCACCCTCATGGGGGTACTGCGCCGCAAGGCCGAGCGTTATCCCGAGGCCGAGAGTTTTTACCAGCATGCCATTCGCGTTGCGCCGTATTACGCCGACGCCCATCAAAACCTGGGCAATCTCTACAAGGAAACCGGGCGTCTCGAAGAGGCGCTGGCCGCCTTCGAGAAATCGGTGGCGTTGCGCTCAGACTGGCCGGAAGGTCTCTCGCGCCTGGCGGCCACTTACCATGCGCTCGACCGTTTTCCCGAGTCGTTCCAATACTTTGAGCGTGCCCTGGCGGTGCAGCCCGACTATGCCGACGGCCATTGGGATTACGCCTTGGCGCTGCTTGCCGCCGGGCGCTACCCCGACGGCTGGCGCGAATACGAATGGCGTTGGGCACGCCGCCAGCCCGTACCGCGCGATTTCACGCAACCCGCCTGGCAGGGTGAAGACCTGCGCGGCAAGCGTCTTTTGGTCTACGTCGAACAGGGTTATGGCGACGCCATCCAGTTTTTGCGCTTTTTGCCCCTGCTCAAAGACCGGGGTGCGTACATCATTCTTGAAATCCACCACATCCTCATTCCCCTGGTCGACCACGCCATGGGCATGCGTACCCTCGTGGCGGCGGGGGCTCCGCTGCCCGAATTCGATGTGCATGTCGCCTTGCTGAGTCTGCCGCACATCCTGGGCATCACCCTCGACAACCTGCCTGCCACGGTGCCTTACCTGCGTGTCGACAAAGAGCGGGTGATGCGTTTCGCGCCGCGCATCGCCCAAGCCGAAGGGCTCAAGGTGGGCCTGGTCTGGGCCGGCAACCCGAACGTGAAAAACGACAAATGGCGTTCGCCCCGCCTCGGGCCGCTCATCGATCTGTTCAAGCTGCCGGGCGTGACCTTTTTTGCCATGCAAAAAGGCGATGGTCGCCGTGATCTGGAGCAATACGGCCCGTTGGCCAATCTGGTCGATCTGGGTGACGACCTGCATGATTTTGGCGACACCGCCGCCGCCATGAACCAGATGGACCTCATCCTCACCACCGACACCTCGGTCGCGCATCTGGCCGGGGCGCTGGGGCGGCCCACCTGGGTCATGCTGCACCGCGCCGCCGACTGGCGCTGGTTGGCCGGGCGCGACGACAGTCCGTGGTATCCCACGCTCAAGCTCTACCGCCAGCCGCGCATGGGCGACTGGGAAAGTGTCGCCCATGCCGTGGAAAACGATCTGCGCCGCCGTCTGGGCCAGCCCGCCGTGCCCCGGCAGACGTTGCAACAGGCGTTTGAAGCCTGCCCGCTGTGCGGTTCGCGTGATGAACGTCCTCTGAAACAGTACGACTGCCGCAAGCATCCGCTCTGGCACCCGCCCTTGCCGCCTGTGTTGTCCTGGCGGCAATGCAATGCCTGCGGCCACGTGCATACCAGCGCTTATTTCACCGATCAGGGCTTGCACGAACTGTTCCAGCGCAGCCACAGCAACCAGTTGGCCGGCGGCGATTACGACGCGCAACGTTTCACTTGGTCGCGCGTGGTCGATGCCGTGCTCAAGGTTTTGCCCCAGCCCCAGGCCGCGCTGCGTGCCCAGGCACGCTGGCTCGATGTCGGTTGCGGCAATGGCGCACTGGTGTTCACCGCGGCCGAATACGGTTTTGCCGCCACCGGGCTCGATGCCCGGCGTGAAGCCGTGGAGCGCCTGTCGGCGCTGGGTTATGCCGCCATCGAAGGCGATTTGATGGAAGCACCGCTCAAAGGGCCCTACACGGTGATTTCCATGGCCGACGTGCTTGAGCACATACCCGACCCGCGTGCTGCCCTGAAACGGGTGCATGACCTTTTGGCCGAGGGGGGGGCGGTGTTCATCTCCTGCCCGAACATGGATTGCGCCTCATGGCGTGCGCTCGATGCCGCCCATGCCAACCCCTACTGGGTGGAGTTGGAACATCTGCACAATTTCAGTCGCGCCCGCCTCATGGCTCTGTTGGCGGAATGCGGCTTCGAGGCGGTGAGTTATGGCATCAGCCAGCGTTACAAGGCCTGCATGGAAATCGTTGCCCTGAAGCATGGCTGATGCCGCTGCTCCCAGCCCCGCGCTGACGCACCTGCAAGCAGCTTTTGCTGCCTATGCGCGTGGCGATTTGATGGCAGCACGGCAGGCGCTCGGTGTAGCGCTGGCGCTGGATACTTCACTGCCCGAAGCCTGGATGTTGCATGGCGTGCTGGCCCGTGCCGCAGGCGATGGGGTGCAGGCACGCCAAGCGTATGAAGAAGCCTTGCGCTTGCGCCCCGCATTTGCCGAAGCGCGCTTCAATTTCGCCAACCTGCTGGTGCAGACTGGCGAACAGGCTGCAGCCCTGACCCAGTTTGAACAGGCTGTGGCGCTGCGCCCCGATTTCGCAGCCGCCTGGGCCGGGCTGGGTACGCAACGTCTGCAACTCAATCAGGTGCTGCACGCCATCGCCGCCTGTCAGCAGGCGGTGCGTCTGGAGCCAGCCGATGCAGGGCACTGGAACAATCTGGGTAAGGCCTGCTGGGTGGCAGGTGAAGTCGAATCGGCGGTCGCTGCCTTTCGCCAGTCCTTGCAGCTCAAACCCGACCATGTGCTTGCCCACGACAACCTGCTCACCTTGCTGCATTACGACCCGCGCTGCGATGCGGCGATGCTGCTGGCCGAACACCAGGCCTGGCAGGTACGTCATGCCGCAGCCATCACGCCGCTGCCGCCGCCTGGCACGCGGACGGAATCCCCCCGTTTGCATCTGGGGTTGGTGTCGTGGAATTTCCGCCGAGATGCGGCGGGCTGTTTCATTGCCTCGGTGCTCGAAGGTCTCGACCGCAGCGCCTTTGCTGTGAGCGTGTATGCCGACAACCCCGGCGGCGATGCGTATACCGCGCGTTTTCGTGAACTGGCCGATGCCTGGGTGGAAAGCCATGCGCTCGACGATGCCGCGCTGGCCGAGCGCGTGCGCGCCGATGGAATCGACCTTCTCATCGATCTCACCGGCCACACCGGTCGCAGCCGCCTGCTGGCTTTTGCCCGCAAACCGGCCCCGCTGCAACTGAGCTGGATCGGCTACGAAGGCACGACCGGGCTGGCTGCCATGGATTGGCTGATCGGCGACCGCCATGTCACCCCGCGCGAGGCCGATACCCTGTGTAGCGAACAGGTATGGCGTCTGCCTTTCGGCTTTCAGTGCTATTTCCCGCCGCGCGATGTGCCCGAAGTGTCTCCGCCGCCCGTGCTGAAAAACGGGTTCATCACGTTTGGCAGTTTCAATAAGCCCGCCAAACTCAATGCCGGGGTACTCGATACCTGGGCCGCCCTTCTGCAAAACGTGCCCGATGCCCGATTGCTGCTGAAAAGCGCCGCTTTTGCCGACACCGGGCTGTGTGCGCTCTTCCGGCAACGCTTCGCGCAACGGGGTGTGGCAAGCGAGCGTCTGCTGTTTCGGGGTGCCAGCGGCTATGTCGAAGCGATGGGCGAGTACGCCGATGTGGACATTGCCCTCGATCCGTTTCCGTTCTCGGGCGGGGCCACCACCTGCGATGCGCTGTGGATGGGGGTGCCGGTGGTCACGTTGCGTGGCCAGACTTTCGCCGCCAACCACACGGTTTCGCACCTCAACGCCGCCGGTTTGGCGCAATGGGTGGCTGCCTCGCAGGCGAGCTATGTCGCCCTGGCCACGGCATTGGCGCGTGATGTGCCGGGGCTGGCCGACTGGCGCAGGCAGCAACGCGGGCTCATGGCGGCCTCGCCGCTGTGCGATGCACGCAGCTACATGACGCATGTCGGTCTGGTGTTGCGCAATCTGTGGCGTGACCGGTTGGTCGGGGCATGAACGTCGCCCGTCCCCTGATGCACGCCGGGTTGCAGGCCATGCAGGCCGGGCAACCCGCAGAGGCCGTGGAACGGTTCCGCGAAGCCTTGCAACTTGCACCCGAAAGTGCTGATCTCTGGGCGAATTTTTCCGTGTCGCTGGCCTCGTGCCACCGCTATGCCGATGCGCAGCTGGCCGCGCGTCATGCCATCAAACTGCGGCCCGATTCCATTCATGCCCTCAATGCGCTGGCGAGTGCGCTCGATGCCAAGGGGCGGCATCTCGAAGCCGCCGATTTCTACCGCCGCGCGCTGGCGCTGGAGCCTGTGGCCGGGGTGTGGAACAACCTCGCCAATTCCCTGAAATCGGCGGGCCGTCTCGACGACGCTGTGCAGGCCTACCGCGAAGCGTTGCGTCTGGAACCGCAGTTGTGGCGCACCCATTCCAACCTGTTGCTCACGCTCAACTACCACCCCGCGCAGACCCCGCAGGCACAGGCCGAGGCGCAACGCGCATTTGGTACGGCCATTGAAGCCACCATCGCCCCGGCGGTGCGCATGCCTGTTCCCGTTCCGGGCAAGCCGCTGCGCATTGGTTTTGTGTCTGCCGATTTTTACTACCACCCGGTGGGCCGCCTCTTTCTGCCGGTCTTGCAGGCCCGCCGCCGGGGTGAGCAGACCTGGGTGCTGTATGCGCACGTCAAGGTACGCGATGAGCTGACCGAACGTATTCGCGCCGAAGCCGATGTCTGGCATGAAATTGCCGGTCTGGATGACAACGCGCTGGAAGCGCGCGTGCGGGCCGATGCCATTGACGTGCTCGTCGATCTGTCCGGGCATACCGCCACCAACCGCCTGCCGTTTTTTGCCCGCCATGTGCCGCCGGTGCAGGCTGCCTGGATGGGCTATGCGGGCAGCACCGGCATGACGCGCATGGACTGGCTCATCGCCGATGCCCTCACGCTGCCGCCGGGCGAAGAACCCCTGTATGCCGAGCGCATCTGGCGTGTGCCTGCTCCCTATATCGCCCTGACCCGTCCGGAACCGGTGCTCGATTGCGGTACCCCGCCGGTGCTGAAAAACGGCTTCATCACCCTGGCCAGTTTCAACAACACCTCCAAGCTCACCGACGCCGTTCTGGCTACCTGGGCACGCATCCTGGCCGCCGTGCCCGAGGCGCGGCTATTCATGAAAAACAAGGGCTTTGCCGACGCCGGTGTGCGCGAATCGTTCACCGCCCGCCTGGCCCGGCTGGGTGTGGCTGCCGAGCGCCTGCGTTTTGAGGGTGAAACGGGGGGCGAGGCGTACTACCGCAGTTTTCATGAAGTCGATATCGCCCTCGACCCTTTTCCGTTTCCCGGTTTGCTGACTTCGCTCGATACCCTGTGGATGGGCGTGCCCGTGGTGAGCATGGCGGGGCAGGGCGGCATGATCGGCCACCACGGTGAATTGCTGCTGAATCTGGCCGGGTTGGGCGACTGGATCGCGCGTAGCGAAGACGACTACGTGCGCATTGCCACACACTTGGCCGCCGACCCGGCTGCCCTGGCGCAGTGGCGCACCACCTTGCGCGCAAGCCTGGAGCGCACGGCGGTATTCGACGCAGTGCGTCTGGCGCACGAACTGCAATCGGCCTTCAACGGCATGGTGGCGGCGCTGACGCATCCCACATAGGAGACCTCGCATGGCCAAGGGCAAACGTCCCCCCATCCCACAAAACCGCAAACCGGCCATGAACATGGCGCAACGCCATCAGGTACTGTTGCAGCAGGCCATTGCCCGGCATCAGGCTGGCGATTACGCCGCTGCCGAGCAGGGCTATCTGGCTGTGCTCAAGGAAAATCCGCACGAGGCTGATGCCTTGCAGCTCCAGGCGCTGGTCGAAAAGCACAAGGGCAACTTCGAGCAATGCGTGACGATGTTGCACGCTGCGTTGCAACAACGCCCCGATGCACCTGCGCTGCTCAACAACCTGGGCAATGCTCTGCGCGAGATGGGGCGTCTGTCTGAAGCCATTACCACGCTGACGCGGGCCGTGGCTGTTTCGCCCGACTATTACGAGGCCTGGAACAATCTGGGCAACGTCTACAAGGACGCCAGCGATTTCAAACAGGCCGGGCCGTGTTACCAGAAAGCGCTGGCGCTCAAACCCGATTACGCCGATGCCCTCAACAACCTGGGGGGGGTCTTTCAAAAACAGGGCGATCTCACCCAGGCGGCACGTTATTACAGCGAGGCCATCAAGCTGCGTCCCGATTTTGCGGTGGCTTGGTACAACCTGGGCAACGTGCTCACCGATGCCGGGCAGCTCGATCAGGGGCTGGCCAACTACCGTACTTCGGTGAAACACGATCCCGATTACCTCGAAGCTGTGAACGGCCTGCTGCGCCAGTTGCAGAACATGTGCGAGTGGGATGAGTTGCCTGCGCTGTATGAACGCTTTCGCGTGCTGGCCACGACCACGGGCAGGGTGTTTCCCTTTGCCTTTCTCGCCGTGCCCGCTACGGCGGCAGAGCAGCAGCAATGTGCGCGCCTGTGGGCAGAAAAACAGTACGGCGCGTTTGTGCGTGCGGCGGCGGCACACCCCTTCGTCTACCGCCCGCGCACGCCGGGCGAGCCGATCCGCCTGGGGTATCTGTCTTCCGATTTTCACGACCATGCCACGGCTTTTCTCATGGCCGAGGTGTTCGAGCTGCACGACAAAAACCGCTTCGAGGTGCATGCCTTCTCGCTCGGGCCGGATGACGGCAAGGCCATGCGGCAGCGGCTCATCCAGGCTTTTCACCGCTTTCACGACCTGCGTGGTCATTCGTGGGAAGAATGTGCGCGTTTTATCCACGCACAGGGCATCGACATCCTGGTTGATCTCAAGGGCTACACCAAAGACACCGGCAGCGCCGTCATGGCCTTCCGTCCCGCACCGGTGCAGGCGCAATACCTGGGGTATCCCGGCACCCTGGGGGCAAAGTTCATCGACTATCTCATTGGTGACAAATGGGTGACGCCGCCCGAAGCTGCGCCGTTTTACGACGAAACCTTCGCCTACCTGCCCAACAGCTACCAGTGCAACGACCGGCATCGCCGCATCGGCGAACGTCCCACGCGTGCCGCCTGCGGCCTGCCGGAAGACGCCTTCGTGTATTGCTGCTTCAACCACACCTACAAGATCACCCCGGAAATCTTTGATCTTTGGTGCGAGCTCTTGCGCCAGACCGAAGGCAGCGTGCTTTGGTTGCTACGTTCCAACCCCTGGGCCGAGGCCAACCTGCGGCGCGAAGCGGAAAAACGCGGCGTGGCGGGCGAGCGCATCGTCTTTGGCGACAACCTGCCGCTCGAACGGCATTTGGGGCGCCTGCAAAACGCCGATCTGTTTCTCGATACCCTGCCGGTCAATGCCCACACCACCGCCAGCGATGCCCTGTGGGCGGGGGTGCCGGTGGTGACGTGCATGGGCGAAACCTTCATCGCGCGCGTGGCGGGCAGTTTGCTGCATGCCGTCGGCTTGCCCGATCTGGTCACACACACGCTGGACGATTACCGCGCCCTGGCGCTGAAACTGGCGCACAGCCCGCAGATTCTGGCCGTGCTGCGCCAGCATCTCACCGAAAAACGCATGCAGTTGCCGCTGTTTGACACCCCCCGGCTGACCGCCGGGCTGGAGGCGCTCTACGGGTTGATGTGGCAGCGCTATGAAGCGGCATACCCCGGTTGATCTGCGAGTGAATTGGTCAGGACTCCTGCTGGGACTGTTCCTGCTGTTCATCGGGGTGCCCGTCACGGCTGGCGAGGCGCTGGCGGTGCGTCATCTGGCGGTGTGGGTCGATCCCGGTGGGCAGGCCGATATCGCCCAGGTCAGTGCGCCTGACTCTGCGGCGCGGTTCACGCCCCTCAAACACAATCTGAGCGCGGGCTATACCCGCAACGTCCACTGGCTGCGCTTTGAGGTGCAAGCCCCCGTGCCGGGCGAATGGTGGCTGGAAATTCAGCCCAGCATGCTGGATGACCTGCGCCTGTACGAGCCTTTGCAGGCTGGTTTTCGTGAACGCCACATGGGTGACACGCTGCCGTTTTCGCAACGTGAGGTGACATACCGGGGCTTCGTTTTTCGCCTCGACCTGCCTGATCGCGTACCGCACACCTTTTATCTGCGGGTGCAAACCACCAGCACCTCGCTGGTGTTGCTGAACCTGTGGCAGCCGCGCGATTTTTACGCCGCCGTGAATGCTGAAAATGCCTTGTTCGGCTTTTATTACGGTTTCGTCGCTTTGGTATTGTTGTTGTGTCTGGGGGTCTGGTTGTGGCTGCGTGATGCGCTGTTCGGCTGGTTCAGCCTGCACGTTTTTTCTGCCTTGCTGCTGTATCTCGGTGTCAATGGTTTTATTGGCGAATATGTATTTCCGCACTCGCCGCATTTGGCCAATCTCTGGATCGGGGCCTGCGTGTTTTTCAGCATGTCGGTATCGGCTCCCTTTGTTCGACGTATTTTGCGGGTCGAGGCGCACCACACTTTTTACCTGTTCATGGTGCGTCTGATGTTGTGGTTGCCGCTGTTGTTGTCGCTGTCGTTGTTCACCAACCACTACACCGAGGCCATGCGTCTGGCCATGATGATGATGCTGGGGATGGCGGGGGTGTCGCTATGGCGAGCTTTTGAGTTGTGGCGTGCAGGTTGGGAGGAAAGCCCCTACATCCTGGTTGGCGTCGTGATTACCCTGCTGGGCGGGGTACTTGCAGTGGTCTCACTGTTGGGTTTCAACCCCGGCAATTTTTTTCTGGCCAGCGTTCGTCAGGTCACGGGGCTGAGCAGCATGTTTGCCATGTTTCTGGCGCTGGCCGTGCGTTTTTCGGCCATGCGTGAAGCCAGCCGCGAGGCGCAGGAACGTGCTCGACAGGCGGAAAGGGAAGCCGTCAGCGCACGCGAGGCCCATGTTGAACAGGGGCGCTTCATCGCCATGTTGTCGCATGAACTGAAAACGCCGCTGGCGGTCATCGACGGTGCCACGCAAAGCCTGCAACGCCTCAACCGGGAAGGTGATGTCGAGATGGCCCGCCGACATGCGCGTATCCGTGATGCCGTGGCGCGCATCAATCGTCTGGTTGAACAGTTTTTGGCCACCGACCGGTTCGATCACGCGGATCTTGGCCCGCGCAGCATCGAATTCGATTTGGCTGCACTCTTGCAGCAGTGCGCCACCGCCCATGCCGAGAGCTTGGCACGGGTTCGACTGCACGCTCCGGCCAGTCTGTACTGCATGGCCGACCCCGCCCTGGTGCGGGTGGCGCTGACCAATCTGCTCGACAACGCCCTGAAATATTCGCCGGAACACGCAGAAGTGTTGCTGTCTGCCCGTGCATGCACCGAGGGTGGGGTGGAGGGCATCGAAATTACCGTGACCGACGCGGGTCGGGGCGTACCCCAGGCGCTGGGCGAACGGTTGTTTGCTCGCTATGTCCGTGGTGACAATGCCCGTGGTGTTTCCGGTGCCGGGCTGGGGTTGTACCTGGTGCGGCGCATTGCTGAGGTGCATGGCGGCACGATCGGGGTGTTGCCTGTTGCTTCGGGGGCCTGCTTCCGTCTGTGGTTGCCTCGGGGCATATCGGCATGATCCGCGTGGCATTGGTCGAAGATGACTGCAATCTGCTCGATGACATGGCGTTCAACCTCCGTGACGAGGGCCTGGTGGTGGTGGCCTGTGCCGATGGCCCGGCGCTGGATGCCCATCTGGCCCAACACAGTGTCGAAGTGGTGGTGCTCGATATCGGTCTGCCCGGTGAAGACGGCTTGAGCATTGCCCGGCGTTTGCGCCGGACCCACCCCCGGCTGGGGCTGGTGATGCTGACAGCTCGCACCGCCGCAGTGGATCGGGTGCGCGGCATGGAAGAGGGGGCGGATGCCTACCTGGGCAAGCCGGTGGATGTGCGCGAACTGGTACTGGTGATTCGTGCGCTGGTGCGGCGGATCGGTCTGAACGATGAACCACTCGATGAAGCCTGTGTGCTGTGTCCCGATACCGGCATGTTGCATCTGCCCACCGGTCAGACGCTCGAACTCACGCCGAGCGAAGTCCTGCTGCTCTCCAGGCTGGCGCGTGCGCCCGGTGGGCAGGCTACGCGCCGCCAGCTCATCGAAGCCTTCGGGGCGCGTTATCGCGATTACGACGAACGCAGGCTCGAAGCCATCATCAGCCGTTTGCGCAAAAAGCTTGATTCAGTCTGCCCCGGTACCGACAGTCTGCGCGCCGTGCGCGGCATCGGTTACGTATTGGGCATGCCTCTGGTGGAACGTCCGCGAGGTACCACCTTGGCATGAATCCGGGCGGGGGCTTGTCAGTGAATGTCAGCCTCGTTTGCTCCCCCTTCTCCACAATGCGGCTACGTCATGCCTGTCTGTTTGCAAGGGATGACTACCTGCCACGTTGAATCTGCACACTTTTTGGAGAATGACGTGAAAAACAAAATACCCGTATGGAGAAACCCGCTGGTCGTGAGCCTGCTGGCGGTGGCCCTGGCCGTTCCTGCTGGCGCACAGGCCCAGTCGGGCAAGCGCATTTGTGGTCAGTGGGCGGCCCTGCCCAATGGTGAGGGCTATGCCGGGATACTGGTTGAAGTTCAGAACAAGGGAAACCCGCTTCAGGCCAATGAAGCATGCGATCAGGCCAAGTCAAAAAGCCCGGCTTCTGTGTTCACGGGCAGTGGTTGGCCCACGAAACTGGCTTCGATGACCTGGACAGTGCAGGGCACGACTGCGTGCGAAAACCTTGGCAAGTATTTCACCAGCTCCAATACGCCCAACGTGGACATGTGCCAGTACATGGACGGGTACTCCCTATACATGGTCTTGAAGTCAGCACCGTCGAACTCGACGCTCTACTACGCGCTGCCCCCGTGGTAAGCGTATGGGCGCATGTCCGTCCGGGCGGCGCACTTCCTGCCTCATTAAATTTGCTGACTATCTGGAGAAATTGAGATGAACAAGAAAACTGCGATGAAAGTGTCTTTGCTGGCTCCCTTGATGTGTGTTGTTCTGGCCATGTCAGCCAGTGTCCAGGCCCAGCCAGGCAAGCGGCTCTGCGGAAAAATGGCAGCGTTGCCCAACGGCGCAGGCTATGCCGCAATTTTGGTCGAAGTGAAAAACAAAGTGGCGTACTACAGCGGTTGCAGTGTGGGGGTGGATGCGGATCCCGCCGCTGTGTTCGCCAACAATGCTGACGTGGCCCCCTATCTGGCTTCCATGGCCTGGTCGAACATTGTGAATGGCGTGTGTGAAAGCGTTGGCGCGAATTTCACCAGTGCCGATCACACCAATGTAGACATGTGTGACTACATGGAAGGCCAGGCTAAATATGCCGTGGTGAAAAAGTCGGCAACAAACAGCACTACGTACACCCGCTGGTAAGCGCTGTCTGAGCGTGGCACCTGAAGGCGTTTCGGGCTGTTGCACCGAAACGCCACAGGCCGTCGTGCAGCCCTGTGTCAGTGAGATGGGCCGGGGTGATGTCAGTCAATGTCAGCTTCGCCGTTGAGTGTTTCTCCACAATGCGGCCACGTTGTGTTCGCCATGTTTGGCGACATGGCTACCTGCCACGTTGAAATCCCACACTTATTTGGAGAATTGCGTGATGAATAAACAACTTGCAGTGAGAGCATCCTTGGCTGTTGCCCTGATCTCAGCCGCCCTGGTGGTGTCGACCGGTGCCCAGGCTCAGTCCGGAAAACGCATTTGCGGCCAGTGGGCGGCTTTGCCCGGCGGCGCAGGTTATGCCGGTATTCTGGTCGAAGTGCAAAACGGCGGCTCGATCCAGGCTAATGAGGCGTGTGACAAGGCTAAATCGAAATCACCCTCTTCCGTATTCGGTAGCACGGCGCTGGCCCCGTATCTCTCCGCCATGACCTGGACGGTGCAGGGCACGACAGCCTGTGAAAACGTCGGAAAATATTTCACCAGCGCCGACCACACCAATGTGGACATGTGCCAGTACATGAATGGCTATGACGGCTATGCCGTGGTCAAGATGACGTCCACCAATACCACCACCTATAACACGCAGTAGTAAGTCCCGCCCGGCGGCGCTTTTCTCCGGCTTGGACGGGGAATGGGTGCCGCCCTTTCTACGTTGGAATCCCCCATGACTTTGCGCACCTTGCTGCGTGTTTTGGCCTGTCTGTTGCTCGGCGGGTTGAGCGGCTGTGCTCAGGTCGGCCCAATCAGGGACAGCGCGGCCCTCAATCAGGTGCTTGCCGCCTATCGTGACGCTTCGATGGCTGGCGGACAGTCCGTGTCTGAGACAGTCTCGGGTGGCGTGAAACTGGAACGTACCGACCAGGAAGGGGCGTTTTGGGTCAGTACCAGCGATACGCGCATGAGCGTGGCACAGGTTGTGGCGATGGTGCTGGAACTGGCTGGTTTGCCAGTGCTGTATCTCGACGGCCCGCCTTCGGATGCGCCCGCTCCCGAGGTGACACGTCGACTTTTACCCGATGCGCTGGCTGTGCTGTTGAGCAATGAAAAGCTGGTCTGTGCGCTGGAAGACGGGGTGGCGGTGATTCGTCGTCCTGACCGCGATGCCACGCGTGCTGCACAGAGCGTATTGCTCAATATCCCGTTGCATCATGTCCAGGTGGGCACGCTGAAAACCATGATGTCCGAGCTTTATCCCGTCATGCCAGGGGCCAAGTCTGCCGTGACCTTGAGCGCC
>Ga0208371_1000180_pt1 | contig 19233 bp, 16 predicted proteins | sample SubbioCR12Aug_1A_FD_184827 | JGI IMG/M metagenome (GOLD analysis project Ga0208371, IMG submission 184827) | Serpentinite rock and fluid subsurface biosphere microbial communities from McLaughlin Reserve, California, USA - CR12Aug_1A (SPAdes) | ecosystem: Environmental > Terrestrial > Deep... | reverse complement strand
ATCGGCATGGATCATTACGCCAAGGCCGATGACGAGATGTTCAAAGCCCAGCAAAGCAAAACCCTGTGGCGCAACTTCCAGGGCTATACCACGCACAAACACTGCGACATCTACGCCTTCGGAGCCTCCAGCATCAGCCAGACCGCCGATGTGTATTTACAGAATGAGAAAAAAATCGGCCGCTACCAAGAGCTGGTCGGCAGCGGTCACTTGCCCGTTGAGCGCGGCCTGCGCCTGACTCGCGACGACCACATCCGCCGCGAAGCCATTACCCGCATCATGTGCGACCTGGAACTTGATCTGGCGGCTTTCGGCCAGGAATGGGAAATCGACTTCGGCAGCTATTTCGCCGATGCGTTGTCCGACCTCCCGCCGTTGGCGGAAGACGGCCTGGTGAAACTGGAGCCGGGAAAGATCATCGTCAGCGACTTGGGGCGTCTGTTTCTGCGCAACATCGCCATGGTATTCGACCGCTATCTGCGCGAAGGCGGCAACGACAAGCCGCGCTACTCACGCACCGCCTGAACGGGGTTACTGAAGAATTTCGCGGTAGAGCGCGTCTTCTTCAGTGCCGATTTCCGCCAGTACCCTGGCCACAGCAGCATCCTGAACCAGTTTGGCCATGTTGCCGGTATTCATGCGCACCAGATAGCTCTTGCCGTCCGACCCCTCATAAACCGTCACCCGACACGCCAGCTGCGGTGCCTTGCCGTGGCTGGCCTTGACCACCCGTTCATTGGCACCGGCCGGACAGGCCTGCAAGATTTTCATGCGTTTGACTTGGCTGAGGCCCGTTTGCTGCATTTTCGCTTGCACATCCTGAACCTCGCCGATACTCCAGCCACGCTTGCCCGCTCCGGCCCGCACGGCGGCGAGCGTTTCATCAAACCCCAAGCGAGAAGGCCGCACATCGAACATCACGGCCATGACCTGCATTTGCCGCTGCATCATGGCCTGCATCTGTGCGATCTGTTCGGGCGAAGGTTGTTGCTGGGCCACAGCAAACCCGGATGTCCCCAGAAAAGACAGACAAACCACCACGAGACAAACCAAGCGCGTGCGCATACCGCTTCCTTTAGTGAGGTTGATGCACGACGCCATCCCAGCCCTTGAGCCGGTAAAGCGTACCGCAGTAAGGACAAAGTGCCTCGCCCCGGGTTTCCACTGCCAAAAACACGCGGGGGTGGGAACACCAGAGCGCTTCGCCGGGCATAGGGCAATGCACCGGCAAGTCGGCATCGCTCACTTCGACGACACGGGCGGGAGAAGACACTGCCTGGGTCATGGCAGGCTCCTCAGACGTGGCTCAACCAGTCGGCATGGGCCGCCGCCCGCCCCTGCACACAGTCAAAGTACATGGCCTGAAGACGTGTTGTGACCGGGCCGCGTGCGCCCGCACCAATCGTGCGATTGTCGAGTTCACGAATCGGCGTGACTTCAGCGGCCGTGCCTGTAAAAAACGCTTCATCGGCGGAATACACCTCATCGCGGGTAATACGTTTCTCGACCACCGGAACACCCAATTCGCCTGCCAGCTGGATGAGCGTGTCACGGGTGATGCCTTCCAGCGCGCTGGTCAGGTCGGGGGTATACATCTTGCCCTTGCGGATGATGAAAACGTTCTCGCCAGAACCTTCTGCCACGAAGCCATCAACATCGAGCAACAGTGCTTCGTCGTAACCATCGTGCTCGGCTTCGCGATGGGCGAGGATGGAGTTCATGTAGTTGCCGTTGGCCTTGGCCTTGCACATGGTGATGTTGACATGGTGGCGAGAAAAGGAGGATGTCTTCACACGAATACCACGCTCCAGGGCTTCCTGCCCCAGATAGGCACCCCAAGGCCAAGCGGCGACGATGACATGGGTAGACAGCGTGCGAGCGGAAATACCCATCGCCTCGGCCCCATAAAACGCCATGGGACGCAGGTAACCTGATTTCAGGCCATTCTCGCGCACCACCATTTTCTGGGCCTCGTTGATCGCCTCTTTATCAAAAGGCATTTTCATGCCCAGGATGTGGGCAGAACGGAAGAGCCGATCGGTGTGATCCTGCAGGCGAAAAATGGCCGGCCCCTGAGCCGTTTCATAGGCACGCACGCCCTCGAATACACCCATACCGTAATGCAGCGTGTGGGTGAGGACGTGGGTAGTGGCTTCGCGCCAGGGAACAAGTTTGCCGTCGTACCAGATGACGCCGTCGCGGTCAGCCATGGACATGATGTTGAACTCCGGGATGTGCTGAAAAATGAGGGCGGAATATTAACGGCTCACGCCCTGTTTTGACTTGGGTTTTACAGAGGTGCCTCTTCCAGGCCACAGCACACCCACGCCAAGAATCACACAGATTACGCAGCAGCCGCAGCCCGCACCGCTTCGGCGATGGCTTCCGCGCAACGTTGCACCTGCAGTTCATCCTGCCCTTCGACCATGACCCGGACCAGGGGCTCTGTGCCGGAGGGGCGCAAGACCACCCGTCCGCTCTCGCCAAGCTCGGACTCCACCGCCTTGACGGCATCGACAACGCGTGCCTGCCCATCGAGTTTGAAACCCTTGGCCACACGCACGTTGATAAGCACCTGCGGAAATGCCGGGCAATCACGGGTGTAATCCGCCAGCGATTTACCGGAGCGACGCATGGCGGCCAACACCTGCAAGGCGGAAACGATGCCGTCGCCAGTGGTGTGTTTGTCCAGGCACAGGATATGTCCGGAACTTTCGCCCCCGAGCTGCCAGCCCTCGGCTTGCAACACTTCCAGCACATAACGGTCACCCACCTTGGCTCGCCGGAATTCGCACCCCAGACGCTTGAGCGCCAGTTCCGTACCGAGATTGGTCATGAGCGTCCCCACCACCCCGCCCTTGAGTTCGCCGCATTCCTTGCGATGACGGGCGATGGCATAAACCAGCTTGTCGCCATCCATGATCAGGCCGGTGTTATCGGCCATCATCAGGCGGTCGCCATCACCATCCAGCGCGATGCCGACGTCGGCACGATGCTGACGCACGGCCCGGCTCAACGCTTCAGTGTGGGTTGCGCCGCAGTGTTTATTGATGTTGAAGCCGTCCGGCTCGTTGCCAATGGCGATGACATCGGCCCCCAGCTCGTGAAAAACGTGAGGCGCGATGTGGTAAGCCGCGCCGTTGGCGCAATCCACGACAACACGCAGTCCACGCAGGTCAAGGTCGCTGGGAAAGGTGCTCTTGCAGAATTCGATATAGCGGCCGGCAGCATCATCCACGCGCTTCACTCGCCCCAAGCCTCGGGATGAGGCCGTTTTGATGGGCGATTCCATCGCTTCTTCAATGGCCAGCTCGACGCTGTCCGGCAACTTGGTGCCATCTGACGAAAAAAACTTGATGCCATTGTCTTCAAACGGGTTGTGGGAGGCAGAAATCACCACCCCAGCCTGCAAACGCAATGCACGGGTCAGGTAGGCCACCCCCGGCGTGGGCATCGGGCCAGTCAGGCGCACATCCACGCCCGCTGCGGTCAAGCCCGCTTCCAGCGCTGCCTCCAGCATGTAGCCCGAAATGCGGGTGTCCTTGCCGATCAGCACCACAGGACGATCGACATGCAACAAATCGTGCCCCACAGCGGCCAGGACGCGCCCTGCAGCATAGCCCAGGCGAATCACCATGTCAGGGGTGATGGGGGACTCACCCACCCGTCCACGCACGCCATCCGTACCAAAAAAACGTCTGCTCATCATCCTGCTCCCAAAATCTCCAAAACCTTCATGGCATCCACCGTGTCCTGCACGTCATGCACCCGCAGAATCGCTACGCCTTGCATGGCCGCAAGCATGGCAGCGGCAATGCTGCCCGCCTTCCGCCCCTCCACGGCCCGCCCCGTCAGCGCACCAATCATCGACTTGCGCGACACACCAACGAGAACCGGCGCGATATTGGCGAATAAAGACACATTTTTGAATAGTGAGATGTTGTGTTCGAGTGTTTTGCCAAAACCAAACCCTGGATCAATGACGAGCCGGTCGGCATCAATCCCTTTCTGTCGACAGAGATTCAGACGCTCATTCAGGAATGCAGCCACCTCGGCAACCACGTTTTCATAATGGGGAGCCACCTGCATACTGCGTGGCGCACCCTGCATGTGCATCAGGCAAATACCGCAATGACTCTGGACTACGGCTTCCAGTGCGCCCGGCACCGTCAGCGCCATGACATCGTTGATCATGTCTGCCCCTGCCGCCAATGCTGCGTGCATGACCTCGGGTTTCATGGTGTCGACAGACAGGGCCACACCGACTTCGCTCAAGCCTTCCAATACAGGCAAGACACGATCCAGCTCTGCCTGCACGGAAACAGGGCTGGCTCCGGGGCGGGTGGACTCACCACCGATATCCAGCATGTCCGCTCCCGCCTGTATCAGCGCCAGCCCATGCTCGACGGCTTGGGCGACATGGGCATGCTGGCCACCATCAGAGAAAGAATCTGGAGTGACATTAACAATGCCCATGACCAATGGACGGTCAAGGGCAAACGTGTAGCGACCGCAACGGAACATGAGAGAGGGAAGCAGGGGCGCAAAAACGCGGCTGCCCCACCTGCTTTTTCTTGAATGAAATCAGGCTTCTTCTGCAGGCGTTGCGCTCGGCGCGGGAGCGCTGGGCGTGTCATTGCCAGAGGAAGAAGATTGGCTTGAGGCCACAGGCTTGGGTGGCCGGGGGGCTTGGCCCGCCATGATGTCGTTGATCTGTTCGGCATCGATGGTTTCCCATTGCAGCAGAGCCGCCGTCATGGCTTCGACCTTGTCGCGATTTTCTTCCAGAAGCCTGCGCGCCAGCGCGTATTGCTCGTCAATGATGCGGCGCACTTCGGTATCAACTTTGCGCATGGTTTCTTCGGAAACGTTTTTATGGGTGGTGATGGAGCGTCCCAGGAAGATTTCGCCCTCTTCCTCGCCGTAGACCATCGGCCCCAATGCATCGGACATGCCCCACTGCGTCACCATGCGGCGTGCCAGATCGGTGGCTCGCTGGAAGTCGTTGGAAGCCCCCGTAGTCATCTGGTTCATGAACAATTCCTCGGCAATCCGTCCACCGAAAAGAACCGTAATGGTGGACAACAGTCGGGTGCGATCCTGGCTGTAACGGTCTTCCGTCGGCAATTGCATGGTCACACCCAAGGCGCGGCCTCGGGGAATGATGGTGACTTTGTGTACGGGGTCGGTCTTGGGCAGCATCTTGGCAACCACTGCGTGACCAGATTCGTGATAAGCCGTGTTGCGGCGCTCTTCTTCCGGCATGACCATGGAGCGACGTTCCGCGCCCATCATGATCTTGTCCTTGGCTCGCTCGAAATCATCCATGTCCACCAGACGTTTGTTGCCGCGCGCGGCGAACAGGGCTGCTTCGTTGACCAGATTGGCGAGATCGGCACCAGAAAAACCGGGGGTGCCACGCGCAATGATGTCGGCCTTGACGTCTTGGGAAAGCGGCACCTTGCGCATATGCACCATAAGAATCTGCTCGCGGCCACGAATATCCGGCAACGGCACCACCACCTGACGGTCGAAACGCCCCGGACGCATCAGCGCCGGGTCGAGCACATCGGGGCGGTTGGTGGCGGCGATGACGATGACGCCGGAGCTGACCTCAAAGCCGTCCATTTCCACCAGCAACTGGTTCAAGGTCTGTTCACGTTCGTCATTGCCCCCCCCCAGGCCTGCTCCGCGCTGACGCCCGACAGCATCAATTTCATCGATGAAAATGATGCAGGGGGCGCTTTTCTTGGCTTGCTCGAACATGTCGCGTACCCGCGCCGCCCCCACCCCTACGAACATTTCCACAAAATCCGAACCGGAAATACTGAAGAACGGCACTTTCGCTTCGCCGGCAATCGCCTTGGCCAGCAAGGTTTTGCCGGTGCCGGGGCTGCCCACCATGAGCACACCACGGGGAATACGCCCCCCCAACTTCTGGAACTTGGTCGGGTCACGCAAAAACTCGACCAACTCCCCCACTTCTTCCTTGGCTTCGTCACACCCGGCCACATCGGCGAAGGTCACACTGTTGTTTTCCTGATTGAGCATGCGCGCCTTGCTCTTGCCAAAGGAAAACGCGCCGCCCTTGCCACCACCTTGCATCTGGCGCATGAAAAAAACCCATACGCCAATCAGTAACAGCATGGGGAACCAGGACACGAAAATGCTCATGAGCATCGACGGCTCTTCTTCCGGTTTGGCGTCAACCTGCACACCATATTTGAGCAGGTCAGAGATCATCCAGGGATCGGAGGGCGTATACGTGATGAAACGCCGTCCATCGGCATGCACCCCCCGCAGGACACGTCCGTCGATAGTGACTTTGGCCACCTGGCCATTGCGTACGTCATCCATGAATTGGGAATAATCCACCTGCCCCTGTGCCGAACCGGTACGGTTGTTGAACTGGTTGAACACCGTCATCAACACCAGCGCAATCACCAGCCAGATGGCTGCATTCTTGAACAAGTTATTCAATCTGATACTCCTTCGCGGAACCCCGCATATTTTCCCATTCTAACGGCGCTTTACCCGGCCTGCTTGAGGCCTCGGCCCAACAGATAACATTCGCGGCTACGCTCACGCGAGGCATCCGGATTCCGTGTTGCCACGCTCCTGAAAACATTCCGCATCGCCTTAACGTATTGCTCGAATCCGGCCCCCTGAAACACCTTGATGAGAAGTGCGCCATCCGGAGCAAGATGTGAGGCGGCAAAGTCAAGCGCCAGTTCCGCCAGGGCGTACACCCGCGCCTGATCCGAAACGATGATGCCGGTTATGTTGGGGGCCATATCGGAAAGTACAAGATCCACCTGTTTGCCGGACAAAGCCGTATCCAGTTCGGCCAAAGCACTATCTTCCGTGAAATCACCCTGAATGAAAGTAACCCCGTTGAGACCGGTCATCTCCAGCAGGTCGATCCCGACGATCACACCCTGCCCTTTGTTCCGTTGCGCGGCCACCTGACACCAGCCTCCGGGGGCACAGCCAAGGTCGACAATGGTGCGCCCCGCCTTGATCAGGTGATCGCGATCATCAATCTGCATAAGCTTGAACGCCGCACGCGAGCGCCAGCCTTGCTCTGTAGCCTGACGCACATAAAAATCATGGACATGGCGGTGATGCCAGTCTCGGGTCTTGGCTTGGCGTTTCATGGTTGCGAAATCATCTTATCTATCGGCCTCGGTTCGGAGTTGCGCTACTATCGCCGCCCATTTTGGAGATATCCATGCTCGATCTCACCTCAGAACAACGCAAATTTCTCAAATCAACAGCTCATGGCCTCAAACCTGTCGTCATGATCGGCCATGCCGGCCTGACCGACGCGGTGATTCTGGAAACAGAACGTGCCATCAAGGCCCATGAGTTGATCAAAGTCAGGGTTTTGGGAGATGACCGCGAAGCGCGCGAAGTCTGGTTTATGGAATTGTGCGAGGCACTGAACGCCGCCCCGGTACAACACATTGGTAAGTTACTGCTGCTGTATCGCCCTGCTGAAACACCCAAGATCAAATTGCCTTGAATCGCATCACTTCGAGCCCTGTTTAGCCACCAGCGCCAAACCCAGCAAGCTTTGAACAAGATAGACCGCACTGGAAATGCCGTGCCAGGTCTGAAAACGGTCACGGAACAGACTTTCCATCACATCGCGCGGCTGCGCCATGTCTTTGAGTTCTTGCATGATGGGACTGATGCCAAAGTGCTGGGCAACCGTCAGTAGCCACATCAGCAACACCAGCCAGAAGAACCCCTGCTTGAACGTCGCGCCACCCAAGCGGGAAAAGCGAAAAGCCATCAGCCAGAGTCCGCAAACCAACCCGACCCAGGCCATCCACGCAAACATGCGCCCCGCCACCACGCCGGCGAGCATACGGTCATCCAGGGTGTAAAACAGCGCCGGAGCCGCCAGATACCCAATCGCCCACACTCCTCCGACCCACAAGACAACGGCCCAGGCAGCGAGCAGATCAGGAAAGCGTTTCATGGGCAGCACAAAAGCAATCAGAGATAATGTACGTCCACCACTTCATAGTGGCGCAAACCGCCCGGCGCATGCACATCAGCCACATCCCCGGCATATTTGCCAATGAGCGCGCGGGCGATGGGGGAGCTGACGGAAATCATGCCTGCTTTGATATCCGCTTCGTCGTCTCCCACGATCTGGTATTTCACCTCGTCACCCGTTTCGGCATCCACCAATTCGACGGTCGCGCCAAAGACCACCCGCCCGTCGGCATCGAGATGACGTGGGTCAATGATCTGGGCATTGGCGAGTTTGCCTTCGAGTTCCTTGATGCGCCCCTCGACAAAACCCTGCTTTTCCTTGGCCGCATCGTATTCAGCATTTTCAGAAAGGTCGCCGTGCGAACGCGCCTCAGCAATCGCCTCGATCACGCGGGGACGTTCAACCGTTTTGAGGCGGTGCAGTTCGTTACGCAGCTTTTCTGCGCCAACAACGGTGAGCGGTATTTTAGTCATGTTCAAATTTCTTCAATGCAGCCGCTCGTGCAGCTCCTGGAGTGAATAAACGGTGATATCACGGCGCTCGATCATGCCCAGACAGGCGGCCTTGGCACCGGCCAACGTCGTGAAATAGGGCACGTTCTGCGCCAAAGCGGCCGCACGGATGGCAAAGGAATCCTTCACCGCGCGCTTGTCTTCCACCACGTTGATGATGAGGTGGATTTCCTTGTTTTTGATCATGTCAACGATGTGCGGACGCCCTTCGGCCACCTTGTTGACCCGCACCACCGGCACACCGGCCGCATCGATGTGACGCGCGGTGCCGCGTGTGGCGAACAGCTTGAATCCGAGACCATGCAGGTGCGCCGCAATTTCTGCCACCTGCGGATGTTCGGGGTCTCGCACCGAGATGAAAACATGCCCGCCCTTCGGCAGTTTGACGCTGGCACCGTACTGCGCCTTCAGGAAGGCCTCGCCAAAACTTTCACCCACGCCCATGACTTCGCCGGTGGATTTCATTTCTGGCCCGAGGATAGGATCTACCCCAGGGAACTTGCGGAATGGAAAGACGGCTTCTTTCACCGAGAAATAGGGGGGAATGAGTTCATGCTCCGCACCTTGCGATTTCAGGGTCTGGCCCACCATGCAGCGCGCCGCGATCTTGGCCAGCTGCCGCCCCGTAGCCTTGGAAACATAGGGCACGGTGCGCGAGGCGCGCGGGTTCACTTCCAGCACGTAAACCGTTTTGCCCTTGATGGCGAACTGCACATTCATGAGACCCACCACATTCAACGCTTTGGCCATGGCTACGGTCTGGCGGCGCAACTCATCCTGAATGGCAGCGGACAAGCTGTAGGGCGGCAAAGAACAGGCCGAATCGCCGGAATGCACGCCGGCTTGTTCGATGTGTTCCATGATGCCGCCGATGAGCACCTGTTCACCATCGGAAAGGGCATCGACATCGACCTCGATGGCGTCATTGAGGAAACGGTCGAGCAAGACCGGTGAATCGTTGGAAACCTTTACGGCTTCGCGCATATAGCGTTGCAGGTCAGCCTCTTCGCGCACGATTTCCATGGCGCGGCCACCCAGCACATAAGAAGGGCGCACCACCAGCGGATAACCGATCTCGGCAGCCAGGCGAATGGCTTCGTCCTCGGCCCGCGCGGTGCGGTTGGGCGGCTGCAGCAACCCCAGTTGGTGCAGCATCTTCTGGAAACGCTCGCGATCTTCGGCGGCATCGATCATGTCCGGCGTGGTGCCAATGATGGGCACGCCATTGGCCTCAAGATCACGCGCCAGTTTCAGCGGGGTCTGCCCACCGTACTGCACGATCACGCCATATGGTTTTTCGATGCGCACGATCTCTAACACATCTTCGAGGGTCAGCGGTTCAAAGTAGAGGCGGTCGGAGGTGTCATAGTCGGTCGAGACGGTTTCCGGGTTGCAGTTGACCATGATGGTCTCGTACCCATCCTCTCGCATGGCCAAGGCGGCATGCACGCAGCAGTAATCGAACTCGATACCCTGACCGATACGGTTCGGGCCACCGCCCAGCACCATGATCTTCTTGCGGTCGCTGGGCAGGGCTTCGCACTCTTCCTCGTAGCTGGAATAGAGGTAAGCCGTGGAGGTAGCGAATTCGGCCGCACAGGTATCCACGCGCTTGTAAACGGGGTGAACATGCAAAGCCCAGCGTTGCTGGCGCACGGCGTGCTGCGAACAACCCAGCAATTTGGCCAGACGCCGGTCGGAGAAGCCGCTGCGTTTCAAAGAGAAGAACTGTTCCTGCGTCAGGTCATACAGGTTGCGGCCCTTGAGCGCAGCTTCCTGACGTACCAGATCCTGGATCTGCACCAAAAACCAGGGGTCGATGTGGCTGATGCCAAACACCTCATCAAGACTCATGCCCACGCGGAAAGCGTCAGCCACGAACCACAAACGCTCGGCACGAGGGTTGCCCAACTCTGCCTTGATTTCGGAATCATCCGAGGTTTTTTCATCCAGACCATCGGCACCCGTCTCCAGGCCACGCAACGCCTTTTGCAAGGATTCCTGAAAGGTGCGGCCAATCGCCATGACTTCGCCCACTGACTTCATCTGCGTGGTCAAACGACTGTCGGCCTGAGGAAATTTCTCAAAAGCGAAACGCGGGATCTTGGTGACGACGTAGTCGATAGAAGGCTCGAACGAAGCCGGGGTCAGGCCGCCGGTAATGTCGTTCTGCAGTTCATCAAGGGTGTAACCCACGGCCAGTTTGGCCGCGACTTTGGCGATAGGAAAACCCGTGGCCTTGGAGGCCAGTGCGGACGAACGCGAGACGCGCGGGTTCATCTCGATCACGATCATCCGCCCGTCTTCCGGGTTGATGGCGAACTGCACGTTGGAGCCGCCCGTATCCACACCGATCTCGCGCAGCACGGCAATCGAGGCATTGCGCATGATCTGGTATTCGCGGTCGGTCAGGGTCTGCGCGGGGGCCACCGTGATGGAGTCGCCCGTATGCACGCCCATCGGATCGAGGTTTTCGATGGAGCAGACGATGATGCAGTTGTCGGCGCTGTCGCGCACCACTTCCATCTCGAACTCTTTCCAACCGATAAGCGATTCCTCGATCAGCAACTCATGTGTGGGAGATGCTTCCAGCCCGCGCTCACAGATCGTCACAAATTCTTCAGCGTTGTAGGCAATGCCGCCACCCGTGCCGCCCAGCGTGAACGAGGGGCGAATGATCACGGGAAACCCAATGCCCGCCTGCACCTGAAAAGCCTCTTCCATGGAGTGAGCAATACCCGAACGCGCCGACCCCAGGCCAATCTTGGTCATGGCCCGCTTGAATTTTTCGCGGTCTTCGGCCTTGTCGATGGCTTCTTTTTTCGCGCCGATGAGTTCCACGCCGTATTGATCGAGCACGCCATGCTTGGCCAGATCGAGTGCGCAATTCAAACCCGTTTGCCCGCCCATGGTCGGCAAAATGGCGTCTGGACGTTCTTTTTCGATGATGCGCTCGACCGTCTGCCAGTTGATCGGCTCGATGTAGGTCGCGTCAGCCGTCTCCGGGTCAGTCATGATGGTGGCCGGGTTGGAGTTCACCAGAATGACGCGGTAGCCCTCCTGCCGCAGCGCCTTGCAGGCTTGTGCACCGGAGTAATCGAATTCACAGGCCTGACCGATGACGATGGGGCCTGCGCCGATAATGAGGATGGAGTGGATGTCGGTACGTTTTGGCATATGTGTGCGAAGGGCGAGGAAAGCGAAGAGAGGACGTCAAACCGGGTACCCGACTCCTCACACCTCACGCCTTACTTTTTCATCATCTCGATAAAACGGTCGAACAGATAACTGACATCGTGCGGGCCGGGACTGGCTTCCGGGTGCCCCTGAAAACTGAAAGCAGGCACGTCAGTACGCGCGATTCCTTGCAGAGAACCGTCGAACAGGGAAACGTGCGTGGCACGCAGGTTGTCGGGAAGAGAGGCCGCCTCCACGGCAAAACCGTGGTTCTGGCTGGTGATCATGACCCGCTTGGAGTCAAGATCCTGTACCGGGTGATTGGCCCCGTGATGGCCAAATTTCATCTTGACCGTTTTGGCTCCAGAAGCCAGCGCAAGCAACTGATGGCCCAGACAGATGCCATAAACGGGCACCTTTGCCGCCAGAATCTCTTGAATGGCGCGAATGGCGTAATCGCACGGCTCGGGGTCGCCGGGGCCATTGGAAAGAAATACACCGTCCGGGTGCATGGCCAGTACATCGACCGCCGGGGTCTGCGCAGGCACCACTGTCACCTGACAACCTCGATCGGCCAGCATTCTCAGGATGTTGCGTTTGACACCGTAGTCGTAGGCCACCACCTTGTAGGGTGCCTGCGCCGGTTTGCGGAATCCTTGCCCCAGACGCCATTCGCCTTCGCTCCAGACCTCGGAGGCGCTACGGGTCACCACTTTCGCCAGATCCTGGCCTGCCATGCTCGGACAGGCGCGGGCCTTGCCAATAGCCTCGGTTTCGTCAGTAGATCCGCCCAGAATGCAGCCGTTCTGCGCCCCTTTTTCCCGCAGCAGGCGCGTCAACCTGCGGGTATCGATCCCTGCAATCGCCACAATGCCATGGGCCTTGAGGTAGTCAGACAAGGTTTGTTGCATGCGGAAATTGCTCGCCAGCAGGGGCAGGTCACGAATGATCAGACCTGATGCATGCACACCGGCCGATTCCTCGTCTTCAGCATTCGTGCCAACGTTGCCGATGTGCGGATAAGTCAGGGTGACAATCTGACGACAGTACGACGGGTCGGTCAGGATTTCCTGATATCCCGTCAGGGAAGTGTTGAACACCACCTCGCCAATACCGGCACCACGGGCACCAATGCTTTGACCGTGGAAGAGGGTTCCGTCGGCCAAGGCCAGAATCGCAGGTTCAAACGAAGACAAAGTAAACCCCGGCTAGATGTGACAAGCGGGACAGGTTGAAACCTGTCCCGCTCGGTTGATTTTCGGTCGCGATTATACCGGCGAGCCGGGGCAAGGCTCAAGTCAAGCCCGGTCACCGCGGTGCCAAAACAACTCGTCAGCCCTGCAAAATCACGCCGGGTTTTTGCCGCTGATGCGGCGGCGATAAGGGTGCGCAGCCCTGCCGACAGATGGCTCTCGATGGGCCCGCGGTGTTTCTGCGTGCTCTTCGTGCTCTTCCTGTCCTCGCGGCTTGCGGGCTACCGTTTTGTCGAATGCCGGTTTTTCAAGGCCACACCACTGCATCAACTCGTTGACCTCTTCGTCGGGTAATTCTTCACGCATGCCCCGCTTCAAGCGGGGTGGCATGGCAATCGGGCCGAAACGCACACGAATGAGGCGACTGACAGTCAACCCCATGTGCTCAAAAATACGCCGCACTTCACGGTTGCGGCCTTCCTTGATAATCAAACGGTACCACTGATTGATGCCTTCGCCGCCAGCGGGCACCACGCTTTCCACCTTGGCCTCACCATCATCCAGGGGCACCCCATTAAGCAGGGCGTCCATTTGCTCTTTGGAAAGCGTGCCCACGATACGCACCGCATATTCGCGTTCCACTTCATAACGGGGGTGCGACAAACGATTGGCCAGCTCACCGCTGGTGGTAAAGATCAGCAGCCCCTCGGTATTGAAATCGAGGCGACCAATGCTGATCCAGCGCCCGCCGCGCACACTGGGCAGGCTGGTAAACACGCTGGGGCGGCCTTCCGGATCATCGCGAGAGACAATCTCGCCTTCTTGCTTGTGGTAAAGCAGCACCCTTGGCACCTGCTTTTTCCATGTCAGCTTCACCAGTCTGCCATTCACTTTCACCAAATCACCGGGCTTGACCCGATCGCCCACCTTGGCAGGCAAACCATTGATGCTCACTCGGCCTTCGCCGATCAGTTGTTCCATCTCCCGGCGCGAGCCCACACCTGCGCCGGCCAAGGCTTTGTGAAGTTTTTCACTCTGGTCTTCCAGTGTTTCGGGGGCGGCCTTGAGCGGGCGGCCCATGTAGGAGTATCGCGGCATGGTTTTCTCTATCTTGGTTATGTCTATGAGGGGCGCGAGGATAACCTCATTTGCCCGAAATGATGCACTTTGCTACACCAACCTCAGGCTTCTGGAACCAGACCGCCTTGCAGGCTGGCCACCATATCCCGCGCCAGTTCCGGCAGGGGCGGTAATTCCGACAGGGCTCGCAAGCCCAAGTCGGACAAAAACTGGCGCGTGGTGGCATACAACCCGGGCCGCCCGGGCACTTCCTTATGCCCGACCACCTCGATCCAGCCCCGCTCCTCCAGCGTGCGAATGATCTGGGTATTGACCGCCACACCACGAATTTCCTCGATATCGCCACGCGTCACGGGTTGACGGTAGGCGATGACGGCCAGGGTTTCAAGCGTGGCGCGTGAATAACGCGGTGGCTTTTCCGGATTAAGCCGGTCGAGATAGGGCTGATATTCGGGGCGCGTCTGAAAACACCATCCCTGCGCCAGCAACACCAGCTCCACCCCCCGCCCTTGCCAGTCGCCACGTAAATCCTCCAGTGCTGCGCGCAGCAGTTCATTGTTCAACTCGCTGGGAAAAACACGTTTGAGTTCTGCCAAGCTCATGGGGGCGGCGCTTGCCAGCAGCACGGTTTCGAGCACCCGTTTGATCTCGGCAAGGGTATCGGCAGCAGGCGAGGGGCGTTTACGCGGGGGGTTCATGAGCTTGGGCAACCCGAGCATAAATCGGGGCAAAGGGTTCGTTTTGAACGATATCAACCAAGCGCTCTCGCACCAGTTCGAGCAATGCCAGAAACGCCACAACCAACCCTGAACGCCCCGTTTCCGGGGAAAACAGCGCAACGAACACGGTTTGTCCATGTGTTTGCAAATACTTGAGGATGCGGCTCATGTGCTCACGCACCGATAATTCCTGCCGTCCAATGCGGTGATGGCGTTGCCGGTTGGCCCGCTTGAGGATGTCTCGCCAGGCCGAAAGCAGGTCATCAGCATCGACCTGGGGCAGACGCCGCGCCACCAGTTCAGGAATCACCACACTCACCCGCTGAAAATCCCGGCCCAGTTGCGGAACATCGTCCAGCCCGCGTGCGGCCAACTTCATCTGTTCATACTCAAGCAGACGGCGCACCAGTTCGGCGCGCGGGTCGTGCTCTTCACCCTCTTCCTGTTGTTTTTCCAGGCGGGGCAGCAGCATGCGCGATTTGATCTCGATCAGCATGGCGGCCATCACCAGATATTCGGCAGCCAGTTCGAGGCGGCGCTGCTGCATGATTTCCACATAATCGATGTACTGCCGCGTCAGCGCCGTCATGTTGATGTCGAGCACATTGAGGTTGTTGCGGCGAATCAGCCAGAGCAGCAAATCCAGCGGCCCTTCAAAGGCTTCGAGGATGACCTCCAGCGCATCGGGCGGAATGTAGAGATCCACCGGCAGATCGTTCCAAAGTTCGCCCTGTACCTTGGCAAGGTGGCGGACTTCGACCTCGGCCTGCTCAACCCTTTCTTCCTGTTCGATACTCACAACGAGGCTCACGCGGCCGCTCTTTCACGTTCCCGGCCGCTTTTGAGCACGACGCTGTAAGCCGTTTTCACTTCGCCCATTTCTGCCAGGGACTGCAACAAGGCTTCGGCTAGACGGACTTTCCAGGCAGGCCCAAGCGTCAGGTCGCAGCTGGCTACGGTATTTCGATATCCAAGGCTGACGGGGCAACCACTATCGCTGCGATAGGCTTCGAGCGTCTCCATCAAGGCATGAGCAGGAGGGGGGGCACTGAGCACCACGCGCAACTGTGTGGCGAAGCGGGTGCGCGCCGTTTCCAGATCAAAAATATCGTCAGCGGTGACACGCATGCCGCCAGAGTAATCATCGTGACTGGCCTTGCCTGCAATGATGAGCAAGGCGTCTTCTTTGATGCGCTGACGGTGGGTGTCGAAAGCCTCGTTGAATACCGCAACTTCAACCTGTGCCTGACCATCGTCGAGGGTAACGAAGGCCATCTTGCCGCGCCGGGTCATTTGTGTGCGCACCGCAGACACCACGCCGGCCATGAGCTGTGGCGCAGACTGCGGCGTGATTTCCTTGAGGGATTTATCTACCAACCCTTTGAGCAGGGGGCGGTCAGCTGCAAAAGGATGGCCGGAAAGGTAATAGCCCAGCGCGGTTTTTTCCTGCGCAAGTTGTTCGCGCAACCCCCACGGAAGCGCGTTCACCAGCGGCGGCGCATCTTCGAGAGCGGTATCGCTGAACAACGAGTCTTGTGCTGCGTGTGCCAAACGGGTTTCCGCCCACTCCATCGCCAATCCCACACTCATGAGCATGGCATTACGGTTGGCATGCAGGCTGTCAAAAGCACCAGCACGCACCAGTGCCTCGATGACACGGCGGTTGACGATGCGCCGGTCAACTCGACGGCAGAAATCGAACAGATCGGTGAAAGCACCATCACGACTCCGGCTTTCGACCAGATTGACGATGGCCCCTTCGCCCGTGCCCTTGATGGCCCCCAGGCCGTAGCGCACATTTTTGCGATCGACCGGCACAAAACGATAAACCGATTGATTGACATCCGGCGGCAAGACGGTAATGCCATTTTTCTGCGCGTCATCGACGAACACCTTGACGCTGTCGGTGTCATCCATATCCGAAGAAATGGTGGCCGCCATAAAGGCTGCGGTGTGATGCGCCTTGAGCCAGGCTGTCTGGTAGGACACCACGGCATAAGCGGCCGTGTGCGATTTATTGAATCCGTATTCGGCAAACTTTTCCATCAGGTCGAACAGGCGCATGGCCAACTCGCTGCCATAACCTTTTTGCTCGGCACCCTTGCTGAATATCTCGCGGTGCTTGGCCATTTCCTCGGCCTTTTTCTTGCCCATAGCACGGCGCAGCAGGTCGGCCCCCCCCAGGGTGTAGCCGCCGATGATCTGCGAGATCTGCATGACCTGTTCCTGATAGACGATGACGCCATAAGTGGGCGTCAGACAGTCTTTCAGGTCAGGATGAAAGTAATCGATGGCCTGCTTGCCTTTCTTGCGCAGGATGAAGTCATCCACCATGCCCGAGCCCAACGGGCCGGGGCGGTAAAGCGCCAGCACGGCGATGATGTCTTCAAAGCGGTCGGGTTCGAGTTTGGCCAACAGCTTCTTCATACCCTCCGATTCCACCTGGAAGATGGCCGTGGTGTTGGCCTTTTTGAGGATGTCGTAAGCCGCCGGGTCAGTGAATGGCAGGGTTTCGAGATCGAGGTTGCTGGCCGGATCAAGCTGTTTGATGTACTTCACCGCCAGATCGATGATGGTGAGGTTGCGCAACCCCAGAAAGTCGAACTTCACCAGCCCGGCTTTTTCCACATCGTCCTTGTCGAACTGCGAAACCACCGAGTCGGAGCCTTCGGCGTTGTAGAGCGGGCAGAAATCGGTGAGCTTGCCGGGGGCGATGAGCACACCACCGGCATGCATGCCGACGTTGCGCGTCAGGCCTTCGAGCTTGCGGGCCAGATCGAAGAGCTCCTTGACCTCTTCCTCTTCTTCATAGCGCGCTTTCAGTTCTGGTACCTGATCCAGCGCCTCGTCGAGACTGACGTTTTTGCCAGGTGCCGAAGGAATCATCTTCGAGAGCTGGTCGCAGAAGTTGTACGACAGGTCGAGCACCCGCCCAACATCACGGATCACCGCACGCGCGGCCATCGCGCCAAAGGTGGCAATCTGACTGACGGCATCCTTGCCGTATTTCTCGCGCACGTATTCGATCACGCGCCAGCGGTTGTCCTGGCAGAAATCGATGTCGAAATCAGGCATGGAGACCCGCTCTGGGTTTAGAAACCGCTCAAACAGCAAGGCATAGGCCAGCGGGTCGAGGTCGGTGATGCCGATGGCGTAGGCCACCAGCGACCCCGCGCCGGAGCCGCGCCCCGGCCCGACCGGCACACCGTTGTGCTTACCCCAGTTGATGAAGTCGGCGACGATGAGAAAGTAGCCCGGGAAGCCCATCTGGATGATGGTATTGAGCTCCAACTCCAACCGCGCGCCGTATTCGGGCATGCGGCGTTCGCGCTCTTCGGCATCGGGGTAGAGCACCTGCATGCGTTGCGCCAGACCATCACGCGCGCGCTGCCGCAAATAATCATCCAGCGGCATACCACCGGGAGTTGGAAAATCGGGCAGTTTGCTTTTACCCAACTCCAGGATGAGGTTGCATCGCCGGGCAATTTCCACCGAGTTTTCCAGTGCCTCGGGCAGATCGGCAAACAGCTCGGCCATTTCCGCCTGGGTCTTGAAGTAATCCTCTTCGGTGAACACCTTGGGCCGACGTTTGTCGCCCAAGGTGTAACCCTCGGCGATACAGACTCGCGCCTCATGCGCCGTGAAATCGCTGCGCTGCAGAAATTGCACCGGATGCGTTGCCACGAGCGGCAAATCCAGCGTTTCCGCCAGCGACACGGCTGCGCACAAGTGGGCCTCACATTCCGGACGGCCATCACGCTGGATTTCCAGGTAATAACGTCCAGGGAAACGTTTTTCCCACGCCTGGGCAAGCAGGCTGGCCACCTCTGACGAACCATTGAGCAGGGCCTGCCCCACATCGCCCAGATGCGCACCGGAAAGCGCAATCAACCCTTCGGTGGAAGCCCTGTCAAACCAGTCTGGCAACAACATGGCACGACCACGATGCATGTTGTGGCGGTAGGCTCGCGACAACAATTCGCACAGATTGCGCCAGCCAACGCGGTTTTGTACCAGAAGAAGCAAACGGGCAGGCTTGTCGGGCAACTCGGTGGAGGCCACCCAGATATCGCACCCGGCGATGGGTTTCACCCCTTTTTTGCGCGCACTCGAATAAAACTTGATCAGACCAAAAACATTGGAAAGATCGGTCAACGCCAGCGCTGACATCTGATCCGACTTCGCCGCCTTGATGGCTTCATCAACCCGGATAAGACTGTCCTGCACAGAATATTCACTGTGCAAACGCAAATGGACAAAGCGCGGGGATGCGGCGGAAATAGGCGTTGTTTCGATCATGAAGGGCTATTGAAAAGCGTGAAGAACACGGAACGCCCGGCAATTTTACCCCGCAGGATTTGTCTCTTTCCGCTTTATGAAAAGACAACAAAAAAGGGCGACGATGTCGCCCTTTCCTTCTTGCCGCCTGTGTAACTGAATCAGGCTGCTGCTGCTGCTGACTTCCGGCTGCGCAATGAGGCCCCCATGACCCCCAAGCCAGCCAGGAAAAGCAGGGAAACGGGCGGCTCGGGCACCACCGCCCC
>Ga0208371_1000179_pt1 | contig 19269 bp, 15 predicted proteins | sample SubbioCR12Aug_1A_FD_184827 | JGI IMG/M metagenome (GOLD analysis project Ga0208371, IMG submission 184827) | Serpentinite rock and fluid subsurface biosphere microbial communities from McLaughlin Reserve, California, USA - CR12Aug_1A (SPAdes) | ecosystem: Environmental > Terrestrial > Deep... | reverse complement strand
AAGCCATCTCTGCGACGGCATCGGCCATCGAGGAAATTTCCGTGTCATTGAGCCATACGGCAGACAACGCAAGGGCATCGAGCGCCATTGCAGAATCCTCGCGTAGCACTCTCGACGAAGCGCTCAAGGTTACACGGGCATCCATGAGCGAAATGGAGAGTACGGCCAGCGCCATCCGCGAGACGAGAGAAGGTGTCCAGCAACTGGCGCAAAGCTCGGAAACCATCAGCGGCATCGTCAGCGTCATCAAGGAGATAGCCGAACAGACCAACCTGCTCGCACTCAACGCCGCCATCGAGGCCGCGCGGGCCGGAGAACTGGGGCGCGGCTTTGCGGTCGTGGCAGATGAAGTCCGAAAGCTGGCCGAGCGCACCACTCAATCCACTCAGGAAATTGCTTCGCTCATCGGAAACATCCAGGCCCGGATCGGCAAAGCGGCCACCGCCATGCAGTCGGCTGACGAACGGGCATCGCAAAGCGTCCATCTGGCTGCGCGCTCGGGAGAAGCCTTGCGCAGGGTGGCAACCGACAGTGATTCATCCCTGCTCCATATTCAGGAAATCGCCGACGCACTGCACGAGCAAGACGCCGCCGTGCGGGAAATTGCCGCGAACGTGGAACGCATCGCGCAGATGACAGAGCAGAACAGCGCTGCCGCTCGCCACAATCATGAAGTGGCAGGCAATCTCGACCAGTTGTCGGATGGCCTGCGCGAAATGGCCTTGCGCTTCCGCGTGGCCTAAGCCGTCGCCACGCACAGCCACACAAAACACTGCCCCTCAAAGATCCATCGCACCGGGCATCCCCCAAGTCCGCTTAAAAAACGGACAATGCGCACCTTTGTCCCGCTCGCTGCCCCGACGGGGGAGACGTTTCGCTCAAAAGAGCCTTCTCCCCCCTGCCCTGCGGCAGCCTCTCCTGAATGCACCGCCATGATCCGCCTGCAAGCCCTGACCCTCATCCGTGGCACCAAACCCCTGTTGGAGCGTGCCGACCTGACCCTCAACCCTGGGGAAAGAATCGGCTTGATCGGGGCCAACGGTTCGGGCAAATCCAGTCTATTTGCCCTGCTGCGCGGCGAACTGCACGCCGATGGCGGCGAGATCGACTTTCCCTCGCAATGGCGTATTGCCCATGTCGCCCAGGAGACGCCCGCGCTGGAACGCTGTGCGCTGGATTACGCCATCGACGGCGATATCACTCTGCGACGCCTGGAAACGGCATTGCAGGAAGCCGAAGCCGCTCATGACGGTTTGCGTGCAGGTGAACTGCATGCGGCCTTGCATGACGCCGGGGCCTACACGGTGAAATCACGCGGCGAGCAATTGCTTGCCGGTCTGGGGTTCAGCCCGGCGCAGAGGGGGCTGGCGGTATCGAGTTTTTCGGGGGGCTGGCGCATGCGTCTGAATCTGGCGCAGGCGCTGATGTGTCCTTCCGACCTGCTCTTGCTCGACGAACCCACCAACCACCTCGATCTCGATGCCATTCTCTGGCTGGAGGACTGGCTGAAACGCTATACGGGTACGCTCATCATCATTTCTCATGACCGCGATTTTCTCGACGGCGTGGTCAACGTCATCGCCCATATCGACGAGTGCAAGCTGAAACGTTACGGCGGCAATTATTCGGCCTTCGAGAAACAGCGTGCCATTGAACTTGCGCTGGGTCAGGCCGCCTTCGAGAAGCAGTCACGCGAACGGGCACATCTGCAATCGTTCATTGACCGTTTCAAAGCCAAGGCGAGCAAGGCGAAACAGGCGCAAAGCCGCATGAAAATGCTGGCGAAGATGGAAGAGCTGGCTCCCATTCACGCGGCAGCCGCATTCAGCTTTGAATTTCGTGAGCCGGAACGTGCGCCCAACCCGCTGCTCGTGCTGGAAGAGGTCGAGGCGGGCTATACCCCCGGCAGTGCCATTCTCTCGGGGCTCAATCTCACCCTTCAGACCGGACAACGCATCGGCCTGCTGGGCGTCAACGGCGCGGGCAAATCGACCCTCATCAAAACCCTGGTCGGCGAACTGCCCCCGCTGGCGGGCCGGGTTGCCCACGGCAAAGGGCTCTCCATCGGCTACTTTGCCCAGCATCAGGTGGAAATGTTATGTCATGACCAGACCCCACTCTGGCACCTCATGAAAATAGCGCCCACGACGCGGGAGCAGGAGTTACGCAATTTTCTGGGCGGGTTCAACTTTGCCGGAGACATGGCCACGGCCTGCATTGCCCCCTTTTCCGGGGGTGAAAAAGCCCGTCTGGCGCTGGCGCTCATCGTCTGGCAACGCCCCAACCTGCTGCTGCTCGACGAGCCGACCAACCATCTCGATCTGGAAACGCGCGAAGCGCTCACCGTGGCGCTGGCTCAGTTTGAAGGGACGTTGGTGCTGGTTTCGCACGACCGGCATCTGCTGCGCGCCACGACCGAAGAGTTTCTGATCGTGGCCGATGGCGGCCTGAAGGCGTTTGATGGTGATCTCGACGATTACCGCAAGTGGCTGTTTGAAACCAAACTGGCCTGCGCCAAACCCACCGCCCAGGAAAGCACGCTGGCCGCGTCGGCCACGGCCAGCACCCCCATCGACCGAAAAGAGCAAAAACGGCAGGAAGCCGAAGCCCGCCAGCGACTCGCCATACAACGCAAACCCATCGAAACACGCATCAAACGTCTCGAAGAACAGATGGCGCGCCGCAACACCCGCAAGGCCGAACTGGACGCCCGGCTCACCGATGTGGCCATTTACGCAGAAGACCGCAAAGAAACACTCAAGGCCAGCCTGTTCGAACAAGCCACGCTGGTGAAAGAATTGGAAGAACTCGAAGCCGAATGGCTGGAACAACAAGAAGCAATGGAGGCACTCGGCACCTGAGTTTCACCCCCGTTTTGCCACGTTAACCGAGGGCAATTTTCCCTCGACAGGCTTCCGTCCGTACCGCCCTCACACGCCTCCCCGAAAACAATGATCGAAATCAGGATCATCTTGTCTTATTATTTTTATCAAATTACAGACTCGAATGGGGGCAGGGGTGATCAGGCACTTTCGCACACGACTGGAAGGCCGACTTCGGCAGGGACCTTCGTGGTTGACTGAAAGCCTGCAAACCCGGCTGATCCTTCTGGTTGGTGGCGTTTTTCTGGTCAGCCTGTTTTCCTTTGTTCTGGCGCTGACCCATCACTTTGAAAGCGATTTGAAACGGCAGACGGCCATCCAGCAGTGGGCGCTGGTGAATTACATGGCCGATGAAATCGAGAGCAAGCTGCAATTGCGCCTCGATAGTCTCAACCTCATCGCCGAACGCCTTCCTTCTCCCCTGCCGCCGCCATCCGAGCAGGAAGATTTTCTGAAAGAGCGCCGCGCAATCTACAACCTGTTTGATTTCGGGCTGGTTGTGATTCGTCCCGATTTGCACGGGGCCTGGGCCGATTACCCGGTCGTGCCCGGCAGACGGACAGCCGACTGGGACATCGCGCCGGTGCGTCAGGTGCTGGAAAGCGGTCGCGCAGCCGTGGGATCACCCGAAACTGACCGCTTTTGCAACAAGCCCATGGTCGTGCTGGCCGTGCCGGTCAAAGATCCCGCAGGAAAGATCACGGCCGTTCTCGGGGGCTTTGTCAGCCTGGGGGCACCGTATTTTCTCGATTCGATCAACCGGCCACAGCAGTATGAAGTGGGCAGAATGCAACTCCTTGCACCGCAAAACCGGTTGATGCTGACGGCACAGGAGCCTTTTTCAAGGTTGCTGCCCATGCCGCAGCCCGGTCAATCGGCGCTGTTGGACCGTTTGATCCACCACGGTACGTCTGTCATCGACCAAAACGAATATGGCGAAGAAGAAATGGCTTCGGCCAAACGTGTTCCCTCTTCCGGCTGGATGGTCATGGCGCGAATTCCGACAGGACGTGCTTTTGCGGAAGTCCGCCAGCATCTGGCCAGCATTCTGCTGCTGGCCGCTGCGCTGGCCGTGATGGTGGCCTGGATTGCTGCCCTGCTGATTCGGCATACCCTCCGCCCCATTCACACGCTGGTCACCGATCTCGACGCCATTACCCGAGGGGAACAACCCCTTACGCCCTTGCCCATCGAACATCCGGATGAAGTCGGCCGCCTGACGGAAAGCATCAATCACCTGCAAGTCAGCCTCAATCTCAAGGAAATCGCCCTCAGGGAAAACGAAACCCGCTTGCGCACGCTCATCGAAGCTTTGCCCGATGCCATTCAGTTCAAAGACGGGCAAGGCCGCTGGCTGATTCACAACACCGTGGCACAGACCCTGTTTGGCCTGCAAGGCGTCGAATGCCAGGGGCTGCGCGATGCCGATCTGGCCAGACAGACTCAACCCGGCACAGCCACCATCCTGCAGCGCAGCATTCTCAGCGATGAAACGGTCTGGGCTGTCTGCAAGACCCTGCACATGGAAGAACGCATGCCCGATGCGTCGGGCAACGAACGCATTTTCAATGTCACCAAAATTCCGCTATGCAATGCCGACGGCGCGCGCGAGGGTCTGGTAGTCATTGCCCGCGACATCACGGAAACACGCCAGATCACGTCTGCGCTCGAAAACAGCCTCAAGGAATTCAATGGCCTGGTGGAACGCATTCCCGTCGCTGTTTTCAAGTTCCGCGCCTTGGGCCGCGGGCGTTACAAATTTGATTACGTCAGCCCACGCTGGGAAGAAATGCTCGGCACATCGGCAGAACTGGCCTACCAGGATGCCATGGCCTGCCTCGCCCGGATTCACCCCGACGATCTGGAGCGTTTCATGCTGGCCGTCGAAAACGCCTGCCATTCACATCATGCCTTCGCCCAGGAAGTACGCCTGCTCGATGAACGCGGCGAGCGCTGGCTGTATATCGAAGCCTCGTCACATCCGCAGGGCAACGGGGTATTTCTCTGGGAAGGCATCCAATACGACATTACTGCGCGCAAGCAGGCCGAAGAGCGTCTGCGTCTGGTCGACTACGCCCTCGACCACGTCAACGAGGCGGCCTTCATGGCCGATGAAGCGGGCCGGTTTGCGCTGGTGAATGCGGCTACATGCCGAACACTGGGCTACGACAAGAACGAACTGCTTCACCTGAAAATCACCGACATCGATGCCGATACCAACGAAGCCACCTGGCGGCGTTCATGGGTACGCATCCAGCAGATTGGCTCGGCCCTGTTTGAAAGCCACCATCGCCACAAATCCGGCGAGCTGATTCCGGTGGAAATCAACGCCAGCCATTTCACCTACCAGGGGCAGCCCTACATTCTCGGCCTGGCACGCAACATTTCCGAACGCAAACGCGCCGAATCGCACCAGAAGCTGACCGCCAGCGTGTTTACCAACACCCAGGAAGGCATCGTCATCACCAGCGCCAATGCCACCATCATCGACGTCAACGAAGCCTTTACCCGTCTAACCGGCTTCCCGCGCGAGGAAGTGATCGGGCGCAACCCCAGCCTGCTGCGTTCAGGACACCAAACCAAGGAGTATTACCAGGGTATGTGGCAATCGCTCCAGGAAACCGGCCACTGGAGCGGAGAAATCTGGAACCGCCGCAAGAATGGCGAGTTGTACGCAGAACGCCTTTCCATTTCCTCCGTGGAAGATGACCAAGGGCGTACCAGCCACTATGTCGGCGTGTTTTCCGATATCACCCACATCAAGGAACACCAGCGCCAGCTGGAGCAGATTGCCCATTACGACCCGCTGACCAGCCTGCCCAACCGCCTGCTGCTCACCGACCGTCTGCGCCAGGGCATTGCCAAGACGCAACGCTCACAAGATTTGATGGCGATCTGCTATCTCGATCTCGATGGTTTCAAGGCCGTCAACGACACCCACGGCCACGAAGCAGGCGATCTGCTGCTGGTGGAGATGGCACATCGTTTCCGCGCCTGCCTGCGCGGCGAAGACACGGTGGCACGGTTGGGTGGCGATGAATTCGTGCTGTTGCTGCTGGGCCTCAAAGCACCGGGCGAAGCCGATGTCACCTTGCACCGCATTCTCGAAACCGTTGCCCAACCGGTTTACGTCAATGCGCTAGCCACCCACGTGTCCGCCAGCATCGGCGTCACCATCTACCCCCTGGACAACGACTCACCCGACACCCTGCTGCGTCATGCCGACCAGGCCATGTATGTCGCCAAGCAGTCTGGCAAAAACCACTACCGCGTGTTCGACCCGGACAGCGACCGGCAGGCACGGGTACGGCAAAGCAGCCAGACGCGCATTCAGGAAGCACTGGAACGCGAAGAGTTGATTCTGTTCTACCAACCCAAAGTGAACATGCATACCGGCGTGGTCATCGGCGTGGAAGCGCTGTTGCGCTGGCAACACCCGGAACGCGGACTGATCATGCCGGGCGAGTTTCTGCCCGCCATCGAAAATACCGATCTGATCGTCAACATCGGGCATTGGGTCATCGATACGGCGCTTGCACAACTGGAAAACTGGCACCGTGCGGGCCTCAATCTCGGTGTCAGCGTCAACGTCGCAGCGCGCCAGCTGCTCAAACCCGATTTCATCGAGCACTTGTCCAGCAGCCTCGCCCGGCACCCCCAGTTGATTCCCGGCCATGTCGAGCTGGAGGTGCTGGAAACCTCCGCACTGGAAGACATCGGCCGCATTTCCGATGTCATCAGCACCTGTTCACACCTTGGCATCGGCTTCTCACTGGATGATTTCGGCACGGGGTATTCCTCGCTCGCCTACCTCAAACAATTGCAGGCCGACACCCTGAAAATAGACCAGAGCTTCATTCGCGGCATGCTGCGCGACACTGAAGACCTGGCCATCGTCGAAGGCATCATCGGCCTGTCTGAAGTTTTCCGCCGCGAAGTCATCGCCGAAGGCGTGGAAACCGACGAACACGGCGTGTTGCTCATCAACCTGGGGTGTGAATTAGCCCAGGGTTACGCCATCGCCCAAGCCATGCCCGCCCATCAGCTCATTGACTGGATCAGGCACTGGCAGCCCTGTCTCGTCTGGAAGGAAGCGGGCGGCTTCAGGCTACCGCGTGAAGATCTGCCGCTCATCATTGCCGAATATGACCACCGCCGCTGGGTCGACACCCTGACCGATCTCGTCGAGGGACTCCACGTCCACGAACCCCCGGTGATGAACCCGCACGAATGCCGTTTTGGACGACGCTATGACCGGGCCGCCCACTCCCACTACCGGCGTCGCCCCGAATATCTCGCCCTCGGCCCGATCCATGAACGCGTCCACGAACTGGGGCAGGAAATTCTGGATCTGCTCGAAACCGGCCAGCGCAACCAGGCCCGTCAACGCCTGCAAGACCTGTACAACGCACGGGATGAACTGGTACACCTGCTGCACCAGCTTCTTGGCGGCACCCCATGAACACTTTTTCCAGCGCACAGGCCTCGTGCACTCAGCTTATGGAAGCGCTGAATAAATCGATTTGCACCGATTCGCGGCCAAGGCCGCTCCTACGAAATCAATGGGGTGTAGGAACGGCCTTGGCCGCGATATGAACAAATCAGCGTTTCCTTATGTGCACACATCCCATACACACTCATCTGAGCGATATCCCGGTCTATCAGACCAAAGATGGCTCAAGCATCCGTGAACTCATGCATCCGGCCATCCACGGCAATCACACTCAAAGCCTGGCCGAAGCCTGCATACCCGCAGGCGGCGTCACCGTATTGCACCGCCACCATTGCAGCGAAGAGATTTATCACTTTCTCGAAGGGACAGGCTGCATGACTCTGGGTGAAACCACCCTGAGCATCGCCCCTGGTGACAGCGTACTGATTCCCCCCGGCACCCCCCATTGCCTGCACAACACCGGCACCACGCCCATGCGTCTGCTCTGCGTCTGTGCCCCAGCCTACCGGCACGACGACACCGAGTTGCTATGACCCCGCGCAGGTCGCATTGACACGCAGAAGTGATGCGCACAGGCTACGCGGCCACGATCAGCACCCCATGCACCTCTGCCACAGGGTGAAATGACCGCCAGTCACTTCTTTTTTCACCGGCTTTTTCCCGAAAACACCATGGCCCAATACGTAATGTCCATGCTCCGCGTGAGCAAAATCGTCCCCCCCAAACGTCAGATCATCAAGGACATCTCCCTGTCCTTTTTCCCCGGAGCCAAGATCGGCCTGTTGGGCCTGAACGGCTCGGGCAAATCCACCGTGCTGAAAATCATGGCGGGCGTGGACAAAGACTACGACGGCGAAGTGCAGCATCTGGCCGGGGTTTCCATCGGCTATCTGCCACAGGAACCGCAACTCGACCCCGAGAAAACCGTGCGCAGTGAAGTCGAAGCCGGTCTGGGTGAAGTCATGCAGGCCCAGCAAAAACTGGAAGCCATCTACGCCGCCTACGCCGAACCCGACGCCGATTTCGACAAGCTTGCCGAAGAACAGGCCCGACTTGAAGCCATCATTGCCACCTCAGGTAGCGATGCCGAACACCAGATGGAAATTGCCGCCGATGCCCTGCGCCTCCCCGCGTGGGAGGCTCAGATCAAACATCTTTCCGGGGGTGAAAAACGCCGTGTCGCCCTGTGCAAACTGCTGCTCTCCCGCCCCGACATGCTGCTGCTCGATGAACCCACCAACCACCTCGATGCCGAATCGGTGGAATGGCTGGAACAGTTTCTCACCCGCTTCCCCGGCACCGTGGTCGCCGTCACCCACGACCGCTACTTCCTCGACAACGCCGCCGAATGGATTCTTGAACTCGACCGTGGTCACGGCATTCCCTGGAAAGGCAACTATTCCAGCTGGCTGGAACAGAAGGAAGCGCGTCTGGAAACCGAACAAAAGCAGATCGACGCCCACACGAAAGCCATGAAACAGGAGCTCGAATGGGTGCGCCAAAACCCCAAGGCACGTCAGGCCAAATCCAAGGCGCGTCTGGCCCGTTTCGAGGAAATGAACAGCCACGAATACCAAAAACGCAACGAAACCCAGGAAATCTTCATTCCGCCGGGCGAGCGGCTGGGCGACAAAGTGATCGAATTCAACGGCGTGAGCAAAGCCTTTGGCGAGCGGTTGCTCATCGACAACCTCAGTTTCAGCATTCCCCCCGGAGCCATTGTCGGCATCATCGGCCCCAACGGTGCAGGCAAATCCACCCTGTTTCGCATGATCCAGGGCAAAGACACCCCCGATTCGGGCAGCATCGACATCGGCAGCACCGTCAAGATTTCATCCGTAGACCAATCACGCGAAGGCCTGCCCGATGACAAAACCGTATTCGATGCCATCAGCGACGGAGCCGACATTCTCACCGTCGGCAAATTTGAAATGCCCAGCCGCGCCTACATTGGCCGCTTCAACTTCAAGGGTGCAGACCAGGGCAAACTGATCGGCAAACTTTCCGGCGGCGAACGTGGCCGTCTGCATCTGGCCAAAACCCTGATCCAGGGCGGCAATGTGCTCCTGCTCGACGAACCCAGTAACGACCTCGACGTGGAAACCCTGCGCGCCCTCGAAGACGCCCTGCTCGAATTCGCAGGCTGCATCATGGTCATCAGCCACGACCGCTGGTTTCTCGACCGCATCGCCACCCACATCCTTGCCTGCGAAGGCGACTCGCATTGGGAGTTTTTTGCAGGGAACTACCAGGAATACGAGGCCGACAAGAAACGGCGTCTGGGCGAGGAAAGTGCCAAGCCGAAGCGGATTCGGTACAAGCCGATCAGCCGGTAAGATTGCCGAAAGCACAGGAGGGGTGCATGCCAACTATTAGCCAGTTCTTCGGGATCATCATCCAGATGTTCTGGCGCGAGCATGCGCTACCCCACTTCCATGCGATGTATGGCGAACATGAAATTCGGATCGACATCCGCACCCTGGAAGTCATCAAGGGACGCCTGCCGAAACGCGCCATGGCACTGGTACTGGAATGGGCGGCCTAACACCGATCCGAACTGATGGAGGACTGGAACCTATGTCAATCGAGGCAACCACCGAAGACCATCGAACCATTGGAGTGATACCGGCGGCTCCCTGGCGGATCAAGGCCGTCAATGTGCTGCCCGGCTATCGGCTGTCAGTTACCTGCAACGACGGCACGAGTGGCATTGTGGATATGTCACTGTTAGTCAACAGTGAACGGGCAGGCATGTATTCCGAACTCAAAGACGAGCAATTATTCAGTCGGGTATGCCTTGAACTAGGGGTGCTCACTTGGCCAAATGGCGCTGATTTAGACCCTGAATGGGTGCACGAAGAAGTTAGCGGAAATAAAACGTGGTCTGTCCCCGCTTAATTCATAGCCCCTCCTCCCTCGCGGGGGAGAGGTTGGGGAGAGGGGGTAAAAAAGAAGGCCATCAAACCAAGCCTTCCGCTTGCCGCTGTCCATCCCCCAATGCACACAATCTCGCAAAACAACAAGCAACCAGGAGACCGCTTGAACACCGCCCAAACCCCTACCCACAGCGCCGGAATCAGCAAGAACCGAACGCTTTGCTGCGGCCAACTTTAACGTGGTCTGTCCCCAATGCCGCCTTACGCTACATCCTCGACCGGACCCCGCCGACGTGATGAGCGTCGACTACCCAAGTGAAACCTTCCGGGGCCTCAAAAACAACGAAACTCGCCAGTTCGGTGAATACCACACCCGCCGTTTGGTGTTAGAGGCGTGGGACAAGTTGGAGACACAACGTGGGTAGGGCAAAAGCTGAAATGATGGAGGCGGTAGAAAGAGGGTGGTGGCCCCTGGAAACCCACGTTTGCGCAGATTGCGTGGTCGACGAATACCTCAAGTCCTTGATTGAGACTAACTGCAAATCGGATACGTGCAATTACTGTGGTCGACAATCAGACAAACCCATCGCAGCACCTACCGAAGTCATCCAGGAAGCGATTGCCAGCGCGGTTTACTACTACTTTAACGAACCTACGGATGCCGGCGTGCCTTGGGATGAGGATCCTCTAATTGAGTCAACCGATACAGACGATGTGCTGATGGGAGTTGGTCTTGATTGCAATCAAGACCTCTTTGATGACATTGCAGAGGCGTTTGTGAACTCTGCATGGGTGCCAGCAGCTGGGGGCCACTGGGCATCGTCTCATCCACATCAAGAGCTGTCCTATTCATGGGAAAGTTTCGTTCATACGGTGAAGCATGAAACTCGCTATTTCTTCTCCAACCTGGAAACGGATGAAACAGGTGAATATTCACCAAGTGGATTTCTGAAAAGAGTAGGTGCGTTAGTTAACGAGCTGCCTTTGGTGTCTCGCCTTCCAGTTGGAATGTCGCTCTATCGCGTTCGTGAACGCCGGCACAACGATGATTGGCAGATTGGCACAACAGAAATGGGGCCACCGCCCAGATCGAAGGCGTCAGCTGGTCGAATGAATCCTGCTGGCATCAGCTATTTCTATCTCGCTAAGGAGCTTGAAACTGCCTTGGCGGAGGTGCTGTCCGGTCCTCCTTGCATAGCCGCACATGCGGAGTTCAAGATACTCAGTGAGCTGACTGTCATTGACCTGTGTGAAATCCTTCAGCCCTCAATCTTCGATGACAGCTTCCGTGATGTGCGGGAGGGTCTTCTATTTATTAAGCATTTCGTCGAAACCATCAGCAAGCCGGTTCGGAAGGACGGGAACGAGCACATTGATTACGTACCCTCTCAAGTTGTCTCGGAATATTTTGCCAAAGTCTTCCGCAGTGTGCACGACCAGGAAATTCACGGCATGGTTTATCCCAGCGCAGTCCAACCGGGTGGCCGGAATGTGGTGCTATTCCCACCACGCAATAGGCAACGTGGGCTTGATTCATTGGTGGAGTTTGAATCTGGTGAAACCGTGTCTTATGCCACCTGGGCAGATTTCATCCAGGCTGTACAACCGCGCGAGTCATTGCACATGACAGATGGCCTGCACGACAAAATCCATGCCTGGCGGCATATTCCCGATTAACACCCCATGACTTCAATCAAAGCCACTCCGCCCCCCCCAATCACCCCTCTGCCAGACCTGATTCTGGCCGCGCTTGAGAAGCGGCCTGGTCAAAAGACCAGTGAACTCGCCACCGCGCTCGGAGTCGAGCGGCGCGACATCAATCACCACCTCTCGCACACCCTTGCTGGAAAAGTTGTTCAGGATTTCACCTATCGGTGGCGATTGCACAATCATGCGACATCGACAACCGAAGGAACGGGAAAGCCGGTCGCACCAATATCGGAACTGGGACGTTTGTCCCGTTATTACCTGGAGTGCATCGGCCAGGACCTTGATGCCGGGGTGAGCGTGTTCGCAGCTTCACAGTATGGCGCTCCCGACTATGCAGAACTCCCGGCTTTGCCTATGCCTGGCATAGGTGGGAACTGGTGGAACGCACCCGGTGTGGAAAGGGTGCTGTCAAAGGTTAAGGCTGACCGGAACAAGCTGATGGCATGGCTGGGGTATCCGGTGCGATTGCGGGAACATCGGACACCGAAGTGGCATGGGTACTTTGTGGAACCGGTATTGCTCTGGCCTATAGAACTGCCTGAAAACCCTGGCGCCCCCTACCGGTTAGCGGATGAGTTACCAATCCCGAATTTCGCCGTCCTGCAAAGTGTGGCCATGGGTGATGCATCTGCAGTAGTCGAGGAAGCGGCTCGCCTTGATGAAGAACTTGGCCTTAACAGCCCCATCGAGGACCGACCGGAAGTGGATGAGGTGATAGAGCGTCTGGTCTCTATCCGGCCAGATTGGGATTGGCGCGAACTTATTGACCCAACGAAGTGTTCCGGGAGCGTGGCGCTTGCCGATATCGCACTTTCCGGCATTTACAACCGAGCGGTCATCCTTCCTGGCGAACGGTCACCCTATACCCAGGGGCTGGAAGCGGAGCTCAAGAAACTTGGCGAGATGCAGGAAAGCACTCTGACCGGAACCGCTTTGGGTCGCTGGTTGTCGGGACAGGTCGATGGCATTGAAGTCCCGGATACGCAACCACTCATCGAAGTGTTACCGATGAATGCGGAGCAGCGTATGGCGGTGAAATCGGCTCTGGTTGCGCAGCATACGGTGGTCACCGGACCTCCGGGCACAGGCAAGTCTCAAGTTGTGACCAACCTGCTGGTCAATGCGGCCTGGCGGGGCATGAAGGTGCTTTTTGCCAGCAAGAACAACAAGGCCGTTGATGTTGTGGAAGCACGTGTAAATGGGCTGGGCAACCGCCCCGTGCTTTTACGGCTGGGCTCCAAGGAATATCAGGCAAAGCTGGCAAGCTATCTGACGGCGATGCTGTCCGGACATGTAAGCCAGGATGATGAGGTGAGTTACCAGGAAGGTCTAACACGCCACAAGCAGTTTGCTGACAAACTGGCCCAGCTTGACCTGGTGCAGCAGAAGACCTTGGCGGCGCGAAACCATGTCGACCGCCTGGAAGCGGATTTAGGTGCACTTAGGGAAGTGTTTGGCACAGAACGCTTCAACAATCTGGACGAGCGCATCTTAGCCAGCGGGGAAGGGCTGCTTGACCCATATTTGAAAGCTATCGATGCGCTGGACCCAGACAAATTGGGCTTTCTGGGACGTCTGGTGCTCTGGTTCAAGCGTGCCAGTCGCTTGCAGTTTCTGCGCGAGGCAACCGACGCACTTGAGCCCGTGGTGGCGCATATCGTGATGGATAGCGGGCCTGCCATAGCGGAGATACCGGATTGTGGCCGATTGCGAACCTGGGCAGCCCTTGTAAGAGCGCGCCTGGAAGACGCCAGGAAAGTACTGGCCTATCAAGTTTCGCTCGAAGTGCTATGCACAAGTACCTCGTTCGAGGAGATAGCCCGTCAGCGGCAGCGCCTTACCCAACAAGTGGCGGAGAATTCCTCGAGATTGTGGCGGGATTGGGTGCAACTCGCCCCCAGTCGGCTAACGCCTACGCAAAAACGGGACATCGCAGATTACACGGTGTTGCTTCAAGTGCTCACCGGCAAAGATGCCGACAAGGTCAATTCAGCCATACGTAGCCGCGCGCGCTTGCTGCAAACGCAGGTCAGTAGTTTGTTCTCTTGCTGGGCGGTCACGTCATTGTCTGCGCGAGGCAAGGTGCCTTTCGAACCCGGTCACTTCGACTTGGTGGTGATTGACGAGGCCAGCCAGTGCGACATTGCTTCTGCCTTGCCGCTGCTATTCCGCGCTAAACGTTCGGTCATCATCGGCGACCCGATGCAACTTCGGCATATAAGTGCGGTTACTCATCACAAAGATGCCGACCTTCAGAGCAAATACGGGTTGGTCGAGAACCGAACATCCTGGATGTACTCGGTGAACTCGCTCTACGACGTGGCAACGGCTGTGGCTGACTCATCTCGCATCATCAACTTGCGTGACCACCACCGGAGTCATGCGGACATTATCGAGTTCTCGAACCGCACGTTCTATGAAGGCAAGTTGCGGGTTGCAACGCGGTACGCGAACCTGAAGCGACCACGCGGACAAACCGCAGGCGTAATTTGGCAAGACGTTACAGGTAAAACGCTGAGGCCCCCCAACGGTGGCGCTGAAAATCCTACGGAGGCCAAAGCAATAGTTGTGGCACTCCAGGACTTGCTGCTGACCCAAAAATATGAGGGAACCGTAGGGGTGGTAACGCCGTTCCGTGCGCAGGCGCAGCTGATTCAGACCATGCTCAATCAACAATCAGATATGGCAGAGGTTGCGACACGTTGTGAGCTTCTTATCGTTACGGTGCACAGATTCCAGGGGGATGAGCGGGACGTGATGTTCTTCTCCCCGGTAATTTCAGCTGGGGCAACCCCCGGCGCGCTGGGATTCCTTCGCAGCAATGGCAACCTATTCAATGTGGCAATCACCCGCGCAAGAGGGTTGCTCCACGTGGTGGGCGACCGCCGGGCTGCTGCCAATTCGGGCGTGGATTACCTGGCCAACTTTGCCGCATACATAGGCAAGCTAAATACAACGAAACCACCGGGTGAGAGCGAAATGAAGTCTGACCTTGGGGCCGACTATCCTTCGGTTGCGCGACCAGAACAAGTATCTGATTGGGAACGGCTGTTTTATCGTGCACTGTATGCCGCTGGGGTGCGCAGCATTCCTCAATTTACGGTGGAGCGATACGACTTGGACTTCGCGGTAGTTGCCGGAAACAGAAAGTTGAACATCGAGGTAGATGGTGAGGAATATCACCGCAGTTGGACTGGCGATCATTGCCTGCGCGACCAGCTACGTAATCAGCGAATGATAGAACTGGGATGGGAGGTTAAGCGTTTTTGGGTCTATGAACTTCGCGACCGTCTGCCTGAATGTGTGGAATGGGTACGCGCGTGGAATGAGCGAGCGAAGCATGAAGCCACTTCACAAGATGCGAAATTATAGGTGCCAGGCGCGAATTGATTTCCGCAATTCAGAACAACACCCAATGCAACCAAACCTAGACATCTTCCCCACCCCCCTACCGCCCGCCTCCCTGGAGGCACTGGCTGCGGTCGAAGTATTGGCATCCCAAGGCGGTGTTGAAGCGCGCGGTGTTGTGTTCACGCGCCGAGAGGTGGTTGATTTCATCCTCGATTTGGCGGGCTACACGCCTGACAAACCCTCGCAACAACAGGGGACAGACCACGGATGGCCAGGACTAGGGCAGCGCGCCCAGCCCGCTGGCCTGACCGACTTGCTAAAGAATTGCTAAAAACTTGTTGCCAAGTTTCTAAAAACCGCCGATCCAAAAGTTACAAATCAATTCAATGGCTTATGTCACAAGTTCACTACCAGGAATACGAGGCCGACAAGAAACGGCGTCTGGGCGAGGAAAGTGCCAAGCCGAAGCGGATTCGGTACAAGCCGATCAGCCGCTGACTGGCCAAACATGTATATGTTGATAATATACAATCATGATTAACCTCAACTCGGTCACCGGCTTCGAGTGGGACACCGGGAATGCCCGGAAGAACGAGAAGCACGGCATCGTGACAGCAGAAGCGGAGCAGGTTTTCTTCAACCGGCCCCTGCTTCTGCTGGAGGACATGAAACACAGCCGGGACGAGGCGCGCTACCACGCGCTGGGCCATACGCACGATGGGCGCCTGCTGCATGTCACGTTCACGCTACGCGGCGCGGGCACGCTCATCCGGGTGATTTCGGCAAGGGACATGCATCGCAAGGAAAGGGCCATTTATGAACAAGCAACTTAAAGCCATCCCCAGCTTCGCCACCGAAGCCGAAGAACGCGCGTTTTGGGAAAGCCACGACAGCAGCGAGTACATGGACTGGAACAAGGCCACCAAGGTCGTCATGCCCAACCTCAAGCCCACCACACAGACCATCTCCCTGCGCCTACCCCTGCACCTGCTGGAAACCATCAAGGCCGCCGCCAACGCCCGCGATGTGCCCTATCAATCGCTGATCAAGGTCTGGTTGCAGGAAAAAGCCGACCACCACTGAACTGCCGACCATCAAACAGTTCTTCGAGGTCCTCATCCATCTGTTCGGGGACGAACCTGGGGTCCACATTGATATAACCGCCGTGGAGTGATCAAGGAAATGAAACACACGGACGCCTCTCCCGTGTTCCATTGCCCCCTGAAGAGGGAGGTTTCAAACCGGAGTTTGTTTTTGATGAAATTTCTACAATGCCCAGCGCTGTTCATCGTCACCCTGTTTCTTGCCCCAATCTCACACGCACTGGACATGAACTTCCGCAGTGTCGTGCCCGGCGTTTACGCCCACATCGGCGAAACTGGCATGCGTACCTATGACAACGAGGGGATGAACGCCAACTCCGGCTTCATCGTCACGGATCAAGGCGTGGTGGTGGTGGACAGCGGCTCCACCTGGAAGGTGGCCGAACGCATCCATACCGCCATCCGCAAGGTGACCACTCAACCGGTGAAGTACGTCATCAACACCGGCGGCCAGGATCACCGCTGGCTGGGGAACGGCTACTTCAAGGCGCAAGGCACCGAGATCGTCGCCGCCCACACCGCCATTGACGACATGAACGCGCGTGGTGCCATGCAGTTGCAGGGCTTGGCTGGCGAGTTGAAGGACAAGGTGGCGGGCACCGAAGTGGTCCTGCCCACCCGCACTTTCGAGAAGCGGGAGGTGTTGCGCCTGGGTGACCGCGAAATCCACCTCATCCATTTCCACGGCGGCCACACGCCCGGCGACAGCGTGGTCTGGCTACCGAAGGAGCGTGTGCTGTTCTCCGGCGACATGGTCTACGTGGACCGCCTGCTGGGCGTGCTGCCTTTCAGCAATGCGACCCGCTGGCTTGCCTCTTTCGCCGAAATGGAAACGCTGCAACCCCAAGTCATCGTACCGGGGCATGGCGAGGTGTGCGACCTGACCAAGGCACAACGGGAAAGCCGCGATTACCTGCATCAGTTGGTCGAGCACATGCGCCGCGCAGTGGACGACATGGTGGATCTGCAAAAGGCCATCAACAGTCTGGATCAGTCAGCCTGGAAACATCTCGCCAACTACGACCTGCTCAAGGGTGGCAATGCCAGCCGGGTCTACCTGGAGATGGAAAGCCGTTGACCACCGCTCTCCTCGCCGTCTCCGGCGTCGAGACGTGGCCACCTCCACCGGCATGGTGGGCATTTCGGGGCTTTCCTGCCGGGGCCGATACCACGTTATCCTGGCCGCGCGAACCCAACCAATAGACATGGCATCCCAAGCCAGTCGGCTTGAGGTGCTGTCATTTTTACAAGGAACTTCTCCCGTGATCCTCTCCCCCCTGACAGAAGCAGACCGCTATCTCTCGCTCCATCCACTGTTTGCGCGCGCGTTTGAGTTCTTGCGAACGACTGACTTGAATACACTCCCGACAGGCAAGCACCCCATCCAGGGCGATGACCTGTTCCTTATCATGGAGCACCGCCCTGGCCGTCCCCGTACGGAAGCCCAGCTGGAATGCCACCGGCGCTACATCGACATCCAACTGGTGCTGGAGGGGGTGGATGAGATGGGCTGGCTGCCGGTGGCGGCGTGTTCGCAACCCGTTGCGGAATACGATGACACACGGGACATCCGCTTCTTCAACGATGCGCCCGCCACTTGGCTACGCACTCCGGCTGGGGCGTTCTGCATCTTTTTCCCGGAGGATGCCCATGCGCCTTTGGTCGGTGAGGGCATGATCCGCAAGGTGGTGGTAAAAATTCGGGCTGATTGATTCGGCACGACCAGATACCCTGCACACGCCTCATCCCTCGCTGCGCCTCCATGCCCATGACCTCGATGCCCCTGATTCTCTCTTTGCTCGAAACCCGCGTGCTCGGCGTGCTGGCCGAAAAGCAGCGCACCGTGCCTGACACGTATCCGCTGACCCTGAATGCGCTGATGGCGGGCTGTAACCAGAAAACCAGCCGGGCACCGATTCTTGAAGCATCGGAGTCCGAGGTGCAGGCCGCGCTGGATTCTCTGAGACACCTGACGCTGATCATCGAGTCGAGCGGCGGACGGACGGCGCGTTTTGCGCACAACATGGAACGCGTACTGCACATTCCCACGCAATCCACCGCGCTGCTGGCCACGCTCATGTTGCGCGGGCCGCAAACTGCGGGCGAACTGCGTACCAACAGCGAGCGGCTGCACCGCTTTGCCGATATTTCTTCGGTGGAAGGCTTTCTCGAAGAACTGGCCACGCGAGAGGCGGGCGCGCTGGTAGTGGAATTGCCGCGTCAGCCCGGTACGCGCGAGACCCGCTGGGCCCATCTGCTTTCCGGTGAACCCGCGCAGGAATTGCTCTCGACGGCAAAACCGGGGGCCGTTGCAGAGATCACGCTGGGCGAGGTGGCCGCCATCAAGGCGCATATCGGGCAACTGGAAGGCGAGGTGGCGGAATTGCGCAGCCAGGTTGCGCAGCTTTATCAGGAACTGGGCATATCCCAGCCCCCGCGCTGACCAGGCCCCACGTCTCACCCCGTTTACCCATGACTGCTCATTCTGCAAACATGCATTTCACGATCCTATTGGCCTCCCTGTTTCTGTTTTTCACGAGTACGGCCCATGCCGAAGACAATGTCCGCCAGGCTTGGCTCTGGCAGGACAACAGTCTGACTTACGTGACTGGCGGACATTTCCATGTCGACCCGGCGGTGCAGCACACCCTGACGTTTGAACACGTCAGCGGCTGGCGGCATGGCGATCTGTTCATGTTCATCGACGCCACGCACTTCAATGATGGCCGGGGAGGTTCGCTCTATGGCGAATTCAGCCCGAGGGTCAGCCTGAGCAAACTCAGCCAGTACGCGCTGCCGCCAACCTGTGTCATCCGCGATGTGGCCCTGTCCAGCACACTGGAATTTGGCGAGGGTGAGGTGGAAACCATCTTGCTGGGCGTGGGGGTGGATCT
>Ga0208371_1000178_pt1 | contig 19430 bp, 14 predicted proteins | sample SubbioCR12Aug_1A_FD_184827 | JGI IMG/M metagenome (GOLD analysis project Ga0208371, IMG submission 184827) | Serpentinite rock and fluid subsurface biosphere microbial communities from McLaughlin Reserve, California, USA - CR12Aug_1A (SPAdes) | ecosystem: Environmental > Terrestrial > Deep... | reverse complement strand
CTCTTCAACCTGGGCTACCTGACCCTCAACGACCGGGCAATCGCCGAATGGCTCTACAGCAAGATCCTCCGCAAGATCAACAGCATCGTGGAAAAGATCAAGCCGATCCCGGAGGAGCTGCAGAATTTCCATCTGAGCCTGCGCCAGACCTACTTTGCCAACTTCTCCCTCTTCCAGTCGATCCCCGACTCCTGGGCCATCGACCAGCTCTTCCCCATCGTGCCGATCCAGCGGCTGAACCAGCGGCCGGACGTCATGGCCTCGATAGCCGACATCACCTGCGATTCGGACGGCGAGATCACCAGCTTCGTCGGCGAGCAGGGACGGACCAAGTTCCTGCCGCTGCACAAGATCCGCAAGGGGGAGTCCTACTTCATCGGCTTCTTCCTCATCGGCGCCTACCAGGAGATCCTGGGGGACATGCACAACCTGTTCGGCGACACCAACGCCGTCCATGTCACCTTCAACAAACGGACCGGCTACCAGATCGACACGGTCATCAACGGCGACGCCACCTGGGAAAGCCTCAAATACGTCCAGTACAAGGGGCCGGAGATCCTCAAGCACGTCCGCCACAACCTGGAGAAGAACGTGGCCCTGCGCAAGGTCTCCATCGAGGAGAGCAGCCATTTCCTCGAACTCCTGGACAAGACCCTGCTCGGCTACACCTATCTGGGCGAATAGCAGTAGCATTACAAATCACGGCTCGTTGCGTGCCACGTCATCTCAAGACGAAAAAAGCCCCCGGCGCTCCTTGTTGGAACGCCGGGGGCTTTTTTCGTCCATCCTCGTCAGCACCCCTCCTCTCCTCTGCCATGGAGGCGAAAAGAGACCGGGAGGTTGAGAGCTACTTGCCGGCCGGGGCAGGTTTTGCCGAGGTCGGCCGGCGCCGTTCGCGGAACTCGTCGCGCAGGGCATCGTGTTTCTGCTGCTGTTCAGGGGTCAGGAACGCATGGATCTTGTCGTAGGTCGCATCATGCTGCGCCTGGATCTTCTGGCGCCGCTCGTCCCTTGTCAGGCCACCGTCCGCGCGTACCGCCTTCAGCTGCACCGCTTCCGCCTCCAGTACCGGCCTGATCTCTGCCCGCTGCTCCGGAGTGAGGCCGAGCCTGCGGGTGAGGTTGCCGAGACGCCACGCCACCGAATCCCTCGCCATCCTCCCGGCTCCCCGCTTCATGACCGGAGCAGTGTCCTGCTCCGTTGTCTGGGCAGAGGCTTCCGCGGAAAGTGTCGCTAAACCCAGTGACAGCGCAACCAGGGCCATTTTCTGCCATAATCGCATCATTGCCAATCTCCTTTCGCTCTACAAATTGATATATCTTAACAACGCAACAAATGGCGGGCGGTTGACAGAAAATTCAGAACCGGGACGAAATCGCCATGCGCCAACCTCGGACGTCAGGCGATTTGCTGCCTCTTCACCCCTGCGTCAGGATCTCCTCGACGCGCGAGCCGTCCAGGGTCTCCTCTTCCTGCAGGGCAGCCGCCAAAAGGTCCAGCTTGGGCCGATTAGCCGCCAGGAGCTGTTCGGCCTTCTCCTCTGCCTGGCGGATGATGACGGCGATCTCCTGATCGATCAGCCAGGCCATTTCCTCGGAAAAACTCTTCTCCTCCGCCAGCTTGCGCCCCAGGAACGGGTGTTCCTCCCCCCGGCTGAAGGTCATGGGGCCAACCTTGTCGCTCATCCCCCACTGGCAGACCATCTTCTCCGCCAGATCGGTCACCATCTTCAGGTCGCTCTGGGCCCCGGTGGAGACCTCGCCGAAGACCAGCCGTTCCGCCAGCCGCCCCCCCAGCGCCACGGACAGCCTGTTTTCCAGGTAGCTCTTGGGATAGTGGTAACGGTCGTCCTCGGGGAGCTGCTGGGTAATCCCCAGGGCCATGCCGCGGGGGATGATGGTCACCTTGTGGATCGGATCGGTACCCGGCAGGAACTTCGCCACCAGGGTGTGGCCTGCCTCGTGGTAGGCGGTGATCCGTTTCTCCAGGGGAGAGATGACCATCTTCCGCTCCCCTCCCATGAGGATCTTGTCCTTGGCCCGCTCCAGGTGGTCCAGCGTCACCTTCTCGGCCTGTTCTCGCGCCGCCGTGATGGCTGCCTCGTTGACCAGGTTCTCCAGGTCGGCGCCGGTCATCCCCGGCGTCCCCCGGGCGATGATGGCCAGGTCCACCGCCGGGTCGAGCGGGATCTTCCTGACATGCACCTGGAGGATCTTTTCCCGGTCCCGCCAGTCGGGGCGCTCGATCACCACATGCCGGTCGAAGCGGCCGGGACGGAGCAGCGCCGGGTCGAGCACATCGGGGCGGTTGGTCGCCGACAGGACGATCACCTCCTCGTGCTGATCAAATCCGTCCATCTCGGAAAGGAGCTGGTTCAGGGTCTGTTCCCGCTCGTCGTGGCCGCCGCCGAACCCGGCGCCACGGCTCCGCCCCACGGCATCGAGCTCGTCGATGAAGATGATGCTCGGCGCCGACTTCTTGGCGCTGGCAAAGAGGTCGCGCACCCGGCTGGCGCCGACGCCGACGAACATCTCGATGAACTGGGAGGCTGAAATGGAGAAAAAGGCGACCCCGGCCTCCCCGGCCACAGCCCGCGCCAGCAGGGTCTTGCCGGTTCCCGGCGGCCCCACCAGCAGGACCCCCTTGGGGACCTTCCCACCCAGGCTCTGGAACCGTTTCGGGTCTTTCAGGTAGTCGACGATCTCCTTCAGCTCCTGCTTGCTGTTCTCCATGCCGGCCACATCGTCGAAGGTCACCTTGACCTGCTCGCCGACCGGATAGACCTTGGCCCCGGAACGGGCGAACCCGCCCAGGAACGAGCCCGGTCCCTGCGCCTTGGCGCTGCGCATGCCGATGAACCAGATGGCGATGATGAGGATCCAGGGAAGGGTATAGATGAGGGCGTTGAGGATCGGTGACGGCTCGGTGGAGATGGCGGTCACCTCGACCTTGCGGCTGCTCAGATCGGTCATGAGCGTCGGATCGGCAATGGCGGGGAGCACCGTGACGAACGCGGTCAGTTCCCTTTTCGCGGTGCCCCCCTGGACGACCAGATCCACGGTGATCTTGCGCCGGAACTCCCCCTTGACCGAAAGCCCCTTCATGGCAACCGATTTGATGTTGTCCTGGGCCAGCTCCTGGCGGAAACGGGTGTAGCTGATCGATCCGGCCCCCTTCTGCTGGACGAGCGCGGCGTAGAGCAGGTTCATGGCCGCAATCATGACGAAAAAAATGATCAGGGGCTTCCATACCGACTGATTCATGACAACTCCTCGCAACTGGTGGGCTCTCACTGCACAGTGTACCGGGTCTTCGCCTCATTACAACGGTTCTGCAGCGATCAAAACAGGAAAAGGGAGGCTGCCTGACGCTCCCCCCTTTCCCGAGTCTCCTCTCGGTTGTCGGTCGCGGCTCTTCAGAAAGTTGCCAGCGCGAAACGATGCAACCGCAAAGCCAGCCGCGTTCTGCCTATCGGCTGAAAAACGTCTTGAACTCCCTGACCGTTTTTCCGATCCCCTCTTCGGTCACGTCAAGATGGGTGACCAGCCGCAGGGTCCGGCCGGCGCGGATGATGATCCCCTGCTCTTTCAGGTAACGCTCCAGCTCCGCAGGGTCCCCCTTGACAACGGTCGCGAAAAGCATGTTGGTCTGCACCCGTGCCGGGTCGACCTCCAGTTCGTCGATCCCGGCCAGACCTTCGGCCAAAAGCCGTGCATGGGCATGGTCATCGGCCAGGCGCACCACGTTGCGCTCCAGGGCGAAGATCCCCGCAGCCGCCAGGATACCGGCCTGGCGCATCCCTCCCCCGGCCACCTTGCGCCAGCGGCGCGCCGCGGCAATCACCTCGCGGTCACCGCACAGGACCGAACCCACGGGAGCACCAAGCCCCTTGGAGAGGCAGATATTGACCGTATCCAGGTGGCGGGTGATCGCATCGATCGTCACCCCCAGCTTCACCGTGGCGTTGAAGAGCCGGGCGCCGTCGAGATGGACCCGGAGCCGGTGGCGGTCCGCCAATGCCCGCATGCGGGGGAAATAGTCCAGGGGAAGCACCTTGCCGGCCTGGGTGTTCTCCAGGCAGACCAGCCTGGTCCGCGCATAGTGACAGTCATCCGGCTTGATCGCCGCCTCGATCCTCTCCGGGTCGAGGGTGCCGTCGGCCTCGAATTCCAGCGGCTGCGGCTGGATACCGCCGAATACCGCTCCGCCTCCCCCTTCCCAGCGGTAACAGTGGGCCGTCTGCCCGGCAATATATTCATCCCCCCGGCCGCAGTGTGACAACAGCGCCAGGAGGTTCCCCTGGGTGCCGCTGGTAACGAAAAGGGCCGCCTCCATCCCCGAAAGCTCCGCCGCCAGCCTCTCCAGCCGGTTGACTGTCGGATCCTCGGCATAGACATCGTCCCCCACCTCGGCCTCGGCCATGGCCCGGCGCATTGCCGCAGAGGGCCGGGTCACCGTGTCGCTGCGCAGATCGATAATCCCCTCCACATTCCCTCCTCTGCCGCACCCTCCATCAGTGCAGCCAACCCCGCAATAATCGTTAAGCAACCGAAATACCGCGCATAATACACCAGATACCACACTCGGGTAACTTATTAAAACATAATTACAATCCTATAATGTCGGGATTGTTTACACGACGAATGAGGGTTTTTTGGGTACATGCATACAGAATTTCAACGCTATCTATGCGGAAACATATCATTGAACGATATATTTATCACTACTTATGCTTTTGTAAATTGTTGTGCACCGCATAAATCCCTCACATGTCACCCGATCCAACCCAGTCGAAAACTTTTACATGTTAAGGTATAATCATCGATAAAACAGCTACTAACGGATTCAGTACCTAATGAAATCAATGCGTTCACACGACGTTTTAATTCTGGCATTCCTATTGCTATTGCGAAGAACAAGACTCTTTTTGTATGGAACCGCTAGACCTCGTCACGACGCATCGAGGAAAAAACTCAAATCAGGGAGCTGCCGGGTGCAGCTCCACTTCTCTCCAGGAGGTACCATCATGAAAACCCATCGTTCCTTCAGATCCGTACTTGCCATTGTCTCTCTCATCTGTGGTCTCTGGGCATCGACAGCCCTGGCAACCCCCATCGACTACATCTTCGATGGCCAGATGATCGGCGTCGGAGATGTCCTTTTTGCAGACGGCATTACGACGGCTGCATTGGATACGGCCCCCATCAAGATCACCCTGAGCGGCGACACTGCCAATGTCATCTCCTCCTCGGGCATAAACTACATCGAAGGACTGACAGGGTCCATCATCGTCAACGCAACCGGGCTGTTCGACGACAATGGCGATCCGATGGGCATCTATACCGCACTCTTCGAAGATGAGATGCGCGTCTATTACAACGGTCTCATCGATGCCATCGGCTTCGGCACGGCCTCGGCGGCAGCTGATGGCGGCGTTGACCTGATGGAATGGTACGGCATCGGCCCCTTCGACCTGCTTTCGCCGCTCCCGCTCATCCTGACCGACTTGTCATGGTCCGCATTTGACGTCACCTTTACCCAGGGGCCTTTTGCGAACCTGATCATTGACGAGGTCGCTCCGGTTCCCGAGCCCTCGACCTTTGCCCTGATCGGTCTCGGTCTTGCCGGCCTCGGCCTGACCCGCAGGCTGCGGAGCAGAAAGCAGGACTGAAATTTTTTCACTTTCCCGCTTGATTTTTCAAAAGGGCAAGATATACAGGATAAATATGATCCCATTTATCCCATGGGAACTGCTCGCTGCACCTGCTTATGAAGATCTGAATTGAGATAGGAAAGGAGAGAGCGACATGTCGACTCCCGAACAGAACGGAAAAGGAATCTCCCGCAGAAAGTTCCTCCAGATCAGCGCCCTGGCAGCCGGTGCCACCATGCTGCCGATGCCGGTAAAGTGGCTGGGAACGCACGATGCCCAGGCCATGGCCCAGAGCCCGGCGCTCCTGAAAAGCCGGTCCTACCTGCTCCGCGGCCTGGATCTCCCCCCCATGGTGCTGGGGCTGATCCCGAACACGGCCTTCTATGCCAACGACCCGGGCGGCATCCCGGTTCTCGACGGCACTCCCGACCCCTTCTTCGCCAATACCACCAAGTACAACGTAACGGCGAGCGAATTCACCGATCAGCTCCACCCCGACCTGGGCCCGACCACCCTCTGGGGCTACCATGACAGCAATACCCTGGTGAAACGCCACCTTGGCGGGGTCATCATCGCCGCCCGCGGCACGGCGTCGCGTCTCCGCTTCACCAATTCGCTCCCCAACTCCCATATCATCCCGGTGGACAACTCCATACCGGGCACCGGCCTGGCGATTGCGCAGAACCGGATCGCCATCCACCTTCACGGCGGCTTCATCCCCTGGATCAGTGACGGCGGGCCGTTCGACTGGTGGACCCCCAACAATGCCGGCGGCACCGGTCTCAGCTTCAAGAACGGTCCGGGAAGTGTTTTCGATGCCGCCGATCCGATGGTCCCCGGCCAGGCCGACTTCTACTACCCCAACGACCAGAGTACCCGACTCATGTGGTACCATGACCATGCCCACGGCATGACCCGCATCACCGCCTATGCCGGCGCTGCCACCGGCTACCTCTGCCTGGATCTCGCCCAGGAGCAGGCGCTCGGCACCTCCATCCCGCCGGTCACCAGTCTCATCCCCCTGGTCTACCAGGACAAGGTCTTTGTCAACGCAGACCCGGTGAACGGCACCCTGGCGACCGACCCGACCTGGGCCACTGTCGCCCCGGCACGGGTACAGACTTCGGGCAGCCTCTGGTACGAGCATATTTACGATCCCAAGGTCTTCCGGCTCAAGAGAGGCCGGGGCATTCTGCCGCCTCCCAACCCCTCCTGCATCCCGGAATTCTTCGGCGACACCATGCTCTGCAACGGCGTGGTCGCGCCGGTGGTCGAGGTGGAGCCGCGCCGCTTCCGCTTCATGCTGCTCAATGCCTGCAACGCGCGCTTCCTGAACATCAACCTGCTGCAGGTCCAGCCCAACTGCGAGGTCGTTACCGATCCGGGGACCGGGCTCCCGGTGAGCCAGTACAACTATGTCACCAATACGCCCGTTGCCGCACTCCCCATCCCCGGACCGCAGATGATCCAGATCGGCACCGAAGGGGGCTATCTGCAGCAGCCGGTGGCCTTCCCGACCACTCCGCCGGTGCCGGCTAACGGCAACATCGTCCGCTTCAACCCGGCGACCTTTGTCGGCAACATGCTGGTGGGATGCGCCGAACGGGTCGACTTCATCATCGACTTCACCGGATATAATCCGGGCGACGAATTCGTCTTCTACAATGACGCACCAGGCCCGTTCCCGGGCGGCCCCCCCTCCACCGACTTCTTCCCCGGCAACCCGGCCACCCCTGCTGCCCTGCCCGGAACGACCATCGACACCAGGAACGTACTCCGCTTCCGGGTCAAGGCCGGCATCGTCTCCGATCCGCAGCCCGGCCTGCCGACCCTGCCCCCTCTGGACCCGCCGCCGCTCGCCAACGCCCCGGCAGTAGCCGGCGGGCCGCTGACCGTACCGGCCGGCACCCCGATGCGCGATCTGACCCTGAACGAGGACTTCGACGCTTATGGCCGTCTGCGCCAGATGCTCGGGACCACCAAGCCCGCACTCGTCGGCAAGGGCTTCGGTCTGGAATTACTGGCACCGGCAACTGAGGTCATCGCCCAGGGGACCACGGAGGTCTGGCGGATCTTCAACCTGACCGCGGATACGCACCCGATCCACTTCCACCTGCAGGATTGCCAGATCGTGTCGCGCCAGCCGTTCAAACGCTTCAACGGCGTCTTCACCCCCACCGGCGCACCCCGCGGCCCAGAGGCTTGGGAACTCGGCTGGAAGGAGACGGTCCAGATGCACCCGGGCGAGGTGACCTCGGTCATCTTCAAGTGGGACATGTCGGCCGTACCGTTTGATGTCCCCTTCAGCGACCGGAACATGGGGACCGCCCTGGCGCCGATCATCGCCCAGGCCAACGAGTTCGTCTGGCACTGCCATATCCTCGAACATGAAGAGCACGACATGATGCGGCCGCTGGTCATCACCGGCAAGAACCCGCAGCGCCCGAACATCGTACCGACCTTTGCATCAGCCACGGTCACCGGTGCCGTCGCCCCGCCGCTTCTCAGCTTTACGGCCACCCTGGCGGCGGGCAGCACCGTCGCCTCGATCACGGCGGTTTCCAGCGATGCCGCCTACCCGGCTGCGGCAGCGGTCTCCACCGCAACCGGCTTCGACGTGACGCTGCCGACACTGGTCATTGCGCCGGCCGCGCCGATCCTGCTCACCTACACGATAACGGACAGCACCGGCCTGAAATCGTCGGTTACCATTACCGTATCCTGATCGCGACGAGGGGTCTCCCCCTCCGTCCTGCTTATTCAAGGCAGTTGCCAGCCCCGGCGCCTCGGCACCGGGGCTTTTTTCATCCGGCCACGCAGGCGGGGCCGAGCTTGACAACGGGGGAGGAATCTCTACTCTTTTTCTAACCCCGCGCTGCTGGCGACTGGCGGTCAGATCAAACTCCGGAGACAGCGATGAAGAAGAAGTCCTTGAAGTCCCTTATCAGGCAGGTGCGCAACGAGCTCGAATGGCCGGTCCTCGAACAGCCTCACGAGATGCCGGTGATCCGCGTGGTCTCCTACCCCCGCACCCGTTCCCATGTCATCATGATGCCGGACAAACTGCACAACAAGAGCAGCGACCTGGACTATCTGCATGAGCTGGGACACGCCTATTTCTGCGAAAAGGTGCACCCGGTCTTCTCGGCAACCGGTCAGTTCGCCCCCCAGGAGAACAAGCGCCTGTTCCTGATGGTCATCCCGGCCCTCAATGCCGCCTGCGACTGGTTCATCGGCCACTGGCAGCTTGAACTCTCCCCTGAAGAGTCCCGGAAGCAGCTCAGGGAAAGCTTCACCCTTGCCGAGGAGGTCCTGGGCGCGCAGCAGCTCCCCCCCCTCGATGTCATCCTCGATGCCTCGCTCCTCATCGCCCAGGGGATTCACTACCTGGACGAGCCGATCGACTGCGGCGGCGTCCTCAAGGCCGTGGTGGACGCCTTTCTCTCCATCCCGCCGGACCAGCCCTCGGCAGAGAACTGCCTCCTCCTGGTCAACCGGCTGATGGCGACCTACACCGACCACCGGGCCCGTCTGGTCTTTGACGGCGAATTCCATGTCTGGGAAGTGGAAGCTCCTGCAGGGGTGGATGACCCTGCACCTGCCGCGGACAACGGTGCAAATCCATGAGCAAACGCCTGGTCATCCTCGTCATCCTGCTGCTGATGGGGGTCTCCTTCCTGGCCGGGGCATGGATCAGCTATCGTAGCGCCGGCACGGCTTCCACTGCTGCCGGGCGCAAGATCCTCCACTACGTGGACCCGATGCACCCCTCCTACACCTCGGACAAACCGGGGATCGCACCCGACTGCGGCATGCCCCTGGAACCGATCTACGCGGACGGCACCGTCGGTAGCGGCGACGCCGCTCTCCCCCCCGGCACGGTCCGGGTCTCGCCGGAAAAGCTCCAGACCATCGGCGTCAAGCTGGCCACGGTGGAAAAGAGCGGCGGCAGCCAGCTGCTGCGGCTGCCGGGACGGGTCGTTGTCGACGAGACCAGGACCTACGTCATCAATGCCACCATCGACGGCTGGATCACTTCGGTCGGCAGCAACACCACCGGCAGCTTCGTCCGCAGGAACGAGGTCCTGGCGACCTTCTACAGTTCCGAGTTCCTCTCAGCCGGCCAGGCGCTCCTCTACGCCCTTACCTCCATGGACCGGGTCCAGGGGGGAAGCCCCGCAGCCAATCAGCAGCAGAAGGACCAGATGCAGCAGTTCAACCTGAGCCTCAAACAATACCGGGACTCCCTGCGCAACCTGGGGATGGGGGACCGGCAGATCGACGAGATGATCCGGACCCGGAAGTACATGGAGAATGTCGATATCAACTCGCCGGCCAGCGGCCTGGTACTCGTCCGGAACGTATCGCCGGGACAGCGCTTCGAGCGGGGCAAGGAGTTGTACCGGATCGCCGACATCTCCCGGATCTGGGTCCTGGTCGACACCTACGGCGCCGAGGTCGACCAGCTGAAACCGGGGAGATCGGTGACGGTCTCGCTTCCCGGCAGGGACCGGACCTTCCGGGCGCGGGTCTCCAGGGTCCCGCCCGTCTTCGATGCCGCCAGCAGGACCCTGAAGGTGCGGCTGGAGATGGACAATCCGGGGCAGATTCTCCGCCCGGACATGTTCGTGGACGTGGAACTGCCGGTTACCCTGCCGGAGATGCTTGCGGTCCCGAGCGAGGCAGTGCTCGACTCCGGGCTGAAAAAGACCGTTTATGTGGAGAAAAGCGCCGGGCTCTTTGAGCCGCGCCAGGTGGAGACCGGCCGCAGCATCGGCAACCGGGTGGAGATCCTCTCCGGACTCAGGACAGGAGAGCGGATCGTGGTCTCCGGCACCTTTCTCATCGACTCGGAAAGCCGGATGAAGACCGCCGCATCGGGGATCACCGGCCCGGCCAGCCTCGACCCGGCCTGCAACATGTACGTGGACGAGGCAAAGGCGCGGGCAGCCGGCAACTTCCTGGAATCGGGCGGCACCACCTATTATTTCTGCTCAAAGGACTGCAAAAGGGATTTCCTTGCCAAGCAAGGCGCCAAAGGTGCCAAGGGCACGGCCCCGCAAAGGGCGAAACCGCAGCCGACGCCAGAGGCGGGACACGATGCGCACGACAAGGGAGATGACCATGGCGGCATGAAGATGCCGATGGGCAAGGAAGCCCCACCCATGCAGCCGATGCCGGCCATGAAGCCGGCGACGCCGTCATCGCCCATACAGGGAGCAGAGCACCAACATGATTGACCGGATCATCGAGTTCTGCGCGCACAACCGCTTTCTCGTCCTGATCGTTGCCGTCATTGCCGCGCTCTGGGGGTGGTGGTCCCTGCGCCACCTCCCCATGGACGCCATCCCCGACCTTTCCGACACCCAGGTGATCATCTATTCCCGCTGGGACCGCAGCCCCGACATCATCGAAGACCAGGTCACCTATCCCGTTGTCTCGGCCATGCTCGGCGCCCCCAGGGTAAAGACGGTCAGAGGCTTCTCCGACTTCGGCTATTCCTTTGTCTATGTCATCTTCGAAGAGGGGACCGATATCTACTGGGCCCGCTCGCGGACCCAGGAATATCTCTCCGCCGTCCTCCCCCGCCTCCCCCAGGGTGTGCGGACCGAGCTCGGCCCCGATGCCACCGGGCTCGGCTGGGTCTACCAGTATGCCCTGGTGGATACCACCGGCACGAAGAGCCTGGCCGACATCCGCTCCTACCAGGACTGGTACCTCCGCTACTACCTGAAGGCGGTGCCGGGGGTGGCCGAAGTGGCCCCCATCGGCGGCTATGCCCGGCAGTACCAGGTGAACGTGGACCCCAACCGGCTCCAGCTCTATGGCATCTCCATCAACCGGGTGGCAGAGGCGGTCCGCACCGGCAACAGCGAAACAGGGGGGAGGCTGCTGGAATTCGGCGGCACCGAGTACATGGTGCGCGGCCGGGGGTATGCCCGGACCCTGGAGGATTTCGGCAACATCGTGGTCGCAGTGAACGAAGGGGGCGGGACGCCGATCCGGGTGAAGGACCTGGGGAACGTGACCATCGGACCCGATATCCGCCGCGGCGTGGCCGACCTGAACGGCACCGGCGACGTGGTCTCGGGGATCGTGGTCATGCGCCAGGGGGAAAACGCCCTGGAGGTGATCGACCGGGTCAAGGCGCGCATCCGTGAGATCGAGCCGGGGCTCCCCGCCGGGATGAAGATCGTGCCGGTCTACGACCGCTCCGAGCTGATCCGGCGCTCCATCGACACCCTCATCTCGACCCTGCTGGAGGTGATCGTCACGGTGATGCTGGTGGTGTTCGTCTTCCTCTGGCATCCGCCCAGCGCCCTGATCCCGGCCATCACCATCCCCTTTGCCGTCCTGATCTCCTTTATCCCGCTGCGGCTCATGGGGGTGAACGCCAACATCATGTCGCTCGGCGGGATCGCCATCGCCATCGGCGCCCTGGTGGATGCCGCCATCGTGGTGGTGGAGCAGACCCACAAGAAGCTGGAGGCCTGGGAGCTGCGGGGACGGGTGGGCGATCAGCGCTCCATCGTCCTCTCCGCCATCAAGGAGGTGGGGGGGCCCAGCTTCTTCGCCCTCCTGGTGATCGCCGTTTCCTTCCTGCCGATCTTTTCCCTGGAGGCCCAGGAAGGGCGGCTCTTCAAGCCGCTGGCCTATACCAAGACCCTGGCCATGGTGGTGGCGGCGTTTCTGACCATCACCCTCGACCCGGCGCTGCGGGTCATGCTGACCCATACCCGCCAGTTCAATTTCAGGCCCCGCCTGCTGAGCCGCCTGCTCAACCACTTCACCGCCGCCCCCTTCCGGCCGGAGCAGGAACACCCGCTCAGCCGGCTCCTGATCCGCGCCTACGAACCGGTCGCGGCCTGGGCCCTGCGGAGGAAATGGGTGATCCTGGGAGCGGCGCTCTGCAGCATCGTTGCCGTCACCCCGCTGGCCCTGCGGCTCGGCTCGGAGTTCATGCCACCCCTGGACGAGGGGAGCCTCCTCTACATGCCGACCACCATGCCGGGGATCTCGGTGGGAGAGGCGCAAAAGCTGCTGCAGGTGACCGACCGGATCATCAGGCAGTTCCCCGAGGTGGACCAGGTGCTGGGCAAGGCGGGCCGGGCCGAGACCTCCACCGATCCGGCGCCCCTTTCCATGCTGGAAACGGTGATCACCCTGAAGCCGAAGGAGAAATGGCGCAGCGTGGATACCTGGTATTCGGCCTGGGCGCCGGAGTGGCTGAAAACGGTTCTGCGCCGCATCACCCCGGACCGGATCTCGACGGCCGCGCTGATCGAGCAGATGAACGAGGCGCTCAAGCTCCCCGGCCTCTCCAATGCCTGGACCATGCCGATCAAGGGGCGCATCGACATGCTCACCACCGGCATCCGCACCCCGCTGGGGCTGAAGATCAGCGGGGCGAACCTTTTGGAGATGGAGGAGATCGGCGGCCAGGTCGAGGCAACGCTCCGCACGGTGCGCGGCACCCGCAGCGTCTTTGCCGAGCGGACCGGCGGCGGCTATTTCCTGGACATCACCTGGAACCGGGAGGAGCTGGCCCGCTACGGTCTCTCCATGGACGAGGCCCAGGGGGTGGTGCAGAGCGCCATCGGCGGCGACAACGTCGGCACGGCCTTCCAGGGGCGGGAACGCTACAGCGTGAACGTCCGCTACCAGCGGGATTTCCGCAGCGACCTGAATGCCCTGCGGAAGGTGCTGGTACCGGTGGAAGGGGGAAAGCGGCAGGTGCCGCTGGGGGAACTGGCCGAGGTGAGCGTCACGAGCGGCCCCTCCATGATCCGGAACGAGGACGGGCTCCTGACCGGCTATGTCTACATCGACCTTGCGGACCGCGATCCGCAGGGGTACATCGACGAGGCGACCCCGCTTTTGAGGAAGATCGAGCTGCCGCCGGGGTACGCGGTAACCTGGAGCGGCCAGTACGAGGCGATGCAGCGGGTGAAAGAGCGTCTGACCCTGGTGGTGCCGGTAACGCTCCTGCTAATCGTCGGCCTGCTCTACCTCAACACCCGCTCGGCAGTGAAGACGGCCATCGTCATGCTGGCGGTGCCGTTCTCGGCGGTGGGGGCCGTCCTCTTCCTCTGGCTGCTCGGCTATCACCTGAGCGTCGGGGTCTGGGTCGGCCTGATCGCCCTGCTCGGCGTCGATGCCGAGACCGGGGTCTTCATGCTGCTCTACCTGGACCTGGCCTACGAGGAGGCCCGCAAGAGCGGGCGGCTGCAGAACCGCGCCCAGCTTCGCGAGGCGATCATCGAAGGGGCGGTGAAGCGGATCAGGCCCAAATTCATGACCACCGCCACCATGTTCCTCGGCCTGGTGCCGATCATGTGGGCCACCGGAACCGGCTCAGACGTGATGAAGCATATCGCGGCGCCCCTCATCGGCGGCATCTTCACCTCGTTCCTGCTGGAACTGCTGGTCTATCCCGTGATCTACGAAATCTGGAAAGGGCGCGGGATGCGCGCCACGCCCCCTAAAGGGGCTGACGCCGGCCCAGACCGCGCCATGACCGCCTGAGGAGAGCCAGATGCACCTGCACCGCCCCGTCTTTCGCTTCATTCCCCTGCTCCTCGCAACGGCCATGCTCCTGGCCGGCAGCGCCCTGGCCGCCGAACGGGTGGCCGTCAGGGTCGGATCGCCCCCCCCTTCCCTCTCGCTCCCGGACCTCTCCGGCAGGACGCACAGTCTCCCCCAGGAGGGCGCCGGCTCTCCGATGGTGATCCATTTCTGGAACACCGCCTGCCATTTCTGCCTGGACGAGATGCCGGCCATGGACGCCCTCTACCGCAAACAGAGCCGCAAGGGGCTGAAGATCTTTGCCGTCAATGTGGGGGATTCACGCGAACAGGCGAAGGAGTTCATCGAGCAGACCGGGGTCTCCTATCCGGTACTTTTGGACAAAAACCGCGCGGTCTCGGCCAGGTTCAGCCTGACCGGCCTGCCGGCAACCTTCTTCATCGACCGAAACGGCGCCATCAAACACAAGCTGTTAGGTGCCGCCAGCCGCGAGACCCTGACCAGATACATCCAGAATCTCTTCTGAGCGGAGCGATTCGGACGGGTTGGAGCAATACGAGAATATTTGCGACACAAATCGACAGGCAGCACCAGTTCAGGACATGATTCGTTCATCACGCGCCATCATCGCAGCAGTACTTACGGCGATCTACCTCATGATCGTCATGAGCCCCCTTGCGGCCGTTGCCCTTCATTCCACGGTTGCGGCCAACGCAAAAGCGGTTGCCTGCAGTGGCGATTGCAGCATCTGCGGGTGCTCGCCGGAACGGAGCGCCGCCCATACCTGTTGCTGCTGGCAGAACAGGCTGCAGCACGACCATGACACGGAGCAGAACGATCCCCCTGCCTGCTGCAAAACGAAACTCCCCGCGAAAACCAAGAACGCAACCTGCTCGGCACCACCCTGCAACAGTGGTAAATATATCGCCTTTCAGAACATCGAATCACCCGAACATCTCCTTGTCCGCACGATTCTGGAACCTGCCCCTATCCACGAAGACGATCTCACCCCCTATCAACTCCGCCATCTCCATGAACACCACGGGGACACCCCCGACCCGCCGCCGAAACTCACCATGCCTGCCTGACATCTGACTATCCAACCCGTTTCGCCACCATCACGGTCCGCACGTGCCCCGGAGCATTGCACGAACCCGTGGAGCTGCCATCGCAGTAATGGAGCCGAATAGCGTGAACCAGGTCCCCCGATTCCGGGGTACCTCATGCACGTCAGGCCAGAGGTCCATCTGCAGCCTGATGCAGCAGCAAATCCGCACTGGACGGCTTGAAACGGTTATTGCGAAATCTATCCCGACTTCTACAGCAGGAGGAACGCCATGTTGTCAAAGACGTGTTTCATTTTTTGTATGAGCATCCTGTCCACAGCACCACTTTACGCGGAAGAAAGCCCGGACAACCGGCAGCAGTTCGACGACGTCGTCGTCACCGCCACCAGGACGGAGCGGAAAACCGAGGAGATTCCCGCCGGTGTAAGCGCCGTCGGCAAGGAAGAGATCAACAACACCCGGATGTTCGGCATCAAGGAGGCGCTTACCGGCCTGGCCGGGGTTCAGTCCGAAACCAAGAACGGGGGGTACGATTCGCGCCTGATCATCCGCGGAGCCGGGCTCAAGGCCCGTTACGGCGTGCGGGAGATCATGGTGCTGCTCGATGGCGTTCCGATCACCGACCCGGACGGCATGTCGCGGTTCGATTTCATCGACACCCAGCTCGTGGAACGGGTCGACGTGGTAAAAGGACCCAATTCCACCATGTACGGCGCCAATGCGGCCGGCGGGGTGGTAAACATCATCACCAGGAACCCCTATGAAGAGGTCAAGCACATCAAGGTCGGCTACGGCAGCGAGAACACCCAGATGTACAACCTCATCTACGGCACCAGCATCGGGTCGACCTATATTACCGTAACGGGAAGCCGCAAATCGACCGACAGCTGGAGGGCATGGAACGAATTCGACACCAACCAGACCAGTCTCAAGGTCGGTCACATGCTGGACGAGAAGACCTCGATCGACTTCAATTTCAGCTACACCGAGGCCAATCTCCAGCTTCCTGGCACCTTGACCAAGGTCCAGTTCGACAACGACATCAGCCAGCTTACCTCCGAGCCGTGGCGACACTCGGGCCGCTACAGCGACATCTACTATACCAGCCTGAAGTTCGACAAAGAGATTGGCGACCTCAAGCTGAAGCCGCTGGTCTTCTATCAGCACTGGCAGCACTACCACCCGGTGACCGGCGCCATCAATGACGGCGGCGCCGACATCTTCGGTGCAGACATCCAGACGGACTGGAAACACCGGCTCTTCGGCCTGCCGGGGGTCCTTACCTCGGGCGTCTCAGGGCAGGTGGATACGCCCCGCAGCAGCAAATACACCTATCGCGATGTCCAGACCCTGCCGACCGGACGGATCGTCGCCACGCTTTCCGACGCCCCCGGCTCGCTGATGCAGAGCGACCATGACACCGTGGCCAAATGGGGGGTCTACGCCCAGGAATCGCTCCGGCCGTCGGAAGCCTGGATCGTCGACGTGGGGGTCCGGTTCGATCAGGTCCTGTTCGACCTCTCCTCCGATATGTATCAGGAATACAGCTACTCCACCGGGAGGTACGTGACGAACCGGCAGACTATCGGCGTCGACAAGACCTACAATTACGTCAGCCCGCGCATCGGGGCAGTCTACCGGACCAACGAGGTGCTGAACCTCTACGGCACCATCTCCACCGGGTTCCAGACCCCCCAGTCAGGCGAATTGTCGGAGAACCAGGAGCTGGACCCCGCCACGACCGTCAACTACGAGGTCGGGGCCAAGGCACGCTTTTCCGGCGGTCACAGCATCGACCTCTCCCTCTTCTACATGGACGTCACCGACGAGATCGTCCAGACCTACCTCCCCGGCGGCGACACCTCCTACAGCAACGCCGGTTCCACCACCAAGCTGGGGGCGGAGCTGACCGCCAGATACCAGGCACTTGCCGGCCTCTACCTGGGCGGCACCTACACCTACAGCGACTTCACCTACGACAGCTTCCAGGAACCGGTGTCGGGGCAGCTCCTCGACCGGAGCGGCAACCGCCTCCCCTACGTCCCCGAGCACCAGTACAGCCTCTATGCCTTCTACCGGCACCCGTCCGGATTCAAGGGGAAGATCGACACCTATACCTGGGGGCGCTACTACGTCGACAACGCCAACTCGGAAAAATACGAGGGGTACGAATTCCTCACCAACGCCATGGTCGGCTACGAGGACCGGCACTGGGACATCACCTTCGACGTGAACAACCTCTTCGACAAGCACTATGCCATGGAGGTGACCAAGGATACCGCGACCCGCTACCGTCCCGGCGCCCCCATCACCTTCTTCGGCAAGATCGCCTACAAATTCTGAGGTGACGCCATGAAAACCGCGCATATCGTCATCTTCGTTCTCGCCGTTGCCCTGAGCCTGCTGGCGGCCACCTACCGCTTCAACGACTCGGCCCACGCCATGGGGGTCCTGAAAAAGGGGGGGAGCATGGCACGCCACCCGGCGGTCCTCAACAGCCGTGACGGCCGGGCAACCCTCATCGTCACGGCCAGGGTGGTACCCCCTTACCGGGGTGACGCCCGTGTCGTGCTGGAAGGGGCGCCCGGCCATACCTGCACCATGTACAATGCCGAACCGGCGGTCCGGTTTCCGTTCCACCACCGCCCCGCATTCGCCGGCTCCGTCTACAGCGATCTCCGCCCCCACGACAAGGTGGCGCTCTGGGTGGTCCTGAAGCCGGCCGGAGAAGTGGCAACCGCTGCCGGGCCTCCCCCGGCCTCCGACGCGACCGACTGCTGCCTCACCGGCGAAGGGGAGGGCGCCCCGGTCGGGGCACCTTCCCGGCGGCCGAGGGTGTCGGGTCCGCAGCTCGCCTTTTACGACCTGAAGAGCAACGAAAGGCTGCTCGCGGTGCCGATCCGCTTCGTCGGCCGGGAAGGGGGTGAACGCCATGGGAAATGACGCGACGAAACCCTCGTTCCTCTCCCGGCACCGGACCGGCATCCTCCTGGGCTCGCTCCTCCTCTTCCTCCCGCCGCTGGCCGTCATAATCCAGGCGACCAGCGCCGACGTGGACCTGTGCGGCACCTGGTGCCCGCGGATGTTCTTCGTCGTCCGGAACGGGGCGGGGATCGGCGAGATCATCGGCGGCATGGCCAGAAGCTACATGGGGGTCGCCCTGGTCGTCGCCATCCTCCTCACCACCCTCTTTCTGGGGCGCTACTGGTGCAGCCACCTCTGCCCGGTCGGTGGAGCCACCGAGCTGGGAGGCCGCCTGCTGCCACGATTCCTGAAGATCGACTATTCCGGGATTCCGGCAGCGCCGGTCCGCTACGGCTATCTCGCCGTCTACCTGGCAGCTCCGCTCATCGGCATCGGCAGCCTCTGCTGCAGCTACTGCAACTTCGCCACCATCCCCCGGCTGTTCGGCGCGCCGTTCGTCGAGGCGGACATGATCTATTTCTTCCGCACCGCCGGCCTCATCAACCTCGGCCTGATGGTCGCGCTCGGTTTTCTCGCCCGGGGAGGGCGGGCCTACTGCAACTTCCTCTGCCCCATCGGCGCCCTGGACGCCCTGGTCAGCCGTTTCAGGGGGAGATTCGGCAGGAGGATGCAGGTGACGGCCGACCGCTGCACCGGCTGCGGCCAATGCCGCGCGGTCTGCCCCACCTGGGCCATCGAGGTCGGTGAAAGGGCAGCCATCGACCAGCTCTCCTGCATGCCGTGCCGGGAGTGCGAAAAGGCCTGCCCGGAAGGAGCGATTCGCTATGGAACTTCAGACTAGACGCCTGTTTTTCGCCATGACCGGCGCGGCCGGCGGCCTTGCCGGGGCGGTCGCGGCAGCGGGACGCTGTAGCGGCGCCGGCTGCGGATCATGTTTCGGCTGCGCCGGGATGGGGCTGCTCCTGGTCGGCCTGGCGCTCCTGGACAGGAAGGGAGGGAGACTGCATGAACGGGATACCCATGTTCCGGGAAGCGGACCCGTCGATACGACGCCCTCCGGGTAGGTGGTTCGCCGTCTCCCTGGGGCTCCATCTGGCCGGCCTGGCGCTGTTTCTGTTCGCGTCGTCCGGGCAGGTCGCACCGAAGGCGCCGGTGATCATCGACCTGACCATGGAGCCGGTCCCGGCCCCCGGCGAACCGCTGGCAGCCGTGCGCCCGACTCCCCAACCGGCCAGCCGCAGGCCGGTCCCCCCCCCTCC
>Ga0208371_1000177_pt1 | contig 19450 bp, 21 predicted proteins | sample SubbioCR12Aug_1A_FD_184827 | JGI IMG/M metagenome (GOLD analysis project Ga0208371, IMG submission 184827) | Serpentinite rock and fluid subsurface biosphere microbial communities from McLaughlin Reserve, California, USA - CR12Aug_1A (SPAdes) | ecosystem: Environmental > Terrestrial > Deep... | reverse complement strand
AGCCCATGGCTTCGAGTTCGCGCGCCATGGCCACGAAATAGTTGACGTTGTGTACCGGGCTGGTGGTGTAGCTGATGGCCCCTTCGGCATGCTTGCCCGCAGCTTTGACGGCTTCGATGGAGACGCGCACGTTGCGCAGGTCGTTCATGGCGTCGAACACGCGGAAGACGTCGATGCCGTTGTCAGCACATTTTTGTACGAAGGCGCGCACCACATCGTCGGGGTAATGGCGGTAGCCCAGCAGGTTCTGGCCGCGCAGCAACATCTGGATGCGCGAGTTGGGCAGGGCGCGACGCAATTTGCGCAGGCGCTCCCACGGGTCTTCCTTCAGAAAACGCACGCAGGCGTCGAAGGTGGCACCACCCCAGGCTTCAAGAGACCAAAAACCCGCCGTGTCCAGTTTGCTGCAGATGGGGAGCATGTCGTCCGTGCGCATGCGTGTGGCGATGAGAGATTGGTGCCCGTCGCGTAGCACCAGTTCGGTTACATGTACTTTTGGCATGGTGGTTCCTTGCTGATTCCTGAATTACAGCCCCAGATGGGCGGCAACGGCGGCGGAGATGGCCGCAGCAACATGTTCGCGGGGGTGTTTCACCGGGTATTCAAGTAGTTCGGGGTGGGCTTCGACAAAGCTGGTGTTGAAATGTCCAGAACGAAACTCTTCGTTCATCAGAATCTCGTGATAATAGGGAATGGTGGTTTTGACCCCGTAGACCGCCATGTCGTCCAGCGCACGACGCCCCCGCTCAATGACGCCTTCCCAACTCAATGCCCAGACCGTGAGCTTGGCGCACATCGAATCGTAGTAGGGCGGGATGGTGTAGCCGGAATACATGGCCGCGTCGATGCGCACGCCCGGCCCGCCGGGAGCGTAATAGCGGGTGATACGTCCGAAGCTGGGCAGAAAACCGTTTTTCGGGTCTTCGGCATTGATACGAAATTCCATGGCGAAGCCGCGGTGACGGATGTCGGTCTGCTTGTATTGCAGTGGCAAGCCGTCAGCGACACGAATCTGCTCCTGCACGATGTCGATGCCAGTAATACTCTCGGTGACGGTGTGTTCTACCTGGAGACGGGTGTTCATTTCCATGAAATAGAACTGGTTGTCGTGGTCGAGCAGAAATTCGACCGTGCCCGCGTTGACGTAACCTACGGCCTTGGCGGCACGCACGGCGAGTTTGCCGATGTATTCGCGCTGCGCTTCGGTCAATTGGGGGGAGGGGGCGATTTCGATGAGTTTCTGGTTGCGCCGCTGGATGGAGCAGTCGCGCTCATACAGATGTACGGTGTTGCCATGGTTGTCACCGAGGATCTGCACCTCGATATGACGTGGATTGACGACGCACTTTTCTACGAAAACCTCGGGTTTGCCGAAGGCCTTGGTGGCTTCTGACACGACGCGCTCGTAATTTTTGACCAGATCTTCATCGGAGTCACAGCGCCGGATACCGCGTCCGCCTCCGCCGTTCGTGGCCTTGAGCATGACTGGGTAGCCGATTTTTTGGGCCAGGGTGCGGGCCTCTGCCACGTCTTCCAGGTTGTGGTCGGAGCCGGGTACCACAGGAATGCCCGCTTTGATCATGGCCAAGCGTGCTTGGATCTTGTCACCCATCTGGGTGATGACCTTGGGCGAGGGGCCAATGAACTTGATGCCCCTCCGTCCGCATACTTCGGCAAGAACAGGGTTCTCTGACAAAAACCCGTAGCCGGGGTGCAGCGCGTCGCAACCGGAGGCGACCGCCAGGTTGACGATGTTGTGGGCGTTCAGATAGCCCAGCACCGGGTCTGAACCGATGTTGTAGGCTTCGTCGGCTTTTTTGACGTGCAAGGCATGGCGGTCGGCATCGGTGTAGATGGCCACGGACTTGATGCCCATTTCTTTGCACGCACGCACGATGCGGACAGCAATTTCCCCACGGTTGGCGATGAGTATTTTCTTGATCACGCGTCTGCCTTGGATAGAGTCTTGTCGGGTAAATGTTTTGACAAACTAAGCCCTCAAGCATACCATCGTCGGCTTATGTCTGCACGGCAAACCATTGATAACATGTATTTCGCCAAGTCTGGCGGCCAGCTTTCGGGTGAGTTTTCTCGGGGTGATTTGCCGCGCTTGAACGGGGTGACGATGGGGGATGTGCGGTACGTGTTGTCTGGATGTGTGAGTTCGGGGCGGCCGTCTTTGCGGGTTGTGGTGAGCGCGGTGGTTGTGTTGGTTTGTCAGCGTTGTCTGGGTGATTACCAGCACCAGCTCGATATTGATCGAGTGCTGCCTGTGGCTAAAAACGAAGAACAGCTTTCTCTTTGGGAAAGGGATGATCCGCTTCTGGATGCGTTGCTTGCCGAGCCCAAGATGAATGTGGCTGAGTTGGTTGAAGATGAGATTTTGTTGGGTTTGCCTGTGGTTCCCCGGCATCCGGATGGAGGGTGCGAGGGTGGGGCGCAAGCGTGTCTGCAGTGATTTGTGATGTTGGTTTTTCTGGAGAATTTAAATGGCTGTTCAGCAGAATAAAAAATCCCCGTCCAAGCGTGGGATGCATCGTGCGCATGATTTTTTGAGTACACCGTCTACGGCGGTAGAGTCGACCACGGGCGAGGTGCATCTGCGCCACCATATCAGCCCCAATGGCTATTACCGTGGCCGTAAGGTTGTTGCAACCAAGTCTGATAGCAATTAATTCTTTCGCGTCTCGCTTGCCTGGGCGGGTTTCTGTTCGGGTGGGTGGGCGTGTCGATTTTGGTGTGCTGCGTGCTGGTTTTAGGTGGCAGTGTGCCGTCTCTGTTTCTTCTATTTGATCCTGGCTGATTGCTCATGCGGGAACTCACGATTGCAGTAGATGCGATGGGGGGGGATCACGGCCCTCACGTTACTGTCAAATCTGCGCTGAATATCCTGCGGCGTTACCAAGACGTCAATATTGTGCTTGTAGGGTTGGAGCCTGCTGTAGAAGCGGAGCTCAAAGCCAATCGGGTGGCCGTCGGATCACGTTTGCGCATCCATCATGCCAGCGAGATTGTGAAGATGGATGACCCGCTTAATGTGGCTTTGCGCATCAAAAAAGACTCTTCCATGCGTCAGATGGCTGAGTTGGTCAAACGTGGTGAGGCAGATGCTGGTGTGTCTGCGGGGAACACTGGTGCGTTGATGGCCGTTTCCCGTTTTGTGCTGAAGACCTTGCCAGGGATCGAGCGCCCGGCAATTGCATCCTCACTGCCAGCGAGCACTGGTGGGCGTACTTACATGCTTGATCTTGGGGCTAATGTGGACTGCTCTGCGGGGCATTTGTTGCAGTTCGCAATCATGGGGGCATCGCTTGTTTCTGCTGTGGAACATAAAGAACGTCCCTCTGTTGGCTTGCTCAATATCGGTGAAGAAGACATCAAAGGCAACGACGTCGCCAAGCGGGCTGGTGAGTTGCTGAAGGCAAGCGGCCTGAATTTTCATGGCAACGTTGAGGGCAACGACATCTACAAGGGCACGGTGGATGTGGTTGTCTGTGATGGTTTTGTCGGTAATGTCGCGCTGAAAACTTCGGAAGGTCTGGCTAAGTTGTTCGCAGAAGAACTACGAGGTTCCTTCAGAAAGAATTACTTCACAAAGCTGGCAGCCTTGTTTGCCTGGTCTGTGTTGCGGGCTTTCAAGCACAAACTCGATCCGCGTCGTTACAACGGTGCGAGCCTGCTGGGTTTGAATGGCGTCATCATCAAAAGCCACGGCTCTGCGGACGTGTATGCCTTCGAGCAAGCTATTTCCAAAGCGGTAGAAGAGGTGCGCGGAGGTTTATTGCGGCGCATTGCCGATCATGTTGGTAATCACCATGCGCAATCCATTGAAGAAGGTCACGCAGCATGAATGACGTCACTCCCCCCTCTCTCGTGTACGCACGCATCGTAGGTACTGGTAGTTATCTTCCGGCCCGTATTTTGGCCAACGCCGATCTCGAAAAGTTGGTGGAAACCACGAGCGAGTGGATTGTTGAGCGCACGGGGATTCGCGAGCGTCATATGGCGGCTGAAGGTGAGTTGACCAGCGATCTGGCGCAACAGGCAGCGGAACGGGCACTTGAGGCAGCAGGTCTGGATGCAGGTGACATCGATCTGATCGTCGTGGCCACGACCACACCTGATCGGGTGTTTCCCAGCACGGCGTGCATTCTTCAGGCCAAGCTTGGCATATCCAACGGTTGCCCGGCGTTTGATGTGCAGGCCGTGTGCAGCGGCTTCGTGTATGCCGTGTCGGTGGCCAACAATTTCATTCGTGCCGGACAAGCCAGGAATGCTCTGGTCGTCGGTGCCGAAACCCTTTCCCGCATTACCGACTGGAGCGATCGGGGTAATTGCATTCTGTGGGGGGATGGCGCGGGTGCGGTGGTGCTTCAGGCTTCCAGCGAACCGGGTATTCTGGCCACGCATTTGCATGCGGACGGGCGTTATCAGGATCTTCTCTTTGTCGACGGGGGCGTTTCCCTGAAAACAGAGGGTGCTTTTTACATGCGCATGTCGGGCAATGCCGTGTTCAAAATGGCGGTCAATACGCTGGACGCCATTGTCGATGAGACGCTCGAGGCCAATGGACTGTCGAAATCCGACATTGATTGGCTGGTTCCCCATCAAGCCAATACCCGCATCATCCAGGCGACAGCCAAAAAACTGGGAATGAGCATGGAGCGTGTTGTCGTGACGGTTGATCGCCATGGCAACACCTCTGCGGCTTCAATTCCCCTGGCACTGGATACAGCAGTCCGTGAAGGCAAGATTCAGGCAGGAGAAACCGTTTTGATGGAAGCTTTTGGCGGCGGTTTCACTTGGGGGTCGGTATTGCTGAAATTCTGAGTGCCTGTGGGGCGTCTCATGGATGCAGCAAGCCTTGCGTCAACATCTGAAGGCTTTTTTCCAAGCCGGAGAATTCGATGAAATTTGCATTGGTATTTCCAGGTCAGGGCTCTCAGGCCGTGGGCATGATGCTTCCCTATGGCGAAGGTGTGCGTTCAACTTTCGCCGAAGCTTCTGAGGCGCTGGATGTGGATCTGTGGGACATGGTGGTCAATGGTCCGGCTGATGCTCTGAACCAGACAATCAACACCCAGCCGACCATGCTGGCTGCGGGCGTTGCGGTGTGGCGTTTGTGGCGTGAAAACGGTGGGGCCATGCCCGCCTTGATGGCGGGTCATAGCCTGGGTGAGTACACCGCCTTGACTTGCTCTGGTGCGCTGGATTTTGCCGATGCAGTACGTTTGGTGCGCCTGCGCGCCGAGGTCATGCAATCGGCGGTGCCTGAAGGCGAGGGGGCCATGGCGGCGGTATTGGGCCTGGATGATGACAGTGTTCGTGCCGTATGTGCCGAGGCCGCCCAGGGCGAAGTGCTGGAAGCTGTCAACTTCAACTCTCCCGGACAAGTGGTGATTGCGGGCAACAAGGCTGCTGTAACACGAGGATGCGTTCTGGCCAAAGAAAAAGGCGCGAAACGCGCCTTGCCGTTACCGGTTTCTGTGCCTTCGCATTGTGCCCTGATGCGACCTGCGGCCGAAAAACTGGCAACTGCATTAGCCAGTATTGAAATCAGAACACCGGAAGTGCCTGTTTTGCATAACGCCGATGTGACTGTGCACGCCACGCCAGACGCTATTCGGGACGCTTTGGTGCGCCAGCTTTATCAGCCGGTTCGTTGGGTGGAGTCGATGCAAGCCATGGCAGCGCAAGGCATTGGCATGGTTGTCGAGTGTGGCCCGGGCAAGGTGCTGGCAGGGCTGAACAAGCGCATTCTCGATGGCATACCCACTCTGGCTATGACAGATAGCGCTTCCCTGGCCGAAAGCATTACCCAATCTCAAGCTTGAAAACAGACGTGATGCAAAGGATGGAGACTCATATGGAAGGTCGTGTTGCATTGGTGACGGGTGCCAGCCGGGGAATCGGCAAGGCGATTTTGCATGCTCTTGGCAAGGCCGGTGCCGTTGTGATCGGCACGGCGACGAGCGAATCGGGTGCTGCAGCCATTACGCAATCCCTGCTGGATGTGGGACTCAAGGGCGAGGGGTTGATGCTGGATGTTACCGACGCGACCCGGGTAGAAGGGGTGATCGAAGCTATCCAGGCTAAACAGGGACGCATTGATATTCTGGTCAACAACGCAGGCATTACCCGTGACAACCTGTTGATGCGCATGAAAGACGACGAGTGGAATGCCATCCTCGACACCAACCTGTCTTCCGTGTTTCGTTTGTCCCGTGCGGTATTGCGCCCCATGATGAAAGCCCGATTCGGACGGATTATCAGCATTGCCTCGGTTGTCGGCACGGCGGGGAATGCCGGGCAGACCAATTATTCTGCCGCAAAAGCAGGCATGATCGGTTTTTCAAAATCACTGGCCCAAGAAGTGGGCAGTCGTGGCATCACCGTCAACTGCGTAGCCCCCGGCTTTATTGACACCGATATGACGCGCGCCTTGCCGGAAGCGGCTCGAAGCAAATTGCTGGAGCGCATTCCCCTGGGGAAATTGGGCACAGCGGAGGACATTGCCAATGCCGTTGTTTTCCTGGCTTCAGATGCAGCAGGTTATGTCACGGGCACGACCTTGCACGTCAATGGTGGCATGTACATGGATTGATATTGGCCTATAGGCCAGACAGGCGCGTTTTTTGATAGAATTGCGCCGCTTTTTTTACACCTCTTTTTACCCTTCTGGGAGTAGTAGCAAATGAGCGATATCGAAGCGCGTGTCAAAAAAATCGTTGCGGAGCAACTGGGTGCCAATGAAGCCGACGTCAAGTTGGAATCTTCTTTTGTCGAAGACCTGGGCGCAGATTCTCTTGACACGGTAGAGCTGGTCATGGCTTTGGAAGAGGAATTCGAGTGCGAAATTCCTGATGAAGAGGCAGAGAAGATCACCACTGTCAAACAGGCGCTTGACTACGTCCAAGCCCATCAGCAGTAATCGTTACACCGGCGCTGCGTGGACCTGCTGGTCCGGGAGCGCCGGTTTCATTTTGGCGCAGGATTTCCTGTATTCGTGCGCCGTCTGATCAATGCCATCGCCAAGGTAGCGCCTCATGTCCAAGCGTAGAGTCGTGGTTACCGGTCTGGGTCTGATTTCTCCCGTGGGAAACTCCCTGGAGGAAGCCTGGGCCAATCTTCTTGCTGGTCGTTCCGGTATCACCCGGATTACCCATTTTGATGCGACTGCATTTGCCTCGCAGGTGGCGGGTGAAGTCAAAGGCTTCAACGTCACGGATTACCTCTCTGCCAAGGATGCGCGGCGGATGGACACCTTCATTCATTACGGCTTGGCTGCGGGCATTCAGGCGGTAAGGGATTCTGGTCTGGAAATTACGGATGCTAATCGTGAGCGCATCGGCGTCAATATCGGTTCTGGCATTGGCGGCCTGCCCATGATTGAAGATACCCACGGCACCTATATCGAGGCGGGCGGGCCGCGCAAGATATCGCCCTTCTTCATCCCCGGCACCATCATCAACATGATCTCCGGCAACCTCTCGATCATCTTCGGCCTGAAGGGGCCCAACCTGGCCGTGGTCACGGCCTGTACCACGGGCCTGCACGCCATTGGAATCAGTGCGCGCACCATCGCCTATGGCGATGCCGATGTGATGGTGTGTGGCGGAGCAGAAGCGACGGTATCGCCGCTGGCTGTGGGCGGTTTTTCTTCAGCCAAGGCCCTGTCATGCCGCAATGACGACCCTGCCACCGCCAGTCGTCCCTGGGATATGGGCCGCGATGGCTTTGTGATGGGCGAAGGTTCCGGCGTGTTGGTGTTGGAAGAGTACGAACATGCTAAGGCGCGTGGTGCCCGGATCTATGCTGAACTGGCCGGCTTCGGCATGAGTGGTGATGCCTACCACATGACCGCCCCCGATACCGATGGCCCCAAGCGTTCCATGCTCAATGCCATGCGTGATGCCGGGGTCAACCCAGACCAGATTCAATACATCAACGCCCACGGCACCTCGACCCCCTTGGGCGACAAGAACGAAACCAGTGCCATCAAACTGGCGTTCGGTGATGCTGCCCGCAAACTGGTGGTCAACTCCACCAAATCGATGACCGGACATCTTCTCGGTGGCGCAGGTGGCCTGGAATCGGTATTCACCTGCATGGCCGTACACCAGCAGATTTCTCCGCCCACCATCAACATCTTTGAACAAGACCCGGAGTGCGATCTCGACTACTGTGCCAATCAGGCGCGGCCCATGCAGATTGATTTCGCGTTGAAGAATAACTTCGGTTTCGGCGGCACCAACGGCAGTTTGATTTTCCGTAGGGTCTGATTCAGGCCCTTGCAGACCGCAGCCAGCTGAAACGGGTTCTTGTCTTGGTCAGTTTGTGAGCGCGGTTCCACTCACTCTGGTCAATGGCCAGCCAGCCAGCCAGCTGGCTGCGCTTGACCGGGGGGTCAGTTACGGCGATGGCGTGTTTCGCACCCTCAGGGTTGAGGCGGGCGTACCCCGCTGGTGGGACGCGCAGATTGCCAGATTGACCCATGATGCCCAGCACCTTCGTTTGGTATGCCCTTCACCCGAAATCTGGAAAAGCGATTTCGACACCCTTCAAGTTGCCGAAAGCGGCGTATTGCGGCTGACCCTGACACGGGGCGAAGGGCCTCGCGGCTACCCATTTCCCGCATTCCCCCAACCCACTCGCATCGTTGCCTTCTGGCCTGGTGCACAGACTGATTCTTTGCAGAGCATCACGGTGCGTCTGTGCGATTTACGGCTGGCCCGGCAACCGGTGCTCGCCGGAATCAAACACCTCAACCGGCTTGAAAACGTCCTGGCCAGAGCCGAATGGCATGAGGCCGATATTCGTGAAGGCATTTTGTGCGATGCACGGGAACAGGTTATTTCGGGTGTCATGAGCAATCTGTTCATCTGGCACGACGGGGTACTCAAAACCCCGCTGCTGGATCAGTGTGGAGTAGCCGGTGAGGCGCGTGCGCAGTTGCTTGAGCGTGCGCAGCGTGCGGGTTACGAGGTGAGGGTGTGCCAGATTTCCCTTCAGGATTTATTCGATGCACAGGAGCTGATGTTGACCAACAGCCTTGCCCTGCTTTGGCGGGTTGCGCGACTGCAAACCCGTGAGTGGCTCACGCCGGTCATCAGCGCGCATCTGTGGGAGTGTTTGCATGCGTAAATTCGTGGCAGGTTTGCTGGGGGCCTTGTTGCTGATGGGGATTGCCCTGTTCTGGTATGCGCAATCGCCCATGCAGACTGGCGTTCTTTATCCGCTTGCGTTTTCCATTCCCCAGGGGGCCAGTTTCAAGATGGCCGTGCGCGAAATGGCGCATCGCGGTGCCCTTAAACATGCCTGGTTATTCGCGCTGGTTGCCCGTTTTCAGGGCAAGACGGGTGATATCAAGGCCGGTGGTTATGCCTTGCAACAAGCCGTGACGCCCCTGGCGCTGTTACGCAAGATCACCGAGGGCGATACCGTCCAGGGCAAGATCACCGTCATTGAAGGCTGGACTTTTGCAGAAATGCGTCGTGCCCTTGAACGTGCCCCCGATTTGCGTCATGACACAGCCGACATGAGCGATACCGAACTGCTTGCTGCGCTGGGAGCCAAGGCTAATCACCCCGAAGGTTTATTTTTTCCCGATACCTATTTTTTCGACATGGGCAGCTCCGATCTGACCCTGTACAAACGCGCTTACCAAGCCATGCAAAGCGTACTCGAAGAAAACTGGGCCGGACGTGATGCCGGGTTGCCCTATCACACTGCCCGCGAAGCGCTGATCATGGCCTCGATCATCGAGAAAGAAACGGGTGCCGCAGAAGAACGCCCGCAGATAGCTGCCGTATTTATCAACCGTCTGCGTATCGGTATGCGTTTGCAGACCGATCCCAGCGTCATTTATGGCCTGGGGGAGCGTTATGACGGCAACCTGCGCCGTGTCGATCTGGAAAGCGACACGCCCTATAACTCCTACACCCGTGCCGGGCTTCCCCCCACGCCAATCGCCTTGCCGGGGGCCGATGCCATTCACGCGGCAGTGCACCCCGACAAAAGCCGTGCGCTTTACTTTGTGGCCATGGGTAATGGCCGACACGTGTTTTCCAGCAACCTCGCGGATCACAACCGCGCCGTGGCTCGCTACCAGAAACGCAATTGATGGAGATCAGCATGACCGGGTTGTTCATCACCCTCGAAGGCGTGGATGGTGCAGGCAAGAGCAGTCATCTGGAATGGCTGGCCGAATGGTTTCGTGAGCGCGGACGTACGGTACGCATGACACGCGAACCTGGTGGCACCTTGGTCGGCGAACGTCTGCGCGAGATAGTCCTGCACGAACCCATGCACACAGATACCGAAGCACTGGTGATGTTTGCAGCCCGTCGCGAACACCTTGAACAGGTCATCCTGCCCGCATTGGCGGCAGGCGAGGTCGTGATTTCAGACCGTTTCACCGACGCCAGTTTCGCCTACCAGAGTGGTGGCCGTGGTTTGCCCGAAGCCCGTTTGCAAGTGCTGGAGCATTGGGTGCAAGGCGACCTGCAGCCACACCTGACGTTGTTGTTCGATGTGCCGACAGACATCGCGGCCATACGCCTTGCCAATGCGCGTGAGCCAGATCGTTTCGAACGCGAGCAGAGCGACTTCCACCGACGTGTCAGGGCCGCTTACTTGCGCCGAGCTGAGCAGCATCCACAGCGTATTCGCGTGATTGATGGCAGCCAGACCGTACCGGAAGTGCGAGCACAGCTTGAACGCATTCTTGAGGCCTGCTCTTGATACATCCCTGGAATCAAGCCCTTTACGCACAACTGCGCAGCACCCCGTTGCCACATGCCGTGTTGTTGCATGGCCCGGCCGGGGTCGGCAAATTTGAGCTGGCTTTAGCCTTGGCGCAGGGATTGCTGTGCGAAGCGCCTATCGAAGGGCAGGCTTGCGGTACTTGTGATGCCTGCAACTGGTTTCAGCAAGGCAACCATCCTGATTTCCGAAGAGTTGAACCTGAAAGTCGCGATTCAGCCGACAAGAGCGACGAGAAAGCCGAAACCGGTGCAGAAACCAAGGGCGAAAGCCCCACCAGATCGGTGAAGCGGGGTGGTCGCCCCATCACCATCGAGGCCGTGCGTGAAATTACAGCCTTTCTCGGATTTTCTTCGCATCGAGGTGGCTGGCGCGTGGCCGTGATCCACCCCGCCGAATACATGAATACGGCCGCCGCCAATGCCCTGCTGAAAACGCTGGAAGAGCCGCCCGCAGGCGTTTTGCTGATTCTGGTGTCGCATCAGATCGGACGTTTGCTGCCAACCGTGATTTCGCGTTGCCGCAAGGTGCATGTCGGATTGCCGGAAACGGGCAGGGCACTGGCCTGGTTGAACGAGGCTGGTGTGGAGAATCATGCCGAAACCCTGCTGGCCGAAGCCGGTGGTGCGCCTCTGGCCGTGCTGGCGTTGGCTGATCCGGAACGCAGCAGCTTGCGCGCTGCTTTTCTTGATCAACTTGCACGTTTGCCCCAAGAAGACATCTGCCAGCTTGCCCAGTCATACCAGAGCATGACCGGAGAAGTGCATGGTTGGTTATTGCGTTGGGTGCACGACACGCTCAGCCAGCGTCTCGCGGGCAAGCCGCGTTATTTTCTCGATCGGGCCGACGACACCGCACGTGTAGCCCGTGTCTCCGATCTGACTGAACTGCTGACTTTTCAGCGGGAGCTTTCTCAGGCAGGACGCTGGCTGCGTCATCCGTTGCAGCCTCAGCTATTGCTAGAATCGTGGCTGATTCGTTATGCACAGATTGCGGGAGCCCGGAAGTGAACGACGACACCAAAACGCTTGCCGGACGTACAGGTATGTTGTCCCTGGCGATCAAGGAACGTTCAGCGCTTTATGCGGCTTACATGCCTTTTCTGAAACAAGGTGGTCTGTTTTTGCCGACTTCGCGGCATTACCGCATGGGGGAACAGGTTTACTTCCTCATCACCATCATGGATGAACCTGCAAAGATTCCTGTCTCCGGCAAGGTTGTGTGGATTACGCCCGCCGGTGCTCAAGGTAACCGACGTGAAGGTATCGGTGTGCAATTCGATGACAATGAAGAATCCACGGCGTTACGCAACAAAATCGAGGGCATTCTGGGGAATGCCATGAAGTCGCAGCGCCATACCCACACCCTCTGATTCCTTTCTCTGGGCGGCTTCGCCAGATACCCATGTTCGTCGACTCTCATTGCCATATTGATTTCCCTGATTTTTCTGAGGGGACGGCTGCTTTGCTGCAAAACATGCGAGCGGCGCAGGTGAGCCACGCGCTGTGCGTGTGCGTGAATCTGGAAAATTTTCCACGTGTTCTGGCGGTAGCCGAGGCGCATGACGCCATTTTTGCCTCTGTGGGTGTGCATCCTGACCACGATGAAGGCCGTGAGCCGGATGTGGATGAGCTGGTGCAACTGGCTGCGCACCCGAAAGTGGTGGCGATGGGTGAAACCGGTCTGGACTATTACCGCATGCCGCGAGAAAGCGTCGATTGGCAGCGCCAGCGCTTTCGTACTCACATTCACGCAGCCCGTGCTGCAGGCAAGCCCTTGATCATTCACACCCGCAATGCCGCCGAGGACACGCTGCTCATGATGCGGGAAGAAGAGGCGCATCGGGCTGGTGGGGTCATGCACTGTTTCACCGAGAATCAGGACGTGGCTGACGCAGCACTGGCGTTGGGGTTTTATATTTCTTTCTCAGGCATCGTGACCTTCAAGAGCGCCAAGGCGCTCAAAGAGGTTGCGCGAAGTGTGCCGCTGGATCGCCTGCTCATCGAGACAGATGCTCCTTATCTGGCACCGGTGCCGTACCGAGGCAAGCGCAACGAGCCCGCTTTTGTGCCTCATGTCGCGGCAGAAATCGCCGCACTGCGCGGTGTAGATGTCGCGGAAATCGCCGAGGCGAGCACACGCAATTTCTTTCGCCTGTTTTTGCCCGGTGCCGCACGACTGCCCTGAGTGAATGGACATCCCCCGGTCAGGGGAATATTCCGGTGCAGGAGCCGTATCGCCGCTGAAACAGGTGCTTAATCCTTGAAAGCGTCTTGTAGCGCGTTCAGTACGTTTTCCAGCCGGTCATCCAGTTTCAGGCCTTCGTCATAGAGTTGGGAGGCGCGTTTGGAGATGGGTTGGACGATTTCCATGAGCGCAGCTTCCTGCGGTTCTGACAGTTCCAGCCCGTTGAAGGACGATTCCACTTGTCGTTCCAGATCGACCAGAACCTGATTGACCTCAGACTGGTTGTGTTTGTACTGGCTATCGATATCCATCAGAGCCTGCTGGGATAAGCGCAATGTGGCGGCCAGACGCTGCTGGCGTTTCTTGACGCGAATTTCAGACATGAGCGCCTGCATGCGGTATTCCGTACCTTCGGCCAGCAACGCCAGGTTATCGCGCATGCGACCGTGGGCTTCTTCGCTTTCGGGCATATTTTTGACCAGCATGGTGACATGTGGAAAGCAGATGACCGTACGGGTGCCGTAGTCAGAAATGCGCTGGTTGTCGACACACAGGCCTGTCAGCAGCTCCTGCTCGATCAGGCTGCAACGTCCGTCGGTGTTGAGTGTGATGATGTTTTCCTCGGAACGTAATTGCACGCTCGCCGACAGCCCATATTGGGTAAGAGCATCCAGACAGGTGCGAACCAGCGCTTCCACGCTTTGGCAAGCGAATGAGTGGCTGAAAAAATGCAGCACTACCCCCAGTTCGCCACTGGCCGAGAGCGCCGTCATGGCCATGCTCATGGTGTCAGAGAGGTTGCGGCGCAGTGCGGCCATCTCTTGCATGTGCCGTTGGGCAAGTGACACCTTGCGCGAGATTTCTTCGGAAGAAAGCGGTTTGACCACGAAATCGTCAGCTCCGGCGTCGTAGGCCTGGAGGCGGATTTCAGCGTTGTTGTGTGATGACACGAAAACGATATACGGCCGATCGCCATCGGGGCGGGCACGTATTCGCCGACAGGTTTCCAGGCCATCCATGTGGGGCATCATGATGTCGAGCAGGATGATGTCCGGGGAATCCACTTCAAACTTCACCAGGCAATCCGCCCCATCCTGTGCTGTGCTGAACCGGTAGAGGTCTTCTCCCAGCAGTTTGCGTTCGAGCTGGTAAGTGAACGGGTCGTCATCGACCAGCAAAATGTGGGGGATGTCACTCATGGCGTTCTCCGAAGGGTAATCAACCGCTCGTTTTCGACGGGGGGCAAAAAAACTTGATAGCAGTGAGCGCGTTGACGGCTGTTTCAGGCAGTGAGCGCTTCTTCTTCAAATTGCAGGACGATTTCTCCCTGGAGATCAACGTCTACCGTGACCTCGCCACCTTCGGTCAATCGCCCGAACAACAATTCATCGGCCAGGGCCTTGCGCAGGCTGTCTTGAATAAGACGTGCCATGGGGCGTGCGCCCATGAGCGGGTCGAAGCCTTTACTCGCCAGCCATTTGCGCAAGTCGTCGGTGAAGTGGATTTCAACTTTCTTGGCATGAAGTTGTTCTTCCAGCTGCAGCAAAAATTTGTCGACCACGCGCAGGATGATTTCTTCAGACAGCGGGGCGAACGAAATCGTGGCATCGAGGCGATTACGGAATTCCGGGCTGAAAGTACGTTTGATTTCCGCCATTTCATCGCCTGCGTGTTTGTTCTGCGTGAAACCGATGGCTGTTTTCGTCAGCGTCTCCGCACCGGCGTTGGTGGTCATGATGATGATGACATTGCGGAAATCGGCTTTTCGGCCATTGTTGTCGGTCAGTGTGCCGTGATCCATGACTTGCAACAGAACGTTGAAGATATCGGGGTGCGCTTTTTCAATCTCGTCGAGCAGTAGCACGGCATAGGGGGCTTTGGTGATGGCTTCGGTGAGCAGGCCGCCCTGTTCAAAACCGACATAGCCGGGCGGCGAGCCGATCAACCGTGAAACAGCGTGGCGTTCCATGTATTCCGACATGTCAAAACGCAGCAACTCCACCCCCAGAATGAAAGCCAACTGGCGTGACACTTCGGTTTTGCCTACCCCGGTCGGGCCAGAGAACAGGAAGGAGCCGATGGGTTTGTCCGGGCTGCCCAACCCCGAGCGTGCCATTTTGATGGCGGAAGACAGGGCATGAATGGCCTTGTCTTGACCGAAGACCACGGCTTTCAGGTCACGGTCGAGATTTTTCAGGGCGTGGCGCTCGTCACTGGCGACTGATTTGGCGGGAATGCGTGCAATTTTTGCGACGATTTCCTCGATTTCCCTAGGGGTGATGGTGCGTTTCTGCTTCGATTTGGGCTGGATGCGTTGCGCCGCCCCGGCCTCGTCAATGACGTCGATGGCTTTGTCGGGCAAGTGTCGGTCATTGATGTAGCGGGCTGAGAGTTCAGCCGCCAGGGCCAGCGCACCCTGGGTGTATTTGACCCCATGGTGGGCCTCAAAACGCGATTTCAGACCCTTGAGGATGGCCACGGTTTCTTCTACGGAAGGCTCCTTGATTTCTACCTTCTGAAAGCGGCGCGAAAGTGCGTGGTCTTTCTCGAAAATGCCGCGAAACTCGTTATAGGTGGTTGCACCGATACAACGCAGCTGCCCGGATGACAGGGCCGGTTTCAACAGGTTGGAGGCGTCCAGTGTGCCCCCCGAGGCCGCGCCTGCACCAATGATGGTGTGAATTTCATCAATGAAGAGAATGGCTTTGGGGTTGCCAGATAGTTGCTTGATGACGGCTTTGAGGCGTTGTTCAAAATCACCGCGATACTTTGTGCCGGCGAGCAATGCCCCCATGTCGAGCGCGTGGACGACCGCGCCTTCAAGTACATCGGGCACGTCATTCAGGACAATGCGCCGGGCCAGACCTTCGGCAATGGCTGTTTTGCCCACACCCGCCTCGCCCACCAGCAAGGGGTTGTTTTTGCGGCGACGGCACAGGGTCTGGATAACACGTTCGAGTTCCTGATCGCGGCCAATGAGTGGGTCGATTTTGCCTGCGAGCGCTTGGGTGTTGAGGTTGATGGTGAAGGAATCGAGGGGGGATGGCGCTTTTTCCTCGCCGCTTTCCTGGGTCTCAGCCGTGGCCTCATTGCGGTTGGCAGGGGATGCATCCTGCGGGGTTTTGGCGATGCCGTGCGCAAGGTAGTTCACCACATCCAGGCGGCTCATGCCTTGCTGGGTTAGAAAATGCAGGGCATGCGATTCTTTTTCGCCAAAGATGGCTACGAGCACATTGGCACCGGTGACTTCTTTTTTTCCTGACGATTGCACATGCAGGATGGCGCGCTGAATGACACGTTGAAACCCGAGAGTGGGCTGGGTATCGACGTCGTTTTCTCCGGGCACGCTGGGGGTATGGCGCTCAATGAATTCGCTGAGTTTCTTGCGCAGCTCATCAAGATTGGCCGCACAGGCACGCAATACCTCTGCAGCCGATGGGTTGTCGAGCATGGCCAGCAAAAGGTGTTCGACGGTAATGAATTCGTGGCGTTTCTGCCGGGCCTCGATAAAAGCCATGTGCAGACTGACTTCCAGTTCCTGGGCAATCATTGTTCTTTCTCCATCACGCACTGCAACGGGTGCTGGTGACTCCGGGCGAGGCGCAAGACCTGCTGAACCTTGGCTTCAGCAATGTCGCGCGTAAACACACCCGCCAGCCCTACGCCTTCATTATGCACTTTGAGCATGACCACCGTAGCGCGTTCACGATCGAGGTGGAAGATACGTTCCAGCACGTTCACCACGAAATCCATGGGGGTGTAGTCATCATTCAGCAAGAGCACCCTGAACAACGGCGGGGGCGTCGTAGCTATGCCCTCTTCGGAGAGGGCGGCTTCTTCTTGATGGCGAATGGCCATGGCTGATCACATAAAAAATCGAGAGTGAAATGACGGGAATTGTGGCGGGCGAAACTTTTTTTTCAAGCCAATTGACGCTGAGGGGAATAGCCGGTTAAAAAGCGCGCGTTTGTCCAAAGCTGATTCAAAACGGTTTCAGGCAAGCGGTTATTTTGTCTAATGGAGGAGTAGTTGCAATGGCCACGGGCACTGTTAAATGGTTCAACGATTCGAAAGGCTTTGGTTTTATCACCCCCGACGGTGGGGGGGATGATCTCTTTGCCCATTTTTCGGCTATTCAGGGCAAGGGCTTCAAAAGCCTGAAAGAAAACCAGCGCGTATCTTTCGACGTGGTGGATGGCCCCAAGGGTAAGCAGGCTGCCAACATCCAACCGATGTAACGGTGCCTTTCCGGCAGGTGGCAATCCCATCTGCCGGTATTGCAGTGCTTCAGTATCAGCATCACTTCATCTTAGCGTTGCTTCACACTCATCCCGAGGGGGCAAGCCCCTCAGTCACAGCAGGTTCAATCCATACAACGAATGATTTCCTGGCCGAAAGCCGAGCAGGAAACTTCCTTGGCATCATCCATCAAACGAGCGAAGTCATAAGTGACGGCTTTGGCCTGAATGGCCCCATCCATGCCTTTGATGATCAGATCGGCTGCTTCCAGCCACCCCATGTGGCGCAGCATCATTTCACCGGAAAGAATGATGGAGCCAGGGTTCACATAATTCTTGCCTGCATATTTGGGAGCAGTGCCGTGGGTTGCTTCAAACATGGCAACGGAATCGGACAGGTTGGCCCCGGGGGCGATACCGATGCCACCCACCTCAGCAGCCAGCGCATCTGAAACGTAATCGCCGTTGAGGTTGAGCGTGGCGATTACGTCATATTCAGCCGGGCGCAGCAGAATCTGCTGCAAGAAGGCATCGGCAATCACATCCTTGATGACGATGCCATTGGGCAATCTCACCCACGGGCCCCCATCGATCAGCTCGCCACCAAATTCGCGCATGGCCAGCTCATACCCCCATTTCTTGAAGCCCCCCTCGGTGAACTTCATGATGTTGCCCTTATGCACCAGCGTGACCGACTTGCGGTTGTTGTCGATGGCGTACTGAATTGCCTTGCGGATCAGACGTTCCGAACCTTCCACCGACACCGGCTTGATACCGATGGCAGAAGTTTCTGGAAAACGGATCTTCTTTACCCCCATTTCCTTTTGCAGGAACTCGATCACCTTCTTCACTTCAGCAGAACCGGCCTCCCACTCCACACCGGCATAAATGTCTTCGGTGTTTTCACGGAAGATCACCATATCGACTTTTTCAGGTTCTTTCACCGGCGAAGGCACCCCCTGGAAATAACGCACCGGGCGCAAGCAGACATACAGATCCAACATCTGACGCAACGCCACATTCAGCGAACGAATGCCACCGGAAGTGGGGGTGGTCAGCGGGCCCTTGATCGACACAACATAATCTCTCGCAGCCTGCACGGTTTCATCGGGCATCCAGGTGTCCGCATCGTAGACCTGGGTGGCTTTCTCACCGGCATAGACCTCCATCCACTCGATCTTGCGTTCGCCGCCATAAGCCTTGGCCACAGCGGCATCGAGCACGGCGCGCATCACGGGTGTGATATCCACGCCGGTACCGTCGCCCTCGATGAAGGGGATAATGGGCCGGTTCGGCACATTGAGAGAAAAATCGGCGTTAACGGTGATTTTCTCGCCCTGGGCGGGCACCTGAATGGGGCTGGACACGAAAAACTCCTCAATCCTGAAGACAACTAACCAAGAAACAAGCGAATGGCCCGCATCATTCTGTTCAACAAGCCTCACGGAGTATTGAGCCAGTTCACGCCCGAAGACGGGCACACCAGCTTGAAGGACTACATCACGTTACCCGGCGTTTACGCGGCTGGCAGACTGGATGCGGACAGCGAAGGGCTGCTGATTCTAACCGACGACGGCAGCCTCCAGCATCGCCTGGCGCATCCGCGTCACAAGCAACCCAAGACCTACTGGGCGCAAGTTGAAGGCATTCCCGACGAAGCCGCATTGCAACGACTGCGCCAAGGGGTCAACTTGGGGGATTTCATCACGCAACCGGCGAAAGCCCGCCTGATTCCAGAACCTGCGCATCTCTGGCCGCGCGACCCCCCCATCCGTTTCCGCCAAAACATCCCCACGAGCTGGCTGGAAATCGTGCTGGTCGAAGGCAAAAATCGGCAAGTTCGGCGCATGACCGCCAAAGTGGGTTTTCCCACCCTGCGCTTGGTGCGCTGGCAGATCGGCGCGTGGTGCGTGGCCGCCATTCCCCCCGGAGAATGGCGCATGCAAGAGATTACACAGACGATTGCGCAGACCGCAGCGCGTCCCCCCAGAAACTTAAGGGGACGGGCAGGGTTTGGCCCGACCCAAGGGACGATCAAACCGCGCCGCTGAGTTTTTTGCGCCAACTGCGTGCGTGTTGCACGATTTCTGCCTCATCCAGCGTCAAACATTCACCGTTTTTGACCACCTGCCGCCCCGCCACCCACACGTGTCGCACATCCGCACGGCTGGCGCTGTAAACCAACTGAGAAACCGGGTCATAGCAAGGCTGGGTGTGCGCACCGGAAAGATCCACAGCAACCAGATCCGCCTGTTTACCCA
>Ga0208371_1000176_pt1 | contig 19570 bp, 5 predicted proteins | sample SubbioCR12Aug_1A_FD_184827 | JGI IMG/M metagenome (GOLD analysis project Ga0208371, IMG submission 184827) | Serpentinite rock and fluid subsurface biosphere microbial communities from McLaughlin Reserve, California, USA - CR12Aug_1A (SPAdes) | ecosystem: Environmental > Terrestrial > Deep... | reverse complement strand
GAACTCTGGCAGCGCCTCCAAGCTGCCCAAACAATCACCCCCGAAGCAGCTCAACGCCTCCTTTCTCCCTATTACCATCACAGCGGCAAAAGCCCCCGTTACTATCAGGAAATCGCCATCAACCGGGCTGTGCAATCCATATTGCAGGGGAAGAAACGCATTCTCCTCACCATGGCGACCGGCACCGGCAAGACCGTGGTCGCTTTCCAAATCTGCTGGAAACTCTGGAGCGCCCGGTGGAACGTTACCGGCGAGCACCGGCGCCCCAAGATCCTCTGCCTTGCCGACCGGAACATCCTGGTTGATGACCCCAAGGACAAGATTTTTGCCCCTTTTGGCGACGCCCGCTGGAAGATCGAGAATGGCGAAGCCAACAAGAGCCGGGAGATGTACTTCGCCATCTATCAGTCCCTGGCCAAGGATGAGAACCGGCCGGGACTCTACAAGGAGTACAAGCCCGACTTCTTTGATCTGATCATCGTCGATGAATGTCACCGGGGAAGCGCCCGCGACGACAGCAACTGGCGGGAGATTCTGAACTATTTCACCCCTGCCTTCCAGATCGGAATGACCGCCACCCCGTTGCGTGAAGACAACCGGGATACCTACCTCTATTTCGGCAACCCAATCTACCAGTACAGCTTGCGCCAAGGAATCGACGACGGTTTTCTCGCTCCTTACCGGGTCCACCGGGTCATCACCGACTTCGATGCAGCCGGGTGGCGCCCCAGCAAGGGTGACTTGGACCGCTACGGCCGGGAGATTCCTGACGATGAGTACCAGACCAAGGACTTCGAGCGTGTCGTCGCCCTGAAAGCCCGCACCGCGGCCATTGCCCGCCACCTAACCGACTTCCTGTCGAAGAGCGACCGTTTTGCCAAGACCATCGTGTTCTGTGTGGACCAGGAGCACGCCGACGAAATGCGGCGGTCACTCGGCAACCTCAACAAGGATCTGGTTAGCCGATATCCGGATTACGTCTGCCGGGTGACATCCATTGAAGGAGACATCGGTCGTGGTCACCTGGGGCGGTTCCAGGAGTTGGAAACCGAGACCCCGGTTATCCTCACCACCTCGCAGATGCTAACCACCGGTGTTGATGCCCCCACCTGCAAGAACGTGGTCCTGGCTCGGGTGGTCGGCTCCATGTCCGAGTTCAAGCAGATCATCGGCCGCGGCACCCGCGTCAGGGACGATTATGGCAAGCTCTGGTTCAGCATCCTCGATTACACCGGCAGCGCCACCCGGCTCTTTGCCGACCCTGACTTCGACGGCGATCCAGCCCTGGTCAGCGAGGAGAAGATCGACGAGAGCGGCGTCACCTACGAGACGACCGTCACGGAAGAGGCGCCGGTCGTGGAGGATGGCGGCGTCCAGGATGACTACGGGCCGACCGGAGTCGTCATCGACGACGGCGAGAGGGAGCGGCGTAAGTACTACTTCGATGGCGGCCAAGTGGAAATCGCCGCCCATCTGGTGTATGAGCTCGATCCGGATGGCAAGCAATTGCGGGTGGTAAAGTACAGCGATTATGCCGCAGACAAGGTCCGCACTCTTTTCCCCGGCGCCATCCGGATGCGTGAGCAGTGGGCAGACCCCAAAGAACGGGCCGAAGTGATCCGGCAGCTTGAGGAACGGGGAATCAGTTTCAACGAGCTGGCCGAGGCTGTGGGACAGCCAGAAGCCGACCCCTTCGACCTCCTCTGTCATCTGGCCTTCAACGCCCCGCTCCGCACCCGGCGGGAGCGGGCCGAACGCCTCAAGCGCGAGCGAAGGGACTTTTTCGACCAGTACGGGCCGGAGGCCAGGGACATTCTCGAAGAGCTGTTGGAGAAGTACGCCCAGCACGGCACGGCGCAGTTCGTGGTGCCGGACATCCTGAAGGTGCCTCCCATCTCGGAGCGGGGGAATGTGATTGAGATTGCCGGTTATTTCGGCGGAGCGGAAAAGTTGCGAGACGCGGTGAATGAGCTGCAAACGCTGCTTTATGCAGGTTTCTAAGGTGAATTATTCTATTAGCTGGATGATTAAGTAGATAATTCAAGGACGTAGAATGGTTGAGATCTTAGTTGTCAAGAAATTTGAACGGGAACAGGGAACCATTTGTTCTTGGAGCTTGCCTAGTGATTCTGACTCTGGCTTTTCGGAAATCAGTGATGAATGGTGGTCCGCCACTTTTGGCACTATACAATTAACACTCTCAAATATTGAAGAACAAGGCGTAGTTGAACTTAATTTCTCTCGCATCGAATGGTGCGACCCATTGCCACTACTCAGCCTTTTAGTCTGCATCAAGGGATTCTGTGCTCGCTCAAATTCATCACTTCTCGTTCAGCTAGGGACTGGCTTCGGAAATAACAATAGACGTCGAGGATTCCTAAAGTTCCTCGGTCAACATGGCTTTTTGAGATCACTTGAAGGTTTGCCTCAAACAGTAATTCGCCTAGACGAGGAGAATCATCTCATTCGTGGTGATTCTGCGATTTGGGAGAAAATTGTTTCCGACCTACATGTACTGACGTATCCAGAATCACGTTGCCTAAACGCAAAAATCATTGCTATTGACACCATGGATCGAGCAGGTGATTGCGGCGTGTCGGAGACAGTGAAGTCATGGTTAGATGAAATAAGAGATTATGGCCTGAAACGATTCGAACACGATGCCGAGTATGTCGATGACATGCTTCACAAGATAAGAATTCTACTGACCGAAAATGTCCTGAATGCCATAGAGCATGCATTCCATGAAGATAGTTTTCGGGAATCGCGTTTCTTTGGTGTATATGCGCGGGTCCGACGTGAAGCGCTGCCGGGAGAAGAATCCAGTTTGACTGATGCGATAAATCGTGAGGATTCTAGATGCCCTGCTATGTTCAATTTCTCAAGAGACTGTCAAAGTTCATGGCTCGAGATATTCTTCTATGACGATGGTCGAGGGCTTCTGGCTGATATTCATGCTTGGAAAGCAAATGGTGGAGAGATACTGCAACAAAAACTATCTAAAATAAAGCCGAGTACAAACGTTCTTCACTTCATTAGTCGCCATATGTTTCAGGAAGCCATTTCTCGCCATGAAAGGAAAGAGAAAACAATCCTAACAGGATTGCAACATGCTGGTCTCGTTCTTGCCGAGGGGCATGACTATGCTCGTATTTGTACTGCCGGGGAATGGGTGGGAGCGACGCTTCCTTGGGCAAGGAACGTACACGGAACCGCAATCAACTTTAATAAACAAGATAGATACTCTCAATATACCCCATGCCTTGGTACAGCATGGCACTACTGTGTACAGCTTAATACCCTACAAGACACAACTCCGAGTGTATGGCCTGGAGCAAGAGTGGAGAAAGACGATGTCGGATCTGATCCTTCACCAAAGTCAAGTATGGATATCAATGACTGGATGGTTTTCGACGAACGCGATCTCGGCGAAGGTATTGGTTATATCCAATGGAGTAGTAAGGAACTATTGCATTTACGTTCGCTCTGGTTACCAGGAGCTGTAACAAAACAACATATCTATCAATGGTTAACGGCACTGAATAACATTAACCAAACTGGGCCTTTTGTATGGTTGATTGCGGATTTGTCCAGAGAACAAGCACGCACTCTGCGTGCGGTACTAAAAAGCGAAAGAGCACGAAATAATCCTTTCATTAAATTAGACATTTTTATTGTAACAACTGATTGGCATATTTATTGTCTTAGAACCAACACGTCTAGAACTAGTTTCAAGGAGGAATCAACAAGTTATTGCCGTAAGGTAGCGCATGAACGTGGCGGAAATATTTTCAGACTGCTTAGAAAATATGATTCCCAACTTTTCTGGATTGGAGTTCTGGATAAAAAAGACCATACCAACCCGATAGGCTCAGCATTTATTAATGAACCTGTCATTTGGGAGCGAGACGATCTAGGAACTCCTCGCGTAGTTCTTAGAGGATATTTGGACTTGACCCAAGCATTGGTAGATACTCGACGTAGTTCAGTTGCCTCACGGGCGTTACGTCGAATTTGGCATTTATTTGCGCGAGATGCGGAGTGCGTAGCATCGGACGTATTACTTACGAATTTACTCCCTCGTGAAGCCAGACAGTCTCTGGTCGGTAGTTCATCCACTTCTGTAGGAGACAATACAAAGAGTGTCACTGTTAACAGTGTTCTTGTAACTGGCTCAACCTCCGTTAGATATCAATTAGAAGGTCGGGAAGCAATTCATCTGCTGCGACACTCACGCTTTATAATTGGTATGGAACATATCCCTGAATCAGTAATCAAATCTGATAGATATGCATTAAACTGGCTTGAGCAAGACATTGAAATTATCGAGACTCCCAAAGGGAATCTCCCTTACGAAAGAATCCCAGGTACACCATATATTGGCAGAGGGGGAGCAAAAGCAATCCCAATAAGACGTTTTCAACGCAAAGCAGATGAAAAAGATGACTACTTTAAGAAATCAATCTATAAACAAAACCCGCAAGAGACATATGACCATTTTTTGCATCTTGGTTTATTAAAAATTGGTCATTGGGTGTACGGATCTCATCACGACCTAATCACACTAAATCTTGGGTTAGCAATAGACCGGGAAAGCCTTGACCATGGGCCAATACTCAAATGGATTTGTGCCGAATTGGCGTATCAGAAATCACTTGGCGCAGAACTTGTTGTTTACCCTTCACACACTGTGACCGAGAAAATTGTCCAGGCGATCAAGAAAAATGCGCCTCGTGACAATGGGTACGAATGCCAAGAAAACTTTGTCCCGGTACATTTCTTAGGCAGCCATACTCAAACAAGTATTCGGATCCCTTCTTTAACTTATGATCGAATAAGATCCTTCTTGGTTACTAGAAAAACTAATCAGCTTGATGATAAGTGTCGGGTAATTCTTTTAGACGACGGCTCTTTGACCGGGAAAGTTCAGAGAGAGTTAGAACAATTAATTCGTAATGCCGGGGCCAAAGAAGTCGTACATGTCGGCCTAGTCACCAGAACTGGACTTCCGCTGTATCGTCAGTATTTAGTAAGTGAACATAATGAATATAATAAGTTCTTCTGGCGTTGGGATGTGCCCCCTCTTGGGAGTGCGCGTACGTGTCCACTTTGCCGAGCAATCCACCAGGCACGTGAAATTGCGGGCACTCTATGGAGCAATGATGCACGTGACGCTGTGAACAAATGGGCGGATACTTGGATAGAGCAACCCGTAAATACACATTGGTGGCGTAGTGGGCTTGTACCAGCAAAACTACCTGAACTGAGACCTTTGACATTTGGTAAAGAGTGGTTGAAGCCTGAGGGAAAGGTTGAAAAGTACCGTATTACTCATGCAACGACGACTGGTTTGGCATCATCTGTTATCGAGTTAATTCGAACAACATCTTACAAAGATGTGGGCGTTAAATTAGCTAAATACCCTTGGCCTGAAGATTGGCAAGGGGATAAAACAGAATGGCGTAGGGCGCGTCTTGAGATATTAACCTCTCAGACATTGCTTTTCTTTGATGATTTCGATCAGGACGAACTTATCAAACGATTCGATTTGATTCTAGAAGTACTAAGCTCTTCAGTTGATGGGGGCGATAATTCAGTAATTGGCTGGCTAGCTTGCCTCACATTAATACTTTCGACTGAGAAACAAGCTAAAGAAGTTGTACAAAGAATTGCGCCCAAATTGCATCTTATGACTAAGGGGCATATGGGATTTCTAATTTCCTTAGGTTTATTGATTCGTCGCGCCAATCTTAGCGACGAGCAAGTATTGTCCTTTGTTTGCCGTGACGGAGAACTAAATACGCATACAAGACTCGCTGTGAGCAGCCTCATTTTATCGGCACGTACGCTAGCCCAAGGAAGTGAAGTTCGCGGTACCGCTCATGGACTGCAGATGTTGATTTTGTTGTTAGGTGAGTCAGAGATTACCGCGCACACTGGGTTCCTAAGAAAGCGGCTTACTGGTGAAATTGAAGGTGGTCGTGCTGGAATCATCCGAGATCTTCGTACAATAACTCAGGCTTTTGAAGAGATTGACCCGTTGATATGTGATGCCCATACTTCAGATTGGAATCGAGATTTCTTTATCGAAGAAATTATTAAGCTAAAGCAAATAGTAGTACCAAGTAATTGCGATTTAAATAATGAAATTAACGAAGATGAAAGCAACCAATTGGCTGATGCAGTATCAATTATCTGTGGCAATTTCAGAAAGATGTTTTTGAGATCAGCATCAGATATATCAATTCATCTCCGATCGGCTGTCAATCATAAGGAATTTTTGAGGATGTTGATGTCGCGAGACACCGCGATAAAAACTCGTTGGAATTTCAATGAATCTCAAAATGCATTCAATTTACCCACAATTGCTTCAGAACTAGATGACTCTCTCTTAAGAAAAAGTCCAATTGTAATTTTCCCACCAGTCGCGCAACAGATGGTCCTTGATAGTCTACTCGACGTAATTCACTCCAGTGAATCATACTCAGATGGAAGTGATATGGTTTGCCAGTTGTCAGTTGGTGACGACCGGCTCACGATCGAGATGCGTAATAAAGCAAGCAATGGAGACCGGGTTGCCGAGATAAAAGCAAGCGAGGCAATTTTCACCCAGCATATTTGCCGTAAGCCAATACTGAGGCAATTTGACTCAAGCTCAGGCGAAATGATAGTGAGGATTTCTCTTCCTCTCGTTACAGCATTAGGAAGGAGGCAAGTATGAATTGTTGGGAAGTACTTATTGTTGATGACGAGGCTAAGGTTAGTCTTGATCTCTCAAGTCGATATATAAAATACAAAAAGTTAGAAAACTATGAGCATTCGGGGAGGAGGTTCAATCTTAATTTTGCCCAGAGTGCAGATGATGCTCGGCAACTACTTGCCAATTCAAGGTACTACCTTGTACTTCTAGATGTAAGGCTACGAGAGTGGGGTGACAACGATAGCGGTGAAATATTTCAGGAGTTATTCACAATAGCTAATGAAAATAACACCGTTGGCTTAGTAAGTAGTCTTTGGGAGACAACTTCAATGGAAGTGGTGAGGCGCTGCCTTGTTCGAAACCCTAAGATTTCTATGCCATTGTTTTTCACTTTTCGAGACTTTGAGAATGAAGCATTTGCAGCAATTGCTTCGCAAATAGTTACATATGTGAGACGACAAAGAAGTCAGTATGAACTAGAATTGCCGCCCGGGGCACCACTGCGGCTTCTGCATCTTTCTGACCTACATTTTGGATCAGACGTTGCGACTCATAGTCTTGCTGGTGTCGCTAACGTTACTACATTGTGCGACAAGATAAAACAGTGTTGGCCAGCAATTGATGGATGCCCCGCAGGTCCTGACCTTGTAGTTGTGACAGGAGATGTTGGAAATACCGGGCACCCAGATGATTATGTGCGCGCACTGGATTGGTTTCGGGGGTTTGCCGCTGAATTTAGGTGGCCACTACCTACTCCGAGAATACTTATAGTGCCGGGGAATCATGACTTTTCAATTCCCCTATGTGCGACTCACCTTCTCCAATTAAAAGAAGACAAATCCTTGCATATTTCATCACCAACTGAATATTCAAAAAAACTGGCTGTATATTCCATGTTGCCTTTTTCACAGTTTGCTGCACAAATTTCGAGTAAAGCAAATACATGGGATAATTTCCCATTGTGCGCTTGGCTTGAGTTTGGCTTCGCAGAGTACGGTATCGCATTCTCTGGATTCAATACATCGAAGCGTAATGATGATAATGCATGGCCGATACGAGTTATTGAATCTGAAGATATTGCAATCATTAGAGAAGGATTCCTTAATAATCCTAACGTTACTAATTTATCTGAGATCTTTCACGTGGCCTTGTCGCATCATAGTTTGATCAGGTACACCGGTGCAAGAGAGGAGGTTACTAACGAACGAGAGTGCTCTGAAGATTTGCTAGGTAATACGTGGTCTCCTCAACTCTTGTTGCATGGTCACGAGCACAGACGATGGGGAGCTCTGCCAAGTGGTAATGACTACATGGTAGTAGCAGCCCCAAGTCCGACGAAGACCGATACTTCTGATAAAAACACTACTCCTTGCGGACTTAATTTGCTGGAGTTAACGCGAACTGACTCGATCGTTTCGGGAGTTTCTGGCAGATCTTTAGTCAAATTAGAAGCATGGCAGGTTCTAGATCTGCCGGGGAAAAACGTCTGGAGTCGTTAATTATTCTGTGATTAGGCAAAAATCAAATGGTGCAATAAACAGTAAAGGAATCTGATGCCGCGAATAAAAACCCTCTCACAACCTCTCACAACTGCCCAGCAGCTAGGCTCCATCGTCAAGTCATCCCGCGACATCATGCGCAAGGACAAGGGACTTTCCGGCGACATTGACCGTCTTCCCATGCTCACCTGGATTATGTTCCTCAAGTTCCTTGACGACATGGAGCGAATTCGGGAGGAGGAAGCCATCCTTTCAGGTGAAAAATTCCGCCCGGCCATTGACTCCCCCTACCGCTGGCGGGACTGGGCGTACAGGGAGGACGGCATTACCGGCGACGAGTTGATTGCCTTTGTCAATAACGATGAAGCTGTCCGTCCTGATGGGACACGGGGGTCGGGTCTGTTCGCCTATCTGCGCGGACTCCAGGGGGCCAACGGCGGCGACCGGCGCGATGTGGTCGCTACGGTCTTCAAGGGAACCATCAACCGGATGATCAACGGCTATCTGCTGCGGGACGTGATCAACAAGGTGAACGGCATCCATTTCACATCTTCAGATGAGATTCATACCCTGAGCCACCTCTACGAATCCATGCTCAAGGAGATGCGCGATGCTGCCGGCGATGCGGGTGAATTCTATACTCCCCGGCCGGTGGTACGTTTCATGGTTGACGTGCTGAATCCGCAATTGGGTGAAACCATCCTCGATCCGGCATGCGGCACCGGCGGTTTCCTGGTAGAGGCATACTCCCACCTGGAGAGGCAGTGCCGGACCGTGGAGGACCGCAAGATCCTTCAAGGTAGCAGCATCTACGGCGGCGAGGCCAAGCCGCTGCCATATCTCCTGGTACAGATGAATCTCCTGCTGCACGGCCTGGAATACCCCCGCATCGACCCGGATAATAGCCTCCGCTTCCCCTTGAATGAGATTGGCGACCGGGACCGGGTGGATGTCATCCTCACCAATCCCCCCTTTGGCGGAGAAGAAGAAAAGGGGATCCTCAACAACTTCCCGGCGGAGATGCAGACCTCGGAAACCACCCTTCTCTTTCTCCAGCTCATCATGCGTAAACTCAGGCGGCAGCCGAAACCGGGGCGGGCCGGGGTGGTTGTTCCCAATGGGGTACTTTTCGGCGACGGCATCTGCGGTCGAGTCAAGGAAAGGCTCCTCAAGGAGTTCAATCTCCACACCATCGTCCGCCTCCCCAATGGGGTCTTTGCCCCCTACACCGGCATCCCTACCAATCTCCTTTTCTTTGACCGTTCCGGTGCGACCAGGGAGGTCTGGTACTACGAGCAGCCACTACCGGAGGGACGGAAGAATTACACCAAGACCCAGCCGGTTCAGTTTGAAGAATTCGGTGCCTGCCTGTCATGGTGGAACAACAGGGAGGAAAATGAGCACGCCTGGCGGGTGCCGGTGGAACGGATCATTGAGAACGGCTACAACCTGGACATCAAGAATCCCAACGGTAAGGAAGACTTCGAACATCTGCCGCCGGAGCGACTGGTGGAGGATATTGTCTTGAAGGAACAAAGGATACTGGAAATTATGGGTGAAATTCGACATGTGCTGGCCGGGGGGATTCAGTGAGCAAGTCTTGGTCGCTAGTGGCGCTGGGGGATGTGCTGAAGAAATCAGAGGAATCGGTTTCTATTGACCCCAATGCCCATTATCGAGAAGTCACCATCAAACTTTGGGGCAAGGGTGTTGTGCTACGCCGCGAAGCCTCCGGCACAGAGATGGCTGCATCACGGCGAGCCATTGTCCGGAAAGGTCAGTTCATACTATCGCGTATTGATGCTCGAAACGGTGCCTTTGGCCTTGTCCCAGAATTGCTTGATGGAGCGGTCGTAAGCAATGATTTCCCGTCATTTAATTTGAATCTGGAGAGGCTCGAACCAAAGTTCTTGGAGTGGTTGAGCAAGACATCGGTATTTGTTGATCTCTGTAAGGCTGCCAGTGAAGGGACGACAAACCGGGTACGCCTCAAGGAAGAGAAGTTTCTTGCCATGGCTATCCCCCTCCCTCCGCTGACCGAGCAGCAGTGGATTGTGGCACGGATCGAGGAACTGGCGGCAAAGATCAATGAGGCACGAGGTCTCAGGCGGCAGGCAGTTGAGGAAGCGGAAGCATTGTTACAGAGCACATCCCGCCAATTATTCTCTATGTCGAAATATCATGGGAGTGCAGTACTTGCATCGCTTTGCACAGACATAATCGACTGTTTGCACTCGAACGCAATTTATTCCGATTCTGGAATTCCAACACTCCGATCACCGGATGTAGGATGGGGAAAACTTTTTCCCGATAAAGCACTGAAAACAAGTGAAGATGAGTACCTTCGTCGAACTCGTAGGGGAGAACTTGTACCGGGAGACATCATCATTGTTCGTGAAGGTGGAGGTACCGGGAAAGCCGGCATTGTTCAGGAAGGTCAGAAAATGAGTTTAGGGCAAAGAGTCATGCAGGTTCGTCCTGACTCCAGGAAAATTCTACCGCAATTCCTTTTGTACCAATGGCTCTCGCCTATTATTCAGCAAGATCATATAGCTCCGCTATCTAAAGGTTCTGCATCACCTCATCTAAATATCGGAGCCATAAAGAAGTTTCCCATAGTGTTACCGTCAATTGAAGAACAGCGCCGCATTGTCTCCTATCTGGACAATCTCGGCGCCAAAGTTGACACTCTCAAGCACCACCAAGCCGAAACCGCCAGAGAACTGGACGCCATGTTGCCGTCGATTTTAGATAAGGCATTTAAAGCACAACTGTGAGGGTATTGCATAAATGGCCGCATCCGGAGCAAAAGCAGCCCTTCAGGGCTATCGACTGCAAGCTCTATATACACTCGCAAGTATCCTCCATCCAGACGCTCAAGGCTTAGTTTTTCAGCCAGAAGGCAATGAGGATTTAGCGGTATATCGTGGCGACCATCTTATCCGCGTAGTGCAGGTAAAAGCCTATACTGACAATCTTACCCTATCCAGCTTTTCACCGGAAAAACCACAGTCCTTTTTCCATAGAGCCGCCAATCTTACTACACGTGAAAATCTTGCAGTCGAAGTCGTCAGCTTCGGCCCTATAGGACCGGAATTAGAAGGCGCTTGGGCTTCTCACGAACGTCATCAAACTGCCATCCGGAAAAAGTTTCGTGACCACAACTTTTCGGATAACCAGATCGATAGACTATTCCATGGGGTAAAGTGGAGTAATGCCGACGAGGAAAAATTACAAAGCCAAATATATGGTTTCCTAAGTGACAGCCTTACTGGAGGCGATCCGGAAAACGCCTTCGACCTCCTCGTTGCCTGGCTTTATTTAGCCTCAGAAAATCAGCGCCGAATCAGCTATGCCGACCTCATTTTAAAGATTAATGCGGTTGGCCGTTATATTGCTGAGCGCTCAGCGCATCATTTGGAATGGTTTACCTCGATTGTGCCGATCGAAGACTGTCAAGTTGATGAAGTCCAAAGCGAGCAGCTCGCTAGAGAATTCTACAGTGGGGTAGCAGCCCGTTACACGCACATCCTCGCTGATATCGATGTCCCACGGGCAAATAAACTCCAGGAAGTTGATAACGCTTTCTCAAACGGCTCCCGTATAGTCGTAATTCATGGTGCTTCAGGACAGGGCAAAACTACCATTGCCTTGCGCTACTTACACGATTACGTCCCAGAGAACTGGCGATTTGCTATCCGTTATGTTCAGGACCGTACACACGCCAGTATAGTGGCCAATGCGCTTGCCGAACATCTCCGGGTAATTGATGCGCCAATGTATGTCTATATTGATGTTTCGCCGCGTGACCATGAATGGCCGGAGCTTGTTAGAGAACTTCTCGATGAAAAAAATATCCGAATACTTGTCACTATTCGTGAAGAGGACCTTGCTCGACGGATTTCTTCTGATGCCGAACTTGGATTTCCTCGGACGGTTGCTCTCGATTTTGACCAGAACGAGGCTCGCTCTATCTTTGAACGGCTCGCAGCGCGGGGTACTGCGAGGATTTATCCCACTTTTGAGGATGCGTGGCTGCGTTTTGGAGGCGAGGGACCTCTGCTTGAGTTCGTTTTTTGTATCACCCAGACCGATTCATTGAGAGATCGTCTCCATCACCAAGTGATGCGTCTTCGTGAAGATGTACGTGCCGGAACCTTGGCTCTGGAAGAATTGAATTTTCTGCGTGCATGTGTTGTTGCAACAGCCTATGAGGCGCGTATCGACATCACTTCGCTTGCTAAAGCTTTACTATTGAAAGACCCTATTCGCACCCTTCAGCTATTGGAACGGGAATACCTGCTCCGTCCATCCGATGACAAGATCCACGTTGAGGCTCTTCATCCAATTCGGTCAGAAATATTGTCGAGTGAATTGACGGATCTAGCTTTTGCTTCATGGCAAGATACCGCTTTGATGGTTATCCCTCATATCCCTGAATCTGATCTTGAGTCATTCCTCTTATATGCATTCGCGCGTAAAACTGCAGACGTTGATGCATTGATTGTGGTTCTCGAAAAATATCGTCCAAAGACATGGACCGGGGTTGCTGCAATCTGGCGTGCTTTCATGTGGCTCGGCATGCGGGAGTATGTAATTGCCAATCAGGAACTCATTGCTGAGGCTCAAAAATGCTTTGGTGATGGATGGTTTTTTCTCCTGAAATATGACGTTGCGGGAATATCACAGGGTGCAGATGAAAGGCTCCTGGAAGCATTGGAGACATTCAACCCTGCATCGCCTGAGTTGGCCCGGGCATTCCGTGCCAGACAAACTGACTCTCCGACCGCTTTCAATCGCTTATTTACTTTGGGCAGAGTCGCTGAAATTGAACCAGCGCCTCCTGCCAATGCTTCCGACTGGGATGGTTTTGCCGAGGTCTATTTCTGGGCAGTTCATTTGAACATAGAAAATGTATTGCTCAATGCAATTCAAGGCATAGATGTTTCCTGGCCGCTTGAGCATTTGTCGCTTCGCAGTCTAGGAGAGGTCATTTTGAGTTTGGAACTCGGTCCAAAAGATGTGGTTCAACAAAAAGTTGAACCGTTCCGGAATAGAATTTTAGAAAGATTTCGCAATGAAACGAAGACCTTCTCTCTCGAGGAAAATGAAAAAGCTACCCGTGCTCACTTCATTGTTCCCGTTGAACTCCTTCAGGGAAATCAGAAAGAACCCAGTGATGATAACAACTCGGGAAGAATTCTCGACAACGAAACACGCCGTCTTCTTGAATTGTTGAGGTTATTTATTCCAGACCGCAAGGCATATGGTCTTCAGGGGTACGGTCATAATACACGTTTGATTCCTCTTCCATACGATCCGACTCACAAGACCGCGGTCGATGTCGAATACCTGCCGCCTCGGTGGCCAGTGACTTGTAATGCGATATTCCGCAATTTAGGGGACTGGTTGCGCCGGCCCGCATCGTGGCGAGACTATGCCGAGACAGTTATTGAGATACGCGAACAGGTGGTTAATACGTTTAGTGCCCTCAAAAAAGGATTAACAGGATATTTTGAAGGCAGCAAGCCGGGAGTGCTTGGCAAACGAGTTCCACAAGAATTGTGGGATAAATGTGTCCACGCGACAAATCAGACGTTAAAACTTCCAAAAACTGCCATGGATGAATGGGGGTTTGCCGGCGAAGGTGCGGAGCCGTCTCCTGGTGAGGTAGGACAGAGCATTGGTAAACAACGAATTTCCATAGGTTCAGCTCCTTTAGTGCAGCCGTACCGCACATATCTCAAAGCACTAAATGATTATCTTTCCTCTCTTCGCAATTTTTTCGGAGAGCAAACAGCTGCCATCCTTGTAGTGAATGGTCAAATTGGACGGATGACTTCTATGCAGGAGCGAGAGATGTTTATTAATCGCTCCAAAACTCTTGGATTCAACCCCGATGCCGTGAGACTCAGCATTTACAATCTATCGGAAGCTTGGAAAGCTCTTCCCGCACTACAAAGGGCTTTTAACAAACGTCTGGGGTGTTACTTTGGTAATGATCGGCTCCTGAAGCTTGAGCTAAGAGAGCAGGAGCTTTTTCCCGTAACATGGGCTTTATGGTTTCAGTTTGTTAACCAACCAGAACTGAAATGTAACGCTGCCGATTTACGTTCACTATCAGCCATGGATCGTATCTTGGATGATCTCCGAAAAAATTTGAAGAATCAACTGGAGGCCCACCAATCGTCGGGCTGGAAATGTAGAATTATAGGCGAGGAAATCCCATGGGAGGAGAGTCGGGCACTTTGGCTTGCACTCGATGCAGATGAACCGCTCGGTGTGTATGAGGGGCTAGAAAACATTCTTCAATTGCTCAAGACAGCCATACGGCCCTTAGACATTGGAACGCTCAAACAGTATGTTCTGGACCAAGGCTGGACTCATATACTAATCGTTCCTTTTTTGTCAGGTCGGTATTTGGGAGACGGAATTTGGTGTTTACCTTCATATCTCTTTTACGGAGAAGATGAGGTCATTACGGCTGCTCGAACTTGCTTTTTGGCACCTAAGGAACCCGATCCATCGGTGTTGACCCAGCTCAACATTGAAACTACGTCTTTATCCTCAATTGACAAAATGCGTTTATTCCAGGAAGCGATGGGCCAGTTGTTTCTTCTCGTGGACCATATTTCTGACTTGCGCAAGATTCCGGGTGACCTGGACGAAGCAGGCAATTCATTGCTCCGAGAATATCTTCAGAGTAAGGCCAGCGAAGTATCGAGCGCTTTCGGTACAATGAGCAACTGCATTGTAGACCTACTTGGAAATTATCCTTCCGAAAAGGAACTAGAACATCATCCTCATCTTGTTGCTGCTGGCTTGCTCATGGCTAAGCTCAAGGACAATATTTTCCCAGATGCAGGCATGAATATAGAAGTTTCTATGAATTTGTCGGAATTTGACCAATGGGCGGAGCGGTTGAAAGAGGGACTGAGTTTGATAGGGATTATTCGTTTGTTCTATGCTGCTGATGCTATTCAATGTACAAACTCCCAGTGAGATCCTGTAATAGGGACCAACCGGCTGGTTGCAGCAGGACGTCATAAGTAACAGCAGAGAGTGCACAACCTGCTACAGGCGCAACTGTTCTGTCGGGTTGCCTGCTTAACTTGAACTACACGCAGCGTGGGTGAGAATGGCTGTTCTGAGAACTGATATTGAACGGGCTCTCGATGAGCTCGCCTCCCAAGAGGAGGGGATGCTCTTTCAGGGGCTGGCGGTAGTACTTGGCAAGAAGTGTTGGCCCGAACTCATCGCGCGCCAGCGCAAGAAGGATTTCGGTCTCGATGCTTACGCGCCCGCAAGCCTCACGCCGGAGAAAATCGGCAAGGGGCTAGCCGCGTCGATCACCCCAACGCTAAAGAAGGTTTCCGGCGACGCGAGTGAAGCCAAGAAGGAGTTTCCTGACCTAAGAATGCTCCTCTTCGTGACTCCCGCCAAAGTCGGTAACACCGCCCGAAAACAGTGGGAGCAGGCAATTCAGAAAGACCACGGTCTCGAACTTCACCTCATCGAACGCGAGGAAATCATCACTCTGATGTTGATGCCTGAGAACGCATCGCTCCGTGCCAGCTTCCTCCACCTCCATGTCGAAGCCGAATCGCAGGTTGCAGACCTCATCGACAAAACAAGACGGGCTGCCGACGCTGTTATACAGACCTGGGCTGTCAAGACAAAAGGCCACCCGCTCATCGACCTTGCCGCGGTGCAGCTTGACTCCAATGGCGCGGAGTCTGCCGAAGTAATGTCGCTCGACCAGATTAATCAGGCACTAATACAGAGCCGCCGCATCGTTCTCGAAGGTCCCGCGGGGCGTGGGAAAACCACGACGCTGATACAACTCGCGCAGCGCGTACGGACTTCTGGGATAGCCATTATAGTCGAACTTCCGGCGTGGACATCATCGCGCCGGGGAATTCTCGAATATATTGCCGGCATGCCTGCGTTCCAGGCCGAAGGTCTCACGGCCGCCGACCTCGCGCGGGTGCAGCAAACGGAACCTTTCCTGTTGTTGTTAAACGGTTGGAATGAAATTGCGGAATCGAATTCTGACCAGGCAGATACCGCACTCCGGGAGCTCGAACGGGATTTCCCGAGCGCTGGCATCATCGTCGCAACCCGCACGCACCACTTGACGCCGCCGCTTCCCGGTGCTTTGCGGCTGCGATTATTGCGCCTGCGGCGTATGCAGCGGGACGCTTATCTGGCGGCCCGACTTGGCGAGAAAGGCGCCGAGCTTCGTGCCCGCATTGATGCCGACCCGTCACTCGACGAGCTGGCCCGCACGCCATTTATCCTTTCGGAAGTCGCTTCGCTGTTTGAAGCGGGCGTCAACATTCCATCTACGAAAATCGGCATCCTCGCCGAGGTTCTTCGCCTCCAAGAACACCGAGATGAACACAGAAACGCGCTGCAAACTGCACCGATCTTCGGCCGACAACTTGACTGTTTGAAGTCCCTCGCAACTGAGATGACCCGTCGCGGTACAGTGGCGTTGCCTGAGGCTGATGCCCGAACTGTCGTTTCCACCGTCGTGCGCCAGCTTGCAGACCATGGCCAGATCGAGGCGGTGGGAGCGCCGGCGGTCCTTGCGACGCTATCGGCACACCACGTTCTCGAGCGCCTCGAGTACCCGCTAACAGCATTTCAATTCGAGCATCAGCAGCTTCAGGAGTACTACGCTGCGCTCGATTTGCATGCGGGGCTTCTCGACTTGCTGGACGCCGACCACGAAGCGACCGGCCGCTTCACGGCCGAATACGTGAACGATCCGGCTTGGGCAGAACCGCTACGCATGATTGCTGAGACGTTTTCCGAAGAGACCGGCGACGGCGAAACCGACAGGAGAAAAACCAACGCTGGTGAGAAGCTGGTGACGATGGCACTTACCGTCGACCTCGTATTCGCCGGCGAGCTTGTGCAGCTTTGTGGCGAAGCGGTCTGGAATAAAGTCAGCGCGATGGTCGGCGAGCGCCTCCGCTCCGTCTATGCGATCCACGACGGAAGATTTCGGCAATATGCCATCGCTGCCATGCTTGCCACTGGCGCGAACGACTTCAGCGATATCATTGTGTCAGTTCTGTCGGGACATAACCAGCAAACGCGGCTTAGCACGTACCGGCTCTGGCCGGACACCCAGGTCTCGTCGCTTGGACCTAACTGGTGCGAGCAGGTGCGCGGATGGAGTGAAGAGGCGCGAGTGGATTTCGTCTCTGAACTGCTTCATCAACGTGTCGATGACGAAATTGTGGCCTTCGCTGCTGAGGACAACAGCATCGCGGTGAAACAGGCGGCGACTTCCGGCCTCATGTGGACCGGTTCTGACGAGGCGTTGACCCTCGTCCTTGAGTCCATGGATGCGCAGGCGTTCGAGGATGTCGCTCGCAAGAACGCCGACCTAATGCCCGTAGCGTTCAGATCCAAGACCGTCGCCGCAATGCGGAAATTCTTAGAGAGCACTACGGACCATTCTGCACGCCTGCGAACCGCGCTCGCTTTGATTGAACTCGGTGAGACTGGCTTTGATGGTATCATCAAGGATGCGATGATGGCTCTCCCCGACGGCGAAATGCGCAACCTGACAATGCACCACATCAAACCAGCGCTGGAGTATCTGCGCAAGACCGATCCGGTCTGGGTGAGCGAGTGGGTGGCAATCCAGATTGCTAAGGGCAACCTCTACGGGCACGAGCACTGGCTGCAATTCATGACTGCCATTCCCGATGGCCTCATTGAAAAATACTTGCAGCGCATCGAGACCAAAGACTTCAAGAACTCCAGCTTTGACGGTATGACAGCGGTGATCGCCGCGGGAGCCGATGCAGCTCTGGCGGTGCGCCTGTTTGCAAAACTGCGGGAGCTACGGCGCAATGCGGATGCGGAACCCGGCCAGAGGCACGAACTTGAGTGGCAGGTGGTGCGTCAGCTTCAGGACGCGTTTCGCCGTCTTTCCGACGACGTCGCCGCAGCCGGCATCCTCTCGTCAGTAACCACCGGCGACCCCCTCGATATAAAAGTTGCGGCGGATCTTCTCAGCAAGGTCGCCAAGTTGGACGTGGAACCGCTACGCATCGTCGACGAGGACCTGAAGGCACGTCTGCGGGCATATCTGAAAAGCAGCGTTGATCTCGTGCTCCTCCAAGACGACTTTAACGGCGAGGAGAAAGCCAACCTGGCCTCGTCAATTGCACAGGTTGGAGCCCCAGAGGACATGTTGGACCTGGTGAAGCTTATCCATGCCGATATAGAGAGAATGCGCCGCGGCCGGGCTGCGTGGGTTACTGGCAATCGTGGACCGCTCGGTAACGGTGGCATTATGAGCTACACCAACTGGCATATCTCCGCCGTCACGCACCTCGACCCGACCGGCGCCCAGCATGTGCTTGTTGACCTGCTTTCCGAGCCGGACTACCTTTCCAACGTCGCGGCCGCGATGGCGCGCGACTTCTTGCCAAAGTCGGAAGGTTTCTTCGGCCGCGCATTCCGCTACGACTTGGTGTGGGCCGCGCGGGAAGGCCGAGCACCGTCGTCTGGCGACGACCAGCGACGCATACTGTTCGCCGCCGCTCTCAATGCCGAAATCAAGCGTTTGCAAGAGCAAAACCAACACGGTAAACCCGCCGCCGGCCTGAAAGAGCTTGCAAAGGCACTCGCCGCAATTGATGGCCGCATTTCCGCAGCAGCGGTGCTCGACGTGATTGCCATGCCCGGCCAATGGGATCAATACACCTGTCTTGATGCCGCCGAGCGTTTGTTGATGGCCGGTGTCGTTTTGCCCGCGACAACTGCGTTTGCTCTCATTGATTCCATAGTCGAGCGGACAGGTGTGTGGATGCAAGATTCAGACAGGTCCCTTCTAAGCCGCATTCTCGCTCTCTGTCCCTTTGTTGACGACCCCGTGGCAGGCATTGCCAAGATGCGCGACGTGCTCAATGAGAGGCGACTCCGGGGACACGACCTGCGCGAGCTTGTCGCCACTCTCGGCGAGAGTCGATCCGATAACGCCATCGATCTTCTGTGCGAACTCGCCTCAGATGCGCAGACGTTCGAGCAATGCGAGGACAATTTCATAAACGCCTTCGCCGCGCTCGATACGCCACGCGCTCGCGAACTGCTCATGAGCTTTGTCGATCCTGACATCAGCGGTATTGCGCTAACGCGCCGTCCCCACCGTGAGGACTTACTGGTTGCACGTCTCACAGAACTGGCAAAGCTCAAGCCGGAGGTGTCCACGCGTCTGCGAGAATTGTGCGAACGTGACCTGCCAGAACTTAATCGGCATGTCCTCTCAAAAGTCATGGACAGGCTCGGAACACCCGAGTCCCTCGCCGCAAATCTGAGCCTGATCGATGACGACAAGCTCCCGCCG
>Ga0208371_1000175_pt1 | contig 19619 bp, 16 predicted proteins | sample SubbioCR12Aug_1A_FD_184827 | JGI IMG/M metagenome (GOLD analysis project Ga0208371, IMG submission 184827) | Serpentinite rock and fluid subsurface biosphere microbial communities from McLaughlin Reserve, California, USA - CR12Aug_1A (SPAdes) | ecosystem: Environmental > Terrestrial > Deep... | reverse complement strand
TTGCATCTCATAAACAAGCTGCTCAACATAAGGAGATTTTTGATTTTTCATGATGGAGTTTTTTAAAGTTTGCACTTCAAAATTACCATCAAATTACCGCCTCCGCGAGGGGGCGGTTTAGTTCAACACGTTTATATGTACACCTTTTTACCCGTAAAGGTGCACATATCCACCCAAAATGGCATGGATTGTGCACTTTTTGGCCTCCGAAAGGTACACAATATATTATTTCTAATCGCCGGTTTTTATGTTTTCAATGACTGGCTTTAGCATTGTTTTTTTGAATGCCCTTTTGCTTGTTTTGCTGTTGCGCGCCTCTGCTGCAAGCAGCTTTTCCACTTATGGCCTTTACCCTGGCCTCAGGCTGATCCGGTACAATAAATGCAGGGAGTTTTATTGTAAACAAATGGGCATATGAAGGGCCCTGGCTGTACTGCCCCATGAAGCGCGGCGGCCATGGGAGTGACCAGTTTATTTCAGGGCGGAACGTGCCGGAACATGGGTGTCGATCATCATGTACAACCTGGATATTTCAAATGGCTTGGAGATGTAGTCGGTACAACCTGCTTCCAGTGCAGCTGTTTTATCTTCGTAAATACCAAAGGCTGTTTGGGCAATGATGACAACTTCCTTGTTGAACCGCCTGATTGCGCGCGTTGCTTCATACCCGTCCATTACCGGCATTTTGATATCCATCAGCACCACATCAATATCAGGGTTGTTTTTGCATATCTCAACGCCTTCGCTGCCATCGCGGGCAATGAGGATATGTTTGCAATGTGGTTTTAAGATGGCTGTAAGGAACATTTCGTTGGTAGGGTCATTTTCGACAATCAGGATCTGCAGTTTTTTCAATCGTTTGGACGGTGCCTCTTTCGCCAAAGAAGCACCTGATATCGCTTCATCTTCCTGAAAGACCTTGCACGGAAGGGTAAAATTCACGCAGGTTCCATTTCCTTCTGCAGATGATGCAGGCGGGCTTTCGAGCCAGATGTTGCCCCCCTGCAGTTCGACAAAAGCTTTCGAAATGGCCAGGCCAAGCCCCAAACCTTCATACACATCTTTGTCAGCGATATCGGCCTGAACAAAGCGTTCGAAAACGGCGGCCTGACGCGCTTCGGGGACGCCAATGCCGGTATCCCGAACAAAAAACCCTGCTATACCTTTCTGCTCGCCATGGCAACTGAATCCAAAAGTGATGCTCCCCTTATGTGTGAACTTGATTGCGTTTCGCAAAAGTTGCGTGAACACGACCAGCAGCTTGGTTTGGTCGGTCCGGATCTGCGTGGCTGTTTCCCCTTCGGGAATCTCGGGTTTAAGCTCAATCCCTTTTTTCTCGCAAAGTGGTTCAAAAGTCGCGTACACTGTCTTCATAAAATCAGCAAGTACAAATTCCTCTTCATAAAAATCCACCTGGTCTGATTCAATCTTGGAGATATCGATGATGTTGTTGATGGTGTTCAGCATGCGGTCGCCACTGATTTCGATGAAGTCGATATAGGTAAGCTGATCTTCGCGGTCAAGGTCCTCGTCTTTCAGCAGACCCGAGAACCCCAGAATTCCATTCATGGGAGTCCTGATCTCATGACTCAGGTTCATTAAAAACGCTGTCTTAAGCCTGTCGTTCTCTTCTGCTTTTTCTTTGGCTTTAATCAGCTCTTTTGTGCGCTCAAAAATAGTGATTTCCAAAATCTTGTTTGATTCCCTAAGGGCTTTTTCGGCCGATTTTTGTCTTACAATCAGGCGTGCGATGATCCATGAAATAACCAATACAAATATGAGGACAATGCCACTGACAAACAGGTATTCATATAAGATTGCGCGTGTGTTTTGCCAGTATTTTGCTTTAGGTACCCACAACACCAGTTTCCAGTAATATTCGTTCGCCCTGATCAGTTGTTTGCCTGGCGCATTAGCCTCGCTTGCCCTGATAGCCGAATAGACGGAATCGGGCAAAGGGAATACCGTACTGAAGGTAAACAGCCCGTTTTCAGTTGTAAACTGACCCGATTCTTCAGCCTTGATTTTTTGCCATTCCTGTGGAAACTCCCGGCCAAAGTTCATTTCATTACGTGCAGGGTACATAAAGCCCCATTCCTTGCTTTGATCGGGGTTTCGCAAATAAAAACCTTCCTTGTTTAAAAACAGGCCGTCGCCAATCGAACCCAAACCAAGTTTAACGTATTGATTAAACATATTGGATGCGAGGTAGTTGATAAGCACAACGCCCCGCCTGTTGCCCTGTGCATCGACGATCGGTGTGCCTGTCCTGACCATTGGTTTGAGCGGAAGCTCAATCTGTCCATGCTCGATATTAAGGTCGAGGGGCGAAAAATATATTTCACCCGCCCTGAGCTGCATGATGTCGTCGAAATAATACCTGCTTTTTTTGTTTTGCTTGGCCTCAGGCGGCACCAATTCAGCCTTGCCTGAACGCAGGTTAATCCGGACAATTTCATCTCCGGCTTCATTAATATAACGGATCTGATCATACATTCTTCCCCTGCCCAGTGAGAACGCCTTGAATTCAACGGCCAGTTGTTGAAGGTCATGTATCGGTTTTGCCCCCAATGTATCCCAAACCCTTGCAATCCTGGTGTGTTCGGCCAGCAACTTCAGGTCATCAGCGATGATATGCAACTCCTTGTCGATGTCGTGCTTTTGAAGGCTCAAAACATTGATTTCATTCTGGTTGCTCCGCTCCTCATGGGCTTTGAATTTTGAGTAATAAAATCCGGACAGAATAAGGTTGGTCAGGACGAATAACACCATGAATACCGGAAAGAATTGATAAAGTGTCGATCGTGTTTTGCGTTTCATCGTCGATAGTTTAAGGATAATGATGCAGAATAACTCACAGAACCCACATTAATAATAAAATCTAAAACATCCTGTAAAACAGGTCGTTAAAAAATGATATGTTGAATGAAAGGTTATTTTACTATGTGATTATGGCCTCATCTTTGGCAAGGAAAAAATCAAGAACAAGCAAATATACTGATTCAAAACTTAAATTGCCACATAAACCACCAATATCTGATAGTCCATTTATACATTTACCTGCATCGATTGGGGATTTGAGCCAAAATTACCTGCCGCTCAACAGAAAAGGAAAGGGGCTTTACTGCTGATAATCATAATGATATTGCGTTGCTTATCAGAATTGGACAGCATCAGTGACGGATTGCACCTGTTATGGACCGAAATTAACAGCTGAGTTGGGTGGAAAAGAAATAATTTCAGGCGGGTTCTGGCTGGGATGTGTGTTGATGAAAGGCTGGTTCGAACATATGTACGAACCAGGCATGGGTTCCGGCTATTTCACTTTGTACCTGCCCACATAATACTTCCCGTCGGCATTAGTGAATTCTCCTCCCGCATACAAGTATCCACTCGGATCGAAGCAGATTGACCGGATGGCCTGGTTGGCCCGCAGCCTGCCGTAGTCGCTCCACAGGCCGACTTCCTGGTGAAATTTGGCCACATAATGCTCGCCCGACTCATTCACAAAATTGCCGGCTAAAAACAAGGTATCGGATTCCCTGACAGCAATCGAGTAAACATCGGACGAACTGCCGGGGGTGTTTTTTGCGCTCCAGCTGTTGCTGGCCTTCGTCCATTTATATAGGTTATAGGCTTTGTTCCCGTCGGTGAAATAGCCACCTGCATACACATTTCCCTGGGCATCAGTATGTATACACTGAATGGCACCTGTGCCGAAGTGGGAATTGTTGGTCCCGCCAAGTTCTTCCCATGATGCACCATTCCATAAAGCCACATAGGGCGAAAAGTTGTCGTTCAGTCCAATACATGCATAGAGTTTACCTGACTTGTCAATGTGGAGGAAAATCTGTCCGAAGGCCGGAAGTCTGGGTCCCAGCCTGTTCCAGACACTGCCATTCCATTTGTAGATGTAATTGCCGCTTTCGGTCAGGTAAAGCACATTGCCTGCAACATATAGGTTGCCTGAAAGGTCGGTAACCATCGAAAAGATGCCGTTATCGAATAAGGGCCCCGAGGCGGTTAGGTTGATCCACGTCTTACTGTCCTTATGCCATTGCGCCACATGGTATTCTGAATTGGCTGCAGGTACTTTGATGAAAGCCGCTGCATACACATTGTCGTTCATATCAACAGTGATGGGCCAGTAAAGTCCTCCTGTGAAAGGGCTTGAGTTGAAATTGCCCAGCCGGCCCCAAGCGAGTCCGTCCCATACGGCAATTTGTTGCAGGTCACCACCACTGACATAAATTTTCCCTTCCTTGTCCGACACCACATTATAAATTTGGTTGTCAAAAGGTGTTCCCAACTGTGTCCAGTCTGAGATGGGAATGTTGGGGTCCCTGGTTTCTTTCGAACAGGAATGCCAAAGCACTGTGGCAGACAAACCCAGCAGGAGAAACCAGCAATAGGAAGTTTTCATGGAAATAATTTCTGGCTTATACTCATTTCCAGGCTTTGCGTTACAATTAACGCCAGATATTGTTTCTTTTCTTTTGCGCTAAGCTTTACCCGGAAGTTGCAGAAAAAAGAGCTTCCTTTTTGCTGTTTAAATCCTATTGATGCGGCATGGTTCTGGCGGGTTATGATGCCTGTTACCCGGTCTGCTCTGTTCGAGCGCTAATTTTATTTTAAGCCCGACACGCATTTCCCTGCTGATGCCAATAAATGAAGCAAGGTAAGCCTCAGGTATGCGGCAAAGGTAAACCGGATACTGTTTGATCAGGAATTGAAAAAAATCCGATGGATGCATCGATAACCGCAAGACGCTGAACAAATACAGGTCCCTTATTTTGCTTGCCGAGGTTTTCTATACTAAAAGGGCAAATTCCCTGGCGTTAAGCACAATTTGCTCACGCTGTGCCTTGTTCAACACGATAAGCGCTGTATCTTCAATGGCTTTTAAGCAAAAGGAAGCAGCCCTGCCCGTACAAAAACTGCCTGTTTCCGGGAGCAGATAGCAGGCTTCATCAAGGAAAACCCATGAATCACATCATTCCCATTTTGGTTTATGAAGGTATTAACAAGGCTGCCGCTGTTTACAAAATTGCCGTAATGAAAAGTCTGACCGGCATCAAGGAGGTACTCGTTTTTCTTCAGCTGCCTGACATTGCCAAATTCCTGCAGCTTTGCCCAAAGCTCCGGGCTCATGATAATTTCATGTTCAATAGCAACTGTGGTTTCGAAAACATGCTTACAACTTCGGTGAAGCAAAAAAAAGCTTTTTTCGGCAGTTTTGGCTAAGCCCACATTGCCAGAAATGCTTTTCATTTGAACACATCGAAGGCCGGGTAACAGTCAGCGCAACGATGTACTCGAAAAACGCATATTAATGACCCCTTATCACTTATTCATAGCCATACTTGTCAATCAGGTAAATGACCGCGCTTATGCAGCCTATGCCAAGCTGGAGTTCGCGCAGATTGATTTTGTCGAATCTGTCGTTGGCGGAATGGTGTAAATCGAAATAGCGTTGCGAATCGGTACCATACGACATCAGCGGCACCTGAATGGTCTTCAGCGGGCCAATGTCAACACCGCCCCATCCGGCTTTGATTGTTTCGATGCCATAAGGTCCGACAAAAGGTTGAAACCTGGCTATCTTTTCAACGATCTCTGGCGAAGCATCCACGGTAAACATCCGGGGAGTGAAAGCGCCGCCATCAGATTCAAGGGCAAGGTAGTGTTTTTCGCCTTTTGCCATCACGGCTTCGAGGTAGGCCCGGCCTCCCGACTGGTAAAGTTCTTCGTCCATATAGACTACGATGCGCAGGCTGCGTTTGTTCGGGATTTGAAGTGCGCTGAAAATGCGCAACACATCGCTCGTCATTACCACACCGGCACCATCGTCGTGCGCACCGGCAGTGTTGAACCAGGTGTCGATATGGCTCCCCAGCACAATGATTTCTTCCGGTTTTTCCCGGCCCTTGCGTTCAGCAATGAGGTTGTAGGTGAGGATATCAGGCAGGTCTTCAGATGCAACATTCAGCCTGAGCCTTGCTTTTGGTGAATTCGACAAGGTCGCACTCAGCAAATCAGCATCCAGTGTGCTGATCGCCAGCGCAGGTATTTTCTTTCCGGCAAATCGCGTGCTACCGGTATGTGGAAAATGATCCTGGCTGTTGGTCACCGACCTCACAACAGCTGCTATGGCGCCATAAGCGGCGGCTTTTTCGGGGCCATGTGCGCGCTGGTCAACGGCATCGCCATAGCCTTCGAAGGTACGGATAAATGTCGGATCCCATTTCCGGTTGAGAAACACAATTTTACCTTCGATGGCCTTTCTGCCGAGTGTTTCAAGTTCATCAAGGCTCTGCACCTCAATCACTTCGGCTTCGATGCCGCCGGCTGGTGTCGATGGACTTGGCCCGAGGGCATCGGCATGCAGGCTGATCTGCTCACCCGAATCAATTAGGTAAACCGATGATGAATCGCATTTCCAGGCAGGAGTGTGAAATGGCTGCAGATAAATGGTGTCGGCCCCCATCTGTTCGAAAGCAGCCTTCATCAGGTCGAGCGCCAAAAGCGAATTTGGGGAGCCAAAAAGCCGGCCAGGAGCCTGTGTGCACAGTTGCTCAAGGTGATCATAGGCCTTCCGGCTGGTCATGGCCTGATCGAATATTTTCCTGATCAGCAACGAATCAGCATTTTGTGGCAATGCTACTGAATTTGCCAGGAGCAGCATCATCAACGCAAAGAGAAATTTCATCAGTAAAATGGTTAAAATAAGTGCCGCAAGTTAGCAATTCAGGCTGAGGGGATGCTTTTTTTTTGCAAAGTATGTTGATCCTGAAACAAAGGTGCTTGTAACACTGGCTTTTCTGTAGGCAGGCATCGCAAAAAGCTGTCTTCTGCTAGCAAATGTATTTGTCGTTCAAGCCTTTTCTTTCGAGGATCTGAGGAATACACTTTTCAACGCGCGACTCTCTGGTTATGGCTTGTTTAGCCTCTGAAAAATACCGGCCATATTCGCGTTGCCGACCGGGTGTGAGGCTGTCAAAGGCTGCCTTAAGTTCCGGCATTGCATCCAGTTTTGCCTGAAATTCCTCCACGATGAATAAGGCTTCTGTTTTCCTGAAATTTACCTTCAAACCTGACTTTTCCACTTCGATGGCCTCGTAGATATATTCCTTCAGCTGCTGCTCAATGGCCGTAATTTCATCCATTGAGGTGAACCTGATCTGGCGCATGGCCTGCGCAGTTTCATCTGGCCTGACAAGCAGCTGGTAAGGGTCGTGGAGCAAGGCGCCCTTGAAAAACCAGATGGCGAAATGTTCCTTGAAGCCACGCATGCCAATCACATTATTTCCCCGAAAGGTATAGCACGGACTCTGCCATTTGTAATCTTCTTCAAGTGAAGTGTCAACGATGATGGCCCTCAGTTTGCTGAGCTCATCACCCCATTTGGTCTGCTTGCTGATAAAGGCGTCTACCTGGCTGTTCATGCGCAATGAAATTAGGGGGTAAAGGTATAAAAATGAGCTTCGGGATTGAAGGGTTCCGTTAATGTATTGGAAAATCCCGCTTAATGGTAGGCGCTGTAACTGAAATTAAGGCTTTTGCATTTAAACAAGTGGTTATCTATTGGGGGTTAATACCGCTGTTTATCCCTGACTTCATGATAATAGCCTTCAACCCCAATTGCTTTCATCCTTTTGTTATTGTGGACAGAACGTTGCTGTAAGTGTTCATCGAAACCGGTATGGCTGCAAGGGAATTCATGGCATTGAAAACAAAAGTCAACCCCTTTTTCTTCGTGACAATCACGGACTTTGCAATCCTTGAACAGTTTACAGTGCTCTTTTCGGCAACCCTGACATTCAGCAGAGGCAAAATGAGTTAGCATGGCCTTGAAATCAGGGTATTTCCGGAAAATATCGCCATGCAACAATTCCGTAAACCGCTCTGCATACACATCGAAATTTCCGAGTGCCACTTTTAGTTGTTCACTGTGTTTTTTGATGTTGCCCCCGTCAAAGGCATAGCATTTGCTGCAGTCGAGACCACAGGGCGAAAGCCTGTTTTTAATCTGTTCGTAGTCCATGTTCAGGGCTTATTTGCGATTCAGAGGTTGAATTTATTTTTCTGTGGAGAAAGCAAAATCAGGTTGTTATGCCTGCCTCCTGGCTGTCGCGCTGATGGCTTAAAAAATCTCCGTCGATAATCAGCAATGTCACCCCTTCAACTGTGACCGACCTGTGCGCGCTCATTTCGTCCGATACCACATAACTCATGCCTTTCGTCAGCCTTAGCTCATTGCTGCCTTGCAGTTCGCTGGTAAAGCTGCCTTCGAGGCAATGAACGATGTGCCCTTTCTTACACCAGTGGTCAGCCACGTATCCTTGCGAATATTCGACAATCCGTATTCTTAAGCCCGGAAACTGGATGGTTTGCCAATAGGCAGTACCGCTTTGGCCTTTGTGTTCGATGCGCGGAACCACTGACCAATCCATGGCCTGAAAAGGGATGTTCGTGTTAATCATTGTGTTATGATTTGCAGGGTGTGCGTATAAAAATACAAAAACTAAGGCGGCAACAGCTGCAGCCGCCCTTTTTTCTGGATAAAAAAAAAGAGGTTGCTGCCTGATGCACAACAACCTCAATGTATCATCACCTGGTGACCTTAAAAAGCGTTTTGCAGGATTTTCAGGCTTATATCAGGCGTAATATCCTGATGTTCTGAAAGTTTTGTCATGCCATGCGCCTTTAGCTGTTCGGCCAGTGCCGGAATTTTATCCGCTGTGATGCCATAAGCCGAGAGCCTTGTGCTGATGCCCAGGCTTTCGAAGAATTCCCTTGTTTTCTTAATGGCAAGGTCAATCTTTTCATCATCGCTTCCTGTGGTGATGTGCCACACACGGTCGGCATACTGAAGCAGTTTTTCGCGTTTCTGGGTACGCCTGATTTCCATGATTGAGGGATAGACAATGGCCAGGGTCTGACCATGGTCGATGCCAAACATGGCAGTGATTTCGTGCCCGATCATATGGGTGGCCCAGTCCTGGGGAACCCCAACGCCTATGATACCATTCAGGGCCATGGTGGCACTCCAGACCAGGTTGGCCCGTGCATCATAATTTTCAGACTCTTCGATGGTGATTTTCCCTATTTCAATCAGTGTTTGCAATATGCCTTCGGCCATGCGATCCTGAACACGTGCATCCACAGGAAATGTAATGTATTGTTCAGTGGTGTGGATAAATGTATCCACGATGCCGTTGGCAACCTGGATCTTAGGAAGGGTAAAGGTAACGACAGGGTCGAGCAGCGAAAATTTTGGATAAGTCAACTCGCTCATTACCGGATATTTTCCATGATCGTAGCTGATGACGCCACCGCTGTTCATCTCCGACCCCGTAGCCGGCAAGGTCAGCACAGTGCCAAAAGGAACCACGTTTTCGACGGTTTTGGAAGTGATTCTGGTAAAGCCAAATTTCAGCAGGTCGCGGGCATCGCCTTTGTAATGTGCTGCGAGGCAGATGAATTTGGTGCCGTCGATGACCGATCCGCCACCTACTGCCAGGATAAAGTCGATGCCTTCGTTCCTGACCACTTCAGCGGCTTTCATCAGCGTTTCGTAGCGCGGATTGGGCTCAATGCCTCCAAACTCAACCATGCTTCTGTTTCCTAAGCTGGCCCTGACCTTGCCGATCAGGCCGCTTTTTTTGGCGCTGCCGCCTCCAAAAGTAATGAACACCCTGGCCGCTGCTGGCACCAGCTTATCGAGCGTATCAAGCCTGTCGCGGCCAAAAATTATCCGTGTGGGATTATAAAAATCAAAGTTATACATCGGTTTTCCTCCTGTTAATGGGTTAAATTTTACTGTTTTTCAATCAAGTGACTTGTATGTTGTCGTCCTTTTAACAAATCCCTTATTCGTCTGCGGGCCGGCGCCAATCACAATCTTTTTTCCTTGGGCCTTCCCCGGTCCAATCTATTAACCTCCATTGGCCTGCGATTGTTCGATCATGATTTTGAGAGGGCTCATTCCGTATCTGCCATGCCGGCAGTGCCCTGCAAAATGTCATTTTCTATGATCAGCCTTAGCCGTTCCGGCTCTTCATATAAGGGGCTGTGTGCCGAAGATGTAAAGGTATAGAATCCTTTCACCGGAGCCTGCAACTGTTCAAGATAAGCCCTCGACAAGTCAAGGTTTACCGTCAGGTCGTATTTTCCGCTCAGGAAATAAACCGGCATATCGAGTTTTGTGACGGCTTTGGTGAAATCAGTTTCGATTATTTCCTTGTGCAAGTTTGTCTTTGGAAGAAAAGAGAACTTCGACTTCCAGATATTGATTTTCTCGCCGGGGGTGTAGGCTTTACAGGTCCATACCGGAAGGAAAACACCTGTGAAAACCGATGTCATATTGTGCATGGTGCCTATCCCCAATGCGTGCATCGACTGGTCGCGTAAAGCCGAGGTGAAAAATGAGAGGATATCCTGTTGGCTCTGCATCGGATACTGTTGAAATTTCTTTACCTTGTTGATGTCGTTTTTTTCGATGTACTGCGCCAACATATAGTCGTAGGCCATTTTTTCCGATTCGGCCTGTTGAGTGACCTGAGCCATGGCGATATAGGCCGCGAACAATTGCGGACTTCGCGCTGCTGCCAGCAGGGCAATCGGGGTGCCGCCCGAGTGAGCCATGAGGTAAATTCTGTCTTTCCCAAATCGCTGCCGCAAATAGTTGGCAACCTCTATGGCATCTGAGGTGAGTTGATCGAAATTCATGCTCTCAGGCAATACAGCCGGGGAATAGGAAAGCCCTCCGCCCCGTTGCTCCCAGTAACAAACCGTAAAATAATCTTCAAGCCCGGGCTTAAACTTGTCGATCAGGAAGTAATTGGGAAAGGAGGGACCGCCATGCAGGTAAAGCAAAACCGGATTATTGGTGTCCCTGCTTCTGATAATCATTCCCTGGCTTACGCCTCCTGCCTGGATAAATGTCTTCACTGAAATACTGCCATTCAGCTGGTTGCCCTCCTGGTCAAGGAATGGTGCAGGCTTGCCGGGACTGTAAACAAAAAGGACAACAAATAATATCAGCAATAAAAGTGTGATAAGTGATGCAACAACAACCAACATATGTTTGAAGAATTTGAAGGTTAAAACCAGGTGGTTCATGACGTTCCGTAATTAGTTTGAGCGGGTTCAGACGCCTGTCCTGCATAAGGCGCCTGGCAGGTAAAGGTATTGATATTTCCGGTTTGATCCATTGACATACCAAGGCAATAACCGCAAAAAAAAGCACCTTGTAAAAAACTGAATCCTGTTTGGTTTGTGTGATTACTCCTGCTTTTTCACCCCTACGGACTTAGGGATTTCGTGCAACGATTGAGTGTAGCGGCCTTAAGGGATTGCGGGTGATTTCTTAACAAGTTACACCCCACCTAAGTCGGGATTAAAGCGGACTACAACCCTTCACAAACCACTGATCCTACCGAAGGGAGCTCTGCAAAGCAAAACCCTTAATGGCTAAACCGCCAGGTAGCCGCTGGCATTTTTAATTGGAATCTAACAAGTCATTCAATTTAATTATGTTACTGCCATTTTTTTCATAATAATTGAGCATTTCGTCAATTTTCTTTTTGTCATAACTCGTAACGCAATCTGATATAACTGTAACCTTGTGATTTTCCCTGCGCATATTGAATACGGTTGATTTCACGCAGGCAATGGCATCTGCTCCTGTGATGTAAAATTCGCTTATTTCATTTTTCCTGATAAAGTCAGCAAATTCTTCGCTGGTCAATGCGTTGCCTTTGGATTTTTCGAAAATGTTTTTGGAAACCAATTTCATGTCCGGAACTAATTCAGAACCACGAGTATTAGGTTTGAAAGTCCTTGTGCCGTCAGATAAGTTATAATGCCGAATGTAAACGACATGAATTTCATTTTCCACTGCCCAATCTATTGCCCGATTGACATTGTCAATGATTTCCTTATAGTTTTTGGTAATGTCATTTTGAAGGTCGATTACCACTAAAGACTTTTTCTGCATTGTCTTTCCTGTTTTTTTTATGATTTAAGTCAATTTTCTACTTCATTGGCCATTGCACTGTGGCTTGTTCGCTTGTGGCTGCGTTTGTCAATATGAACAGTTAGGGATTGCGGGCGATTTCCTGTCAAGTAACATCCCTCCTAAGGCGGGATTGAAGCGGGCTAAAACTTTCGCATAACACTGAACCCCTTATTGGCTATACCGCTTGTGTGCTTAGTGCTTATTTTTTTTAATGTCTTTTTTGTAGTTCTTTATCATTTTCCCAAAGTCTTTATCTTTTTTTCGTCTTTCTACAACCGATGACTCAAAATGAGCTATCTCTCTTTCCATTTTCATGTAATTCTCGTAAGAAGCGCCATCTATTTCTCCTTTTTCAACGGCTTCAATAACAGAACAACCTTTTTCATTCGTGTGCGTACAATCTTTGAACTTACAATTTTGAGAATGTGTGATAATCAAGTCGAATGTGATTTCTAACCCATTTGTTGCATCGGCAATACCTACTTCTCTCATCCCGGGATTATCAACTAATATTCCCCCGTTTTCAAGAATTATTAATTCCCTATGACTGGTAACGTGTCTCCCTTTATTTGTGCTTTGGCTAATGGTATCTGTGCGCATTAAGGATTTGCCAGAAAGATTATTTAAAAGAGAGGATTTACCAACACCCGAAGAACCAAGCATACAATAAGTTTTACCTTTCTCAATAACCGTTTTTATTTTATCGTATCCAGCCTGTGATTCGTTACTTATTGCAATAATCGGAACATTTTTAATCCGGGACTTTATATTTTCCAATATCTCAAAGGTCTGATATTCATCTATTAAATCTATCTTGCTGAGCACTATAATGGGGCAAACCTTTGAAGAGTTACAAATTGTCAGGTATCTTTCAAGTCTATTAACATTGAAATCCCTATCAGCGGCTTGCACCAATAATGCGTAATCAATATTTGTTGCTATTATTTGTGTCTCTCCAAATTTACCAACAGCCTTTCTTGAAATAACAGAGAATCTCGGTAATATACTATGAATAATGGAAAAATCCGGATCATGTATTGTCAAAGCAACCCAATCGCCAACTGCCGGAAAATCTTCACGGCTTTTTGATGAAAATCGCAAATTCCCTGTTATCTCGGCCTCATATTCTCCCTTTTCAGTTTTTACGATATATCTTTCTTTATATTCTGATATAACTCTTCCAATTTCCAAGTCAATAAGGTTATGCTGATACCTTAATTTTTCAAATTTGTCATTATATCCAAGATCTTCTAATTTCATTACAGTTTCTTTTGTGGGTGAGTCCTTTAAATATTAAGGACACGGTCATTTGTATGTGGTCGGGCGGGATTTCTGGAAGTAATCGTGTCAGACCCGCAGGAAAGTGGGCGAGTGGTCTGACTTGTCAGACCGCTAAACCCCCCGCCTGTCATATACAATTAGTTGGCGGTTCGTTGTTTTTTAATTTGTCTTTTTTAGTCATTTTCTTCATAGTAATATGAATAATCAATCCCTTTCATAAACATTTCGCGGTCAGTGATTTTAGTTGTAAGCGCATTTTCTAAAAGTGATTTCAGAACAATACTTTTAGTTGGACTCAGCATCATTGCGTTCATGTAATCCTGTTTGCTTATTTTACTCCAATCAACACATTTTTTAAGACGTTTTTTAAGTATTAAATCCAACCATATTCTGGCACTTCTACCATTGCCTTCCATGAAAGGGTGTGCAATATTCATTTCTACATATTTATTTATGATTTCGTCAAATGTATTTTCAGGCATCTGTTCTATTTGCTTTAAAGTATCTCCTAAGAAGTGGGAAACAGCAAATTGAAAACCACCTTTTGAAATATTTTTCTGTCTTATTTGTCCCGCAAAATCATACAGTCCTCCAAATAAATAACCATGTATTTGTTGCAATCCTTTAGTTGTACCAACTTCTATGTTATTGATAAAGGAACTTTCAAACATCGCATATGCTTTTGTTTTGCTTTTTCCATCAATACTTTCATCACTGAATGTAAACCACTCGATAAAACGGTTTGCTTTTTTACCTGGAAACTCTTTGCCTAAGTCAATAATTCCCTTGTAATCCAGCATGTCCGCAAATCGTCTTTTCCCATCTGGTGCAAGAATTTTCAACTGGGTAGTAGCACTAACCACTTGGCTTTTTTCTTTCTTCAACTTGGCTTTTAGGTATTTCCAGTAATTGCGGTTTTTCGTATAATCATCCTGGTCAGTAAGAACAGAAACAATATCCAAAACAGAAAACCACCATTTAGCATTTTCTTCGTCCCAAAAAGCACGCACTTCTCTGTCATTAAAAAAACGTATGGATATTTTAGCTTTACTCATAATTTAGATTTGTACTAGGCTACAACTATTAAAGTTTCTATACAAAGTTATGATAATATCTATCATGCAATTGCTGTCTACTTTGCTTTGTTACCATGACCGCCAACGGCAGTCCGCCCAAAAACTTCCTGAAGCTTACGATCTTATCATCATTACCCTGCTAAATTAGCACATACGCTGGTTAATAAAAGTTGTTTTTTAAGTCACATGTAAAACATTTTTTTTGTCAAACTGCTGTTATCGGCTGTTCCTCTTTCGTCATTATGGTTTAAACCTTTCAAATGTCTTTCCCTTAAATTTATATGCACCATTTTCGTGTGTCCCTAGCCAAAGGTCACCATAATTGTCTTTGTAAATAGAAAACACGGTAATGTCTTTGCCATTATATTTGACGGGGTAATGTGTTATTTGTTGTCCATTATAGCAGTATACACCTTTGTTATATGTTGCCATCCATAAGTTATTGTAATCTTTTTCCATAGAGATAATAGCAACTAAATCACCGTCTTTCTTTCCATCTAAGCTACCTATTCCTTTTTCTTTTGCGTAATTGGTTGTATTGTCTTGTCTGTGAAAGTTGAAGCGATGCAACGAGTTACTGAACCAAAACTTACCATCGATGTCTTCAATAATTGAACGAATGCCAAAACCGGTTTCAACATCAAACTCCAGTTCTTTCTCAGAAAGCCAGGTAAAAGTTTTTCCGTTATAAAGACATACACCCAGCGCTCCTGTACCAAACCAAACATTTCCATTGTTGTCTTTATAAATGATGTAAACATCATAGGGACTATAGTTCACATTGGGGAATTTTGCAATATAGTCTTCACCTTCTTTGGTTTCAGGAAATTTAAGTCGGTGTAAATATTTGCCATCATAACGATAAACTAAGCCCGAATCCTGATAACCCTTGAACCACAAATCATCAGGTTCTAATTTCCATTCATTATTCGAATTACCTGTCGTGCTGACCTTAATGAAATTTTGTCCATCAAATTTGCTTATTTCTCCACAACTATTGAAATAAATATTACCTGGTTTGTCTTCCTTAATTTCATCAATTCTGTTGCTTGGCAAACCGTGCTTTGTTGTGTAATTGAGCAATGTGTTTCCATCAAATCTATAAACACCTGTTTCCCAACTGCCAAACCAATAAACGTTTTTCTTGTCTTGGTAAACAACCATTATATTGCTTCCAAGTTCCTTTACTTTGTCGGCATTTATAGATTGGGTTGAGTTGTTTTTCTTATCAGTAGTCTGTCCATTGCACGAAGTCAGTATGGTCAGAGTGTAAAAAAATATAAGTGCTGTGAACTTCATTTCTGTCTGTTTATTGAATTTGCCTAGTCTGTCATAGAATAGCCGATAACGGCAGTCCGTCCAAAAACCTCCTGAGGTTTACAATTTTATCATCATTACCCTGCTAAATTAGCACATACGCTGGTTAATAAAAGTTTTTTTCAGTCACTCTGTGAAGCAGTTTTTTTGCCACCGCCAACGGGAAGCATATGCTTTGTGGCGGATGTTAGAAGACAAATTTGTCTGACCGCACTGATTTATATTTAAAACTAAAATGTTCATATTCATAACGTAACCTGCCATAAAGTATAAGCATTGTTGTGCACTGGCATTTTTAAATCTTTACAAATTCTCTAAAGTTATTCCTGTCAATTACTAGTCCTTGAGCCTTATAAGTTTCTATAAAGTTCTGAGGAAATTTTGTCTTCTTGCTTTTCCATTTAAATTCAAATCCAACAATTTGCCCATTGCTTTCTTCTACAAAATCAATTTCCTGTTGTTGTTTTGTTCTCCAAAAATACATTTTAGCAAATGTGTCTTTATAAAGATTTTGCTTTCTTCTTTCTGACACCAAAAAGTTCTCCCATAAAGCTCCTTTGTCTACTCTCAAATCCAATTGGCTGAAATTACCAATAATCATATTTCTGATACCATTGTCATAGAAGTAAATTTTCCTGTTCTGCTTTATTTCATTTCGTATGTTTCTGCTAAAACTATTCAGTCTAAAAACGATATACCCCTTTTCGAGAATATCGATATATTTTTGAACTGTAATTTTATTAATTCCAATCAGCCCGGATAATTCATTGTAATTTACCTCGCTGCCCAATTGCAAAGCCAATGCCTGCAATAATTTTTCAAGTACTTCTGGTTTTCTAATGTCAGAAAACGCTAAAATATCACGATACAAGTAGCTATTTACAAGGTTCTTTAAGGTCTCTCGTTCTTTGCCTTGATTATTAATAACCTCGGGATAAAGTCCATAAAGCAACCTGTTTTCTATTTGCTGTTCAGATTTTATTAATCCGATTTTATCTTCGTATTCTTCCCAAGAAATAGGAAATAATTCATATTCCCATTTTCGACCTGTCAAAGGCTCATTCAGTTCGTTTCCTAAATCAAATGATGAAGAACCACTTACAAACAACTGAACTTTTTTGAATTGGTCAGTGATGATTTTTAAAGTCAAACCGATTCCCGGTATTCTCTGAGCCTCGTCCAGAAAAATATATTTGTAATCCCCGATAAATGTTCTAATCTGTTCTGTTGTAGGGCTCTGTAAAAGACTTCTTGTTGAAGGATCATCAGCATCAAGGAACAAATAGTCTTTGTCTTTTAGTATATTGTTTAACAAGGTCGTTTTTCCAACTTGTCGTGCACCAACAACAACTATGGCTTTTCCTCCGTTAATCTTCTCTTTAATGGTGTTTTCTATTGTTCTGTCAAACATTTTTTATTTCAAAGATACAACAAAATTACCGTAATGACGAATAGTTATGTTTATTTGTCATTAAAGTGTCGTGATGCAGCTTCCTTTGCTTGTGCACAACGTAGGAAGCTACACGCAGGTGCGGATTGCGGGCGATTTCCTGTCAAGCCGAAAAGCAGCCCGTGCGTAAAGATACACACCGAAAACCACCGCAGCCGCACTTGACGGGTAGCTGAAGTTGGCGGTTCGTTGTTATTTTCAATTTATCATTTCGTAATGTCCTTTGATTATTCCAGCAATATTCTTTCGTCGTTCAATTAAAAACTCCTCATAATCCATATCATAGAAAGTCCTTGGTACGCCGTGTTTGTCTAAGGAGCTTTCTAGCTCACTTTCTTTACCAACATAGTATTTTTCTTTGATTTGGGTATAATATGTTTTTGGGTCGGAATCTGATATCTTAATATTGTCCACATACTCTAAATAAGTGAGGTTTGCTATTTGATTTATCAGTGTTAATGCAAAATTTTTCGATTTCAAATATTCCCTTGGAAAAATATGGTGTTTGTCTAGCGAGCTTTTCTTTATCTTTATTGTAGGATCGTATAAATCACTCACCTTTTTGCCTGAAAACAAGGCATTTGTCCCGCTATAAATAAGGCTTGCAAAAAGAGCACTCGCAACCGGACTTATTGTATTTGAAGTTACAAGTAGATCATTTGTCAATGAAATATTCCAAAAATCATTTGTCAATGTACTATCAATTATGCTATTCAAGGCTTTTTTAAACTCATCATCATTTTTTGAATTTTTAACCTTATTCAAATCAGATTCCATGATCGATTCGGATGAGCCTGAATACCTTGAAGTAATAGAACTCATAAAAAACCATTTAGCAATCAATTTTTCAAGTTCCTTGTAGTCAACCTTATAAACAAGTTTGCCTAAAAGGAAAAAGATGTATGAATTAATGATTGAATTACCCGAAGCAATTAGGCCAGAGGACTTGTACCCAATACTTTGAATTATCTTTAAAAATGTATGCCAATTTGTTGAATCAATAACTTTGGAAAGAGTTTCTTTGAAAAGTTCAAATTGCTTTTCTCGTAGGACTTCAGAATATTTATTCGTGTCTGGGTCCCGTCCTTTTAAAATAGCATAAGCATCTTTCATTCTGGCTCTTTTAAAACCCAATCCAATAATAATCCTTACAATATCTTGCGCGTCTGGTTGAATAATATGATTGTAAGGTGAATCCTTAGTTTTAGAATCCGGTACAGTTTTAGCATTTTTACAGAAATTGTCAATTTTCTTCCTGCCCTCTTCCCAAAATACAGAGATTAGAGTGAGAATAAAATCTGCTTGATTTAATGACACACCTTTGCTGTTTATACGGGTAAATACCTCAGCTACTGTCTCTTCATTCACATCTGGTTTTATCTCCAATGCTTGAAACGGGTAACTCGTCAGTGAATAGAGTTTATTAATTCTCGAACTTATATCTTTTACTTCCACTTCGATAGGTTTACTAAAGTAGCCAACAAACAAGCTCTTTAGTTCTGGTGAAAAGAAAAGTGATTTTCGCTCTTTTAGTTTTGCTATCAATTGGAGAAACTGATCCTCTGGATTTTTTAGTTGATTTAATCGAGTTATGCAAAAGATATATTCAGCTTCGAGTAAATCTTCATTTGTTTGTATCTTTTCAATTATAACATTAAGTTTTTCAGTCACTTCCTTAATGTAAATTTTGTATTGCTCTAAATATTCGGTTATAAAAGAGTAAGTATCTGATTCAAACACTTGGGAAATATCTGGAATAAACTCTTTGTTTTTTTCCGTAGCTGCATCCGTAACTCTGAATTCTTCGCTAACTGGATTAAACGCAATTCTGATTCGTCTAAAATTGTAGTTTTTATCTCTAATCTCGGTTTTCTTTATAATGCTGAATAAAGCTGTTAGTCTTTGTTGACCATCAATCAGCAACATGCTTGGGATTTTATGAATTTTCTCATCTGCTCCGATGTGCATCATTTTTTCACCTGTAGTATTTTTCCAAATCAAAAAGTAACCTATAGGATAACCACGATACATGCTGTCAAAAAGGTCACGAACTCGATTATTTCCCCAAACAAAAGGTCTTTGCAACTCTGGTAAAGCTAAATCTCCATTCTCAATATATCCGATTAATGCTGAAATAGAGCCGCTAGTTTCACTAAAAATTTGATTACTCATATCTATATTTTGTCTGTTATGTTTGTCTGCAGTGTCGCCCTTACAATGACCGCCAACGGTTTGCATATGGCTTGTGGCGGTTTCGAAGCACTTTCCTGCCCACCGAAACCAAAGCTGGTTAAGGAGTGAAAGCCTTGCTGACAGCCGTTCAGCCGCCATAAGCTATATGCGTTGTTGAACTAAATCCCGCCTGCGCGGGATAGCTCTTTCAAAAGTACCCGATTCTTTCTATACTCCGAGATTATTCACAACAAAAATTTCAGATTATGAGAAAGAAATCGGGACTTACTATTATTGAGCA
>Ga0208371_1000174_pt1 | contig 19654 bp, 16 predicted proteins | sample SubbioCR12Aug_1A_FD_184827 | JGI IMG/M metagenome (GOLD analysis project Ga0208371, IMG submission 184827) | Serpentinite rock and fluid subsurface biosphere microbial communities from McLaughlin Reserve, California, USA - CR12Aug_1A (SPAdes) | ecosystem: Environmental > Terrestrial > Deep... | reverse complement strand
GCGCAGCGAGTCAGGCCAAACGTTTCGGGCGTGACGGTGTATTCGCGGATTTCGCCTTCATGCAATTCTGCGACGAACGATTCGCCTGCCAGAGACAGCTCATCCATGCCATCGGCAGAATGCACCACCAGCACATGCTGGCTGCCCAGTTCACGCAGCACGGCGGCGAGTTGCCCGGTCAAATCGCGTGAAAACACGCCCATGACCTGATTGGGCGCGCCTGCCGGGTTGGTCATCGGGCCGAGCAGGTTGAACAGGGTGCGTACCCCCAGCTCACGCCGCACCGGTGCGGCATGCTTCATGGCGCTGTGGTGATTGGGGGCAAACATGAACCCCACTCCCACGGTTTTGACAGTCTGTGCCACCTGTTCTGGCGTCATGTGAACGTTGACGCCCAGCGCTTCGAGTACGTCTGCACTGCCTGATTTGGAAGAAACCGAACGCCCGCCATGTTTGGCCACCTTCGCTCCGGCGGCGGCAGCGACAAACGCGGCAGCAGTGGAAATGTTGAAAGTATGTGCGCCATCGCCGCCCGTACCACAGGTGTCGACGAGATGAGCTACGCCGGTGAGCGGAACCTGGGTGGAGAGCTCGCGCATGACGGTTGCTGCAGCAGCCAGCTCGGAGATGCTTTCCCCCTTGCAGCGCAGGGCAATAACGGCACCGGCGATCTGGGCGAGGGTGAGCTCGCCGGTCATGATGGCGCGCATCAGTACCAGCATGTCTTCACGAGAGAGATCCTGGCGTGCGACGAGTTGCGACAGCAGCGCGGCGAAATTCATGTGCGCACCCCGGCCAGAAAATTTTTCAGCAGGGCATGCCCGTGCTCGGTGAGGATGGACTCCGGGTGAAACTGCACACCTTCCACCGCCAGGGTTTTATGGCGCACTCCCATGATTTCACCATCGTCAGTCCAGGCCGTGATTTCCAGGCAATCCGGCAGGCTTTCACGTTCGATGACGAGGGAGTGATAGCGGGTAGCCGTGAAGGGATTGGGCAAGCCGCTGAACACGCCGAGATCCGCATGAAAAATGGCAGAGGTCTTGCCGTGCATGAGTTGTTTGGCATGGACGATTTTCCCCCCGAAAGCCTGACCAATGCTCTGGTGCCCCAGGCAGACCCCCAGCAAGGGAATTTTTCCGGCGAAATGGCGAATGACTGGTACGGAAATCCCAGCTTCGTTGGGTGTACAGGGGCCGGGAGAAATCACGATGCGTTCCGGATGCATCGCCGTGATTTCCTCAACACTGATTTCATCATTGCGATGCACATGCACCTCCTCGCCCAGCTCGCCGAAATACTGGACGAGGTTGTATGTAAAGGAGTCGTAGTTATCGATCATGAGCAGCATGTTTGCTGGCTTCCTTGTGAGGGGATAAGACTGGCGTGATTGTTACATCCGGGGCGCGGTTTGTGTGTGGGTAGGGGTTTTCTTATGGGGGATCGGTGAAACCAACAAAATCGATTAAACCACTGTTGGATTATGTCTATACTTTGCGCCGTGCCGACGTGTGATCGGCACGGCATGTTTTCAAATAATCCCCATTGCGCAAGGAAAGAGGAGTTATTCATGAAATCGTTTGTGGCGTTGCTTGCCTTTGCAGCGTTTTTCGCTGTGTCCCCCGTTCAGGCCGAAGATAAACCCGATACCCCGAAGGCATTGTCCGGGGGCAAAGTCATCGGTGTGGAAGAAGCCAAGAAACTGGCTGATTCACGTGCTGCGCAATTCATTGATACCCGGTCACCGCTCAATTTCGGCAAAGGTCATGTGCCGGGTGCCAAAGTGGCCGCCTACAAGGAAAAAAGCGATTTCACCCCCGACTTTGATGCTTCTGCCGACAAGTTTGACCTCGACAAATTACCTGCCGACAAGTCTGCCAAAGTGGTGATCTACAGCGATGGCCCGAAAGGCTGGAAGTCGTACAAGGCCGCTGTAACCGCCATCAAGGCCGGATACAAAAATGTGATGTGGATGCGTGATGGCACCACGGCCTGGGAAGCCAAGGGCTACCCCTTCGAATAACCCCTTCCCATCAGAGGGGGCGATAGCCCCCCTGCAAAAATAACGGTACGTCCCCATTCGTACCGACTGCCGGATTGAAGCGAGGAGACAGGTATGACCGAAGCACTTTCCAACCTCACCATCCGTACCAAACTCATTCTTGCCAGCGCCCTGACTTTCGTGCTGATCGGCGTATTCGTCGGCATGGGCTGGCTCTCTTACCAACGTCTTGCCAAAGACAATCAGGCCAATGCACTGAGTGATCAACAGTCGCTGAACCTGCAGATCACCTTACGTGCCATCAACGAACTCATCGTGACCGAAGGTTCCTCCACAGCCTCAAAAACCATGGCGGTGGAAGGTCTGGAACATTTTGGTCAGGCGTTTGACGAGTTGCAGCAGTTGATCACCGTGCCTGAGGCCAAGCCCTTGTTTGAGGGATTACAGGGGCGTTGGTCCGTTTTCAAGGCCGAAACCGAGAAATTCAAGGATCTGCGCGAGATCAGCATGGAAGACGACGATGCCATGGTCGCCTTCGGTAATCTCATCAAAAAAGCGGGTGAGATCGATGCAGACGTGAAGGCGATCGATCAACTGGTGCATGGCATTACCCATGAAACCATTCGTTCCACCACGGTGACCATTCTGGTTTTGACGCTGGTGATGGGCAGTGCGCTCGGCGTTCTCTATATTTGGTTGTACCGCGCAATCACCATGCCCATTCAGGATATGCAGGCCACCATTGCCCGTGTACACCGTGACAAAGACCTGAATCAGCGTGCGCATGTGTTTGGCGACACTGAAATCGGTCAGGCATCGCGCTCGTTCAACGCCATGCTCGACGTCTTCAGGGAAGTGATTCGTGATGTACGCAACAGTATTGGCGGCCTGAACGAAGCCTCCAGCCAGGTTTCTGGCGCATCTTCGCGGGTGGTGCAGGTAGCAGACCGGCAACAGCGAGCGGTACACACGGCGGAACAGGCTGTTTCGGTGATTCGCGCCAGTGCCGACGATATTCGCGCCCAAGTCAACGAAGCTGTGGAAATCGCCCGGCGCTCCAGTGGTCTTGCCGACAAAGGTAGTGATGTGGTGCGCGAAACTGGCAACAGCATGGTGCAGATGTCCGACACGGCGCGCACGGCAGCGGAGCAGGTTTCGCGCCTGAGTGAACAATCGGCTCAAATTGGCGTGATCATCAACACCATTCGTGACATTGCAGACCAGACCAACCTGCTTGCCCTGAATGCGGCCATTGAGGCTGCGCGAGCGGGAGAACAGGGGAGAGGGTTTGCCGTGGTGGCAGATGAAGTGCGCAAACTGGCCGAGCGCACCGCGCGGGCCACCAATGACATTTCCGGTTTGGTTACCACCATTCAGGTGGGCATCACCCAGACGGTCGATGGCATGGAACGCACGGTCGAGAAGGTCAACGAGGTGGCCGAACGTGCGAAGGACGCAGGCGTGGCCATCGAGGAAATCAACTCGGGTACGCGCCAAACCATGCGTGTGGTGAACGACATTGCACAAGCCACGCAAAAGCATGCCAGCGCCAGCGACGAGATCAGCGCCAGCATTCGCGAGATAGCCCAATTGGCACGTGAAAACACCAAAACCGTCAGCGAAACCATGGATTCTGCCGGTGAGATGGAGACACTCTCCAGTAACTTCCGCCGTATGGTGGAGGCGTTCAGGGTTTAACCCGGCAAGTGGGGATGCAGAAGATGGGAAGGAGTAAGGCGAAGTGCGGGGTACTTCCTGCTACTGCGGAGAGTAGCCTTCTTCGCTTGGTTCTTTCCTTAAGGGGTGAACGAACGCCTCGCTGACCTGAAGCAGGAGCAATTTTCGTTCCTCACTCAGTGCCCGGAAGTTTTCGAGCAGCAATGCCTCCAGTTTTTCAGGCAGGCGGGAAGCCAGATGGCGTGGTTCTCCCTCTGCCAGCGCAAGCAATTCATGTATCTTGAGATCAAAGGCCGCCGCCAGAGCCTGAAGAACTTCCGGCCCAGGCCCATGTTTGCCGGTTTCGATGCGCGAGATATTTGCGGCAGATGTGCCCGCTCGCCAGCCCAGTTCTTCCTGAGTCCAGCCTTTCTCGTCACGCAAGGTTTTGATCGTCTCACCCATATGCATGGGGCGAGTGTGTGATTGCATTACGAAATCCGCAAAAACAATAGCGTCAATTACGCATTGAAAATTGCTATTAACGTAATACTTAGTGGGTATTGTGCTCGTTGCGTAACCCATGTGACATTCAACGCACCTGCCGATGATTGGCCTCACGGAAAACCACATGTACGCCCGCCTTCCCCTTTTCTGGAAAATCAGCGCCCCGCTTCTTGCTGCCTCGTTGGGGCTGTTTGTCATTTTGGGCGTGCTGTTCGCCAGGATGGAGACCCGCTCGCTGGAAGCGGCGGGCGAACGTGCTGCGGCCTCGCTGATTGTCAGCGCCCAGAATCTGCGTGCGTTATATGCGCGCGAAGTCATTCCCAAGGCGGGCGTAGCCGGGCTTCACATCAGCCATGATTACGTGGGGGATGAGCATGCCATTCCCCTACCAGCCAGTTTTATGCGTGCGTTGGCGGAAAAAAGCGACAGTCGATCGTCGGGCAAGTTGCGTCTGTACAGCCATTACCCGTTCGCTTTTCGCAAAGGAGCGGAAACGCAACTCGACGACTTTGAACGGGAGGCGTTGAACTGGCTGGAGAAAAATCCTCAAGGTGTTTTCGGGCGCCTGGATGAGACAGATGGCCGACACATTTACCGGCAGGCGCGTGCTGACGTGATGGTTGCCGAAGCGTGTGTCGCCTGTCACAACAGCCACCCCGATTCGCCCAAACGAGACTGGAAACTGGGCGACGTGCGTGGTGCCATCGAAGTCACCGTCGATCTTGACGAAATGGCCGGGCAGATACGCTCTACCGTGTTGGGGTCGTTAGCCGTCGGTATTGTCGCCATCTTGCTGTCGATCGTTGTGTTGGTCAGGGTGATGCGTGGTGTTGCGGCACGCGTTCGTCAGGCTGGAGATATTGCCGAAGCCATTGCCGCCGGCGATCTTGCTCGATCTTCGTTACCGACCGACGACGATGAAATTGGTCGGCTCATGGGGCAACTCGCCGTGATGAAGGCCGGGCTTGTGCGCATGGTGTCGGACATTCGCGGCCACGCGCACGACATCATGGCCTCTTCCGTCACACTCTCCGAAGTTGCGGGAACAGGTGTTCGGGCTTCAGAGACACAGTCTGAAGCCACGGCCAGCATGGCCGCTTCAATGGAAGAGTTGTCGGTTTCCGTCGATCAGGTGGAGTCACATGCCAATGAGGCCCGCGAGGTTTCGCGTGTGGCAGGAGAGCGCTCCGGCGAGGGCGCGCGCATCGTGATGGATGCGGCGGCGGAAATGCGCGCCATCGCCGATGCGGTGAGCATGGCAGGTGGTGTGATCAGCGACATGGAAGGGCATTCCGGCAAGATTGCGGGCATCGTCCAGGTCATCAAAGACATTGCCGATCAGACCAATCTGCTGGCACTGAATGCGGCCATCGAAGCAGCACGAGCGGGGGAACAAGGGCGGGGATTCGCTGTGGTGGCGGATGAGGTCAGGAAACTGGCTGAACGCACGGCCCGTTCTACCCACGAAATCAGCGACATGATCGAAAAAATGCGCCAAGACTCGCAACGCGCCGTACAGGCGATGGAGTCGGGCGTGGCACGTGTTGAGGGCGGTGTCATGCTGGCGGCGCAGGCAGGTGAAGCCATGAACGGCCTGCGTGGTGAAGCGCAACGTGCCAGCCATGCGGTGGACGAGATCAACCTGAGCTTGGGTGAACAGGCCGCCGCTGCGCGTGATATCGCCGGGCGTGTGGAGCGTATTGCCCAAGGCGCAGAAGAGAGCAATGCCGTGGCCAGACAGACTGCAGCTTCTGCAGAAACCCTGGCAGAGTCGGCGAAGCGGCTGGGCCAGTCGGTGGAACGCTTTCGGCTCTAGGCACGCCGCCAGGCGTAAACCGACATCGCGCAGGTGTTAGCGCGCCAGCACGGCCCGCAAATATTGCCCGGTATGGCTGGCCTGATTGGCCGCCACCTCCTCGGGTGTGCCTTCTGCAATGATTCGACCGCCGCCATCGCCGCCTTCTGGCCCGAGGTCAATGACCCAATCGGCTGTTTTGATGACATCGAGGTTGTGTTCGATGACGACCACTGTGTTGCCCCCGGTTTGTCCATCGCCGACGAGGCGGTGCAGCACGGTGAGCAGCATGTCGATGTCGTGGAAATGCAGCCCTGTGGTGGGTTCGTCGAGAATGTAGAGGGTGCGCCCGGTATCGCGTTTGGACAGTTCCAGCGCCAGTTTCACGCGTTGAGCTTCGCCGCCGGAAAGCGTGGTCGCAGCTTGCCCGAGGCGAATGTAAGACAGACCCACGTCCATGAGTGTTTGCAGCTTGCGCTTGATGGTGGGCACGGCATTGAAGAATGTCAGGGCGTCTTCCACTGTCATCTGCAGGATTTCGTGGATGTTCTTGCCCTTGTACTGCACCTCCAGGGTTTCGCGGTTGTAGCGTTGCCCGTGGCAGACGTCGCAGGGGACGTAGATGTCGGGCAGAAAGTGCATTTCCACCTTGATCATGCCGTCCCCCTGGCAGGCTTCGCAGCGGCCGCCCTTGACGTTGAAGGAAAAACGCCCCGGCTCATAACCGCGTTCGCGCGCGGCGGGGGTGCCTGCGAATAGCTCGCGAATAGGGGTGAACAGACCGGTGTACGTGGCCGGGTTGGAACGCGGTGTGCGGCCGATGGGTGCCTGATCGACGTTGATCACCTTATCGAAAAACTCCACGCCTTCGATGCTTGAAAAGGGGGCGGGTTCGTGCGCCGCGCCATTCAACTGGTTGGCCGTAATGGCGTAAAGCGTGTCATTGATGAGCGTCGACTTGCCCGAGCCGGAGACACCGGTGACGCAGACGAAAATACCGGTCGGCAGGTTGAGGGTGACGTTGTCGAGGTTATTGCCACGCGCTTCAACCAGTTTGAGCACCCGGCCTGCGCGCGGGGTGCGCCGGGTGGCGGGCACGGCGATGCGGCGCGTACCGCGAAGATATTGACCGGTGAGCGATGCTTCGCTGGCAAGAATGTCGGCCAGGCGTCCCTGAGCCACAATTTCGCCACCATGCTCGCCCGCCCCTGGCCCCATGTCGACGATGAAATCGGCATGGCGGATCGCATCTTCGTCGTGTTCCACCACGATGACGCTGTTACCCAGGTCTCGGAGCCGTTTCAGGGTGTCGAGCAGGCGGTCGTTGTCGCGCTGGTGCAGGCCGATGGAAGGCTCATCGAGTACATACATCACGCCGGTCAGGCCCGAACCGATCTGGCTGGCCAAGCGGATGCGCTGCGCCTCGCCGCCGGAAAGCGTATCGGCCGAGCGTTCCAGACTCAGATAGTCGAGCCCGACGTTGTTGAGAAAGGTGAGACGGGCGCTGATTTCCTTGACGATCTTGTCTGCGACCTGGGCGCGTTGCCCGGAAAGATGCAGGGTCTCGAAAAAGTGCAGGGTCTGACGAATGGGCAGACGTGAGAGCTGGTGCAGCGTGGCACCGCCTACCTGCACGTTGCGTGCCTCGATGCGCAGACGTGAGCCCGCGCATTCCGGGCAGGTCGAGGTGGCGATGAAACGTGCCAGCTCTTCACGCACAAGCTGAGATTCGCTTTCCTTGTAACGTCGCTCCAGACTGGGAATGACCCCATCGAAGCGGTGTTTGCGCACTGTTTTGCGGCCATGCTCGCCCAGGTATTGGAAGGCGATTTCCTCACGGCCGCTGCCATGTAAAACGACATGTCGGATGTTGTCGGGCAGTGCCTCCCAAGGGGCATCGATGTCAAAGCCGTAATGCAGCGCCAGCGATTCGAGCATGCGGTGGAAGAAGGCATTGCGCTTGTCCCAGCCCTTGATGGCACCCGCCGCCAGCGAAAGGCGGGGTGAAGAGACAACCCGCGCCGGATCAAAGAAGGTGATCTGCCCCAGCCCGTCGCATTTCGGGCATGCGCCCATGGGATTGTTGAAGGAGAAGAGGCGGGGTTCCAGTTCCGGTAGGGCGTAATCGCAGACCGGGCAGGAAAACTTTGCAGAAAACAGCATTTCCCGACCCGTATCCATTTCCACTGCCAATGCCTTGCCATCGGCATGGCGTAATGCCGTTTCAAACGACTCTGCCAAGCGTTGCTTCAGGTCAGCGCGCACCTTCAGGCGATCGACGACTGCTTCGACGGTGTGTTTTTTGTTTTTTTCCAGTTGCGGCAGGCTGTCGATGTCGTAGACCTCGCCGTCGATGCGCAGGCGCACGAAGCCTTGTGCGCGCAATTCGTCGAAAAGTTCGCGTTGTTCACCCTTGCGCCCCGTGACCAGGGGCGAGAGCACCATCAGTTTGGTTTCTTCGGGCAGCAGCAAAACGGCATCGACCATTTGCGAAACCGTCTGGGCGGCCAGTTCGATGCTGTGGTGCGGGCAGCGTGGTGTGCCCGCACGGGCAAACAGCAGGCGCAGGTAGTCGTGAATTTCCGTCACCGTGCCGACGGTGGAACGCGGGTTGTGGCTGGTTGCTTTCTGCTCGATGGAAATGGCCGGGGACAAGCCCTCGATCAAATCCACATCCGGTTTTTCCATGAGTTGCAGAAATTGCCGTGCGTAGGCCGAGAGCGATTCCACATAACGCCGCTGCCCTTCCGCATACAGGGTGTCAAACGCCAGGGACGATTTGCCCGAGCCGGAGAGACCGGTAATGACCACCAACTCGTGATGGGGCAGGTCGATGTTGACGTTCTTGAGGTTGTGGGTGCGGGCACCCCGGACGCGAATCATGAGTCAGGCAAGGCAGCGGAAAGTGGCCGACTATAGGGCACATCCGTGCCTGCGTCACAGCGCATGGGGCCGTCGGTTCGTGGGGGAGATGTCATCAGTTGGCAATCAGTTGGCAATTTCGCAGGGGAGGTATGCGGCTAGAATGGCACGCTCTTTTGCGTGCCATGCAGCGATTCCATGTCCCGATTTTCCCGATCTGACCCCATGACTTCATCCGAACGCCGTGCCGCCATTTCCCTGGCAGGCATTTTCGGCTTGCGCATGCTGGGCATGTTTCTGATTTTGCCGGTGTTCGCCCTGTATGCGACCACCCTGCCGGGCGGGCATGACCACACTTTGGTCGGGCTGGCTCTGGGCATTTATGGCTTGACCCAGGCCGTGTTGATGATTCCATTCGGCATGGCTTCCGATCGTTTCGGCCGCAAGCCGGTCATCATCGTCGGGCTGTTGATCTTCGCGCTGGGCAGCTTTGTGGCCGCCATGGCAGACAGTCTCACGGGGGTGTTATTGGGCCGGGCCTTGCAGGGCGCGGGGGCTGTTTCGGCGGCGGTCACGGCCTTGCTGGCCGATCTCACCCGCGAAGAGAAGCGCACCCATGCCATGGCTTTGATCGGTAGCACCATTGGTCTGTCGTTCGCCTTTTCACTGGCGGCGGGCCCAGCCATCTATCACCTCATTGGCGTGCCCGGCATGTTTGCCATGACGGGGGGGCTGTCGTTACTGGCCATTGTGGTGTTGCGTACCGTGACCCCAGACCCCGTCAAGACCGCTTTTCACTCCGACGCCGAGGCCAACCCGGCGCGCTTGCGCGATGTGTTGCGCAACCCGGAGCTGCTTCGCCTGGACTGGGGCATTTTTGCCCTGCATGCCGCGCAGATGGCCATGTTCGTCGTGGTGCCCTTTGCTTTGGTCGATGCGGGGGGGCTGAGTGCCGGCGAACACTGGCAGGTATATCTGCCCGTGGTGCTGATTTCTTTCATTCTCATGGTGCCCGCCATCATCTACGCGGAAAAACGCGGCGAGATGAAACGGGTTTTCGTGATGGCCGTGGCGATGATTCTGGCCTCGCAAATCATGTTGGCGGTGAGCATGACCTTGTTTTGGGGCGTGGTGACTGCCTTGTTCATTTTCTTTGTGGCCTTCAACGTGCTGGAAGCGAGCCTGCCTTCGCTGATATCCAAAATTGCGCCGCCCGAGGCCAAGGGCACCGCCATGGGGGTCTACAACACCGCACAGGCGTTGGGCTTGTTTTTTGGCGGCGCGGTGGGGGGCTGGCTTGCGCAGCACCAGGGATTTGGTGCGGTTTTTGCCTTTGCCAGCCTGCTCACGACGGTCTGGCTCGTGCTTGCCCTGGGCATGGCCTCACCTCCCAGGGTGCGCACACACATGCTGCACATCGGTCAGATCAGCGAGACTCAGGCCCGTGCGTTGAGCGTCAACTTGGCTATTTTCGCAGGGGTAGAGGCCGTGACGGTGTTGCCCGAGGAAGGCACCGTGTTGCTCAAGGTCAGCCAGAAGGGCTGGGATGAGGCTGGCGTGCTCGAATTGCTGCAATTGCGCACTCCGTCGCTTTGAGGATGAAGGCATCGGGGTGAAATGAACGGCCTGCCGAACAAGGATCATAGACGCGGTTGGGATCGCCTCAACTGGTTATCTACCGCGTTGGCCCTGATCATCGTCACCTTGCTGCTGGTGTATAGCGAGACCCGCAGTCTGAAACAGGATTTTGAGCATCGCCTGGCCACATTGGTCGATCTGGTTGCGGCCAACAGCGCGGCGGCCGTCGTGTTTCAAGACAGTAAATCCGCACGGGAAAATCTGGCCGCATTCTTGTCGGCACCAGAAATTCTGTCTGCCCGGATCATCTTGCCCGATGCCCGTATCTTTGCCAGTTATGTCAAGCAGCCAGAGCAAAAACCAGCCCATGCCGTGTGGGCCAAATGGTTTGGCCTGGACCGTATGACCTATCAGGCACCGCTGCAACTGGATCACGCACGGGTGGCCGATATTTACCTCGAAGCCGATCTGGGCGCATTGCGCACCCGTCTGCTCGGTTTTGTGGCGGTGCTTTCCGGCGCAGGCCTGCTTGCCCTGATCATTGCCCAGTTGCTCATGGTGCGGGTACGTCACGCCATGCGGCGGGCAGAAGACGACATGGTGCACATGGCGCATTACGACGTACTGACCGGCCTGCCCAACCGGGCTTATTTTGAAAAGCGTACCCAACAACTGCTCGATCGGGCTGCGCATGATGACGATAACGCGGCACTACTGTTTTTCGACCTGGATAATTTCAAGGTGGTCAACGACAGCCTTGGTCATCCGGTTGGCGACCAGTTGCTCATGGCCGTGGCCGAACGGCTGATGCAAGTGGTGCGCCAGACTGACAACCTCTCGCGTTTGGGCGGGGACGAATTCACCCTGTTTGTCGAAGGTGCCGCGCGGCGGGAAGCCGGGGTCGTGGCGGAACATGTCATCCAGGCCCTGCACCAGCCTTTCATGATCGAAGGCCACGAACTCAGTGTGGGCGCGAGCGTCGGTATTGCCCTGTATCCGGAAGACGGCGATACCGTCGACAAGCTGCTGCGTAGTGCCGACAGCGCCTTGTATGCCGCCAAAGATGCGGGCAAACACACTTGGCGCTTTTTTGCTGCAGAAATGGATGCGCAGGCACAGCATCGCCTGTTCATCGAAGCCGGGTTGCGTCGGGCGCTGGAGCGCAACGAAATACGCATCCTGTATCAACCCATCGTGGAAATGGCGAGTGGACGGCTGATCGGCTACGAAGCCCTGATGCGCTGGCATTCACCCGACCTGGGGGAAGTCATGCCGGATGTCTTCATTCCCGTGGCCGAAGAAACCGGCCTGATCCATACCCTGGGGGTCTTCGCCCTGAATGAAGCCTGCGTTCAGTCTCGTCACTGGCTCGATCGGGGGCTGGGCAACATCGTGGTTTCCGTCAACGTCTCCGCCCGGCAGTTCTATGGCCGCACGCTGGTTGAAAGCGTGCGCAATGCCCTGAGAAATGCAGACCTGCCTGCCCGGCACCTGGACCTGGAAATTACCGAGACAGCGCTGCTGGGGGCCGAACAAGAGGTGATGGACACCCTGCGCGATCTCCACGCCCTGGGGGTCAGCCTGACGCTGGATGACTTTGGCGTAGGCTATTCTTCCCTCTCGCAACTCAAACGCCTGCCCATTCACAAACTCAAGATTGACCGCAGCTTTGTCATGGATGTCCCCGAAGACGCCGAAGATGTCGCCATCATTGCGGCCATTGTCGCCATGGCTAAAGCCATGGGCTTGGCTGTGCTGGCCGAAGGGGTGGAAACCCCCGTACAACAGGCGTTTCTGGCAAAACTGGGGTGCCATGATGGCCAGGGGTATCTGTTTGGACACCCTCAGGCAGCGGCGAGGGACGCCTGATTTCAGGTATGCTCGACCGACATTCGGGCCAGTTGGCATAATCGTCGAGCACCTGCAACACAACCGGAAAACCTGACAAGAAAGAGGATATCCATGGCATCAGTGAACAAAGTCATTTTGATCGGCAACCTCGGCAAAGACCCGGAAACCCGTTACATGCCCAACGGCGATGCCGTCACCAATATCACCCTGGCGACCACAGAGAGCTGGAAAGACAAAAGTAGTGGCGAAAAGCGTGAAGCGACTGAATGGCACCGTGTCGTGTTTTTCCGCAGGCTGGCCGAAATCGCCAGCCAGTATTTGAAAAAAGGCTCATCCGTCTATGTCGAGGGCTCGCTCAAAACGCGCAAATGGCAAGATCAGGCGGGCCAAGACCGGTACACCACCGAAATCGTCGCGGACGAAATGAAAATGCTGGGTGGGCGTAGTGGGGGCACATCCGATTACGACTCAGGCAATAGCAGCAGCGGTCACAGTTACGGCAACAGCAACAGCAACAGCAACAGCAATAGCAGCGCTCCCGCTCCGCGCGCCAGCAGTGCCCCGAAATCGGACGACGGTGGTTTTGGTGGCATGCCCGATGACGATATTCCCTTTTAGAAGCTGAACAACGGCCGCGCGCTCAATCACACCAGCCCCACCCGAGCAAGGGAGGGGCTTTTTTATGGGTGGCGTTTTGGGGGAGGAGGGGTACTCGTCGAGTTGCCCTCCCAGCGGGGTACCCGAAGTGCAATAAACGCGTGCATGCATAGTCGAAATCCTTCATGCCCTCGGGCGGCTGTCACTTTTGCGACAAGCGTGACGGAGACGGTGCCTGTCGTAACTCCGCATGCTGACTGTGTTTTTTGGGGGGCACGGGGCTGGCCTGGCATTTGCTTAACAGGGGTATTCATAACCCTGAGGATGGCACCATGCTGCTGGATTCGTTGGAAGCCCAAGGACTGCTCTATAACAGTAATTTCAAGGAGGACGTCGGTACCGATTGGCAAGCCTATCGAGGTGACCTGGTACTGATCGAAGGCGAGGTGGCCGATAGCCTGGGGCGGCGCAAACCCCCCGTGGCCACGCTGGTGGGGGCGGTGTTGCTGGCTGATGCCACACAGCTCAAATTCATGACGGGCTCTCTGGATGAGGTGGCGCATCTCGTTCCTCTGATGGCGAAATACGGCCCGTTTTTGACGCCCGGCATGCGTACGCTGCTTTATGTGGTGAATATCGATGCCCCCATGCAGGTTGAAGCCGATGGGGTGCATTTTGTCCTGCTGCCTCTTGCCGATGGTCTGGTGTGGAACGAGCTGATGGATGAATTGCGTCTGGAAAAAGGCGATTTCAAAGGCCAGTCCAGTGGTGAAAAAGTTGCCACGGTGTATCGCACCTATCAGGATTACCGCTCGAAATACGAGGCCGTTTCGCTGGCAGTGGCCTGTAGTCGTGCCAACGGTGCCAAGCGCGCCATTCATGGCGCAGTGTGAAATTCACCGGGGATGCCTGGTGCGGCAGAGGAGCAAACGGGTATGAGCACTGATCGCGCTTCTGTTTTGCGTGCTTACCACCAGCGCACCAAGCATCACCTCGACCACTATGCCGAAGGGCCTGCGAGTCTCGACTGGGCCGCCCAGCCGAATCCTTTTCGCGCCTGGCAAGGGACACGCTGGTACGCCCTGCCGCATCCTGTTGTCCAACCGGCCATTGCCTGGGGAGAGGTGGGCGCTACCCGTCCCCCACTGCCTTTCGACGTGGCCCATCTCAGTGCTTTTTTGCGGCTCAGTGTGGCCATTACGGCCTGGAAAACCCATGGCGGTGCGCGTTGGGCGCTACGGGCACACCCCTCTTCCGGCAACCTGCATCCCACCGAAACCTGGGTGATTGCCTATTGGGTGGAGGGGTTGGCAGATGGCCTGTATCACTATCAATGCCGTGACCATACTGTGGAATGGCGAGCCAGTACGCTCACGACTTCAGATCAGCCTGGCTTGTGGCTGGGCTTCAGCAACATTTCCTGGCGTGAGGCCTGGAAATACGGTGAGCGGGCTTTTCGTTACTGCCAGCTGGATATGGGCCATGTTCTTGCTGCTGTGGCCTACGCTGCCGCGTTATTTGGCTGGCAGGCGCGTTTGGTCAACCTGTCGCCTGAAAGGCTCGCTCATTGTCTGGGCACCGATCGTACCGAAGAGTACGCGGGGGTTGAGCCCGAAGAGGCCGAGGTTATCGTCGCCCTGCAGGCCGGGGAGGGGGCAGTGGGTTTGCCGCCGCTGGCGTGGGACGAATGGAGTGGCATTCCCAGTTTGCTCGACCCGCAGCCGTCATTCTCGTGGCCGGTGATTGCCGAAGCCGAGCAGGTCAGCCGGGGAGCGCTGCCCGATGCGCTCGTGGCAGAGGGGCAAGCCGATTCTGTCGGTGTGCCATTTGCACAGGTACAGGCCGAAACACTTCTCCCGGCTGCGCAGGTTTTGTTGCAGCGGCGCAGTGCACAGGCCTTTGATGGGGTTTCCCTGCTGCCGCGCCAGACATTCCAGCGTGTTCTTGCCGCCATGTTGCCCAATGAGGGCTCACCGCTTTGGCGCATGTGGCGACATCCCCCCAGGGTGCACCCCTTTTTGCTGGTGCATCGGGTAGAGAACCTGGCTGCCGGCCTGTATTTTTTGCCGCGCTCTGAAGCCGGGCTCAAGGGCTTGGGGGTGTCACTGCGCCCGGAGTTCGAGTGGCAGGCCGTCGATGCGCAGCTATCCCTGTATCGCCTGGTTTCGGCTCGGGCGGAACACACCGCGCGCCGGATATCGTGTCACCAGGACATTGCGGCCATGAGTGCATTCACCGTCATGTTCGTCGCCGATTTCGGTGCGGATGAGGCAGGCCCGCTGGCTGAAAATCCGGCGGCTTATCGCCACCTGCACTGGGAGGCCGGCATGCTGGGCCATGGTATGACGCTGGAAGCCGAGGCTGCCGGTTGGCGAGGCACGGGTATCGGCTGTTTTTTCGATGACGCCGTGCATGACCTGCTGGGTTTGAAGGGCCCCCGCTGGCAGGTGATTTATCACTTTGCCATCGGTATGCCGGTGGAGGATCCGCGACTTTCAACCCTTCCCGCCTACGGCTAAGTGCCCATGCTCCTGCGTGCAGTGCGGTACGAATGCACACCATGCGCTGGTATGATGTTTTCACCCTCCACCCCGTGGGGAGGGTGGAGCAGGAACGTTGAGGCATGGGGTGTTTCTGGCACCGGGTGAGCACTTGAAGGGGGAAAACATGGCAGATCAAAGTGGCTCGGATACTTTCAGGCGTGTGAACGCTTTGTGTCGCATTCCATTGTGTTGAGCCCGCATCGGGCCATGGATGTCGGCGGGGTTGTTCTTCATTTGCTCGTGCCCGCTTTCTGGAAGGAGGGGAGTCATGCTCTCTCCAAATAGAAGGGTTCTGCTGGCACTGGAGGGCAGCGGCGTAAGTCGGGATGTGCTCAACACGGCGTTTGCGCAGTGTGTGCGGCTGACTTCACGTCTGGATATCCTGGTGGCCAGCCCGCCGCGAGAGCCCACCTCCTTGCTGGGCCTGCTGTTGGTGAAACTGGAGCACAGCGGTGTGGATTACCGCTTGCTTCACGCGCACGGCAGCCTTGCGGAAGAAGTGTCGCGCTACCTCAAACGTTATACCAACCGCTCTACCGTGATCGTGATCGAGCTGGATGCGCTGGCTGATTCGCTGGGGACGAAATTTGTGCAGTTTTGCACAGAGGGCCACAGTTTTATGGAGCTGGCCGACTGATCTGACCGCCGGGTACGGGCGACGGCAAGCTGGTGAGCACGTGTTTGGCGAGAAAGTGCTGTGCGGCTTCGAGATTGCGCACCGCTTCAGTTCCCGGTGCGACTCCCAGTTCGAAGTCATACCCCCGGATGGCCAGCAGCCAGACCGACTGAGGGGCAGATACCCCGATACGGGCGCATGCGGCCAATAACTGTGCGGGAGTCAGGGCGTGGCTGGTGTGGGCAAGGTACGTGTCCGGCATGACCGGGGTGTAGGCGAACGGCGCGGCACCGCTGGCGGCAGCATCCACAAAAATGACCGCGTCTCGTTCTGCCAGATCGAGCGCAAATTCCACCTGCAGCTGAAAATCGCTGAGCAATTCCACGCCGGGCAGTGCGAGTGTGGTCAGGTAATCGAGGCAGCGTGGACCGAGCGCGTCGTCGCCCCGGTCGGGATTGCCCAGACCGATGATGAGCGTGGGTGCGCGGGGGGAGGTGGTCAGCGTAGGGCTGAGCAGTGTGGCCGTTTTTTCAGGCACACATGTGGCTTCTGTGTTCTGCCACGGTGATGCCGTTGGCATCGATCAGCTCGACCTTGAGCGGCATTTTGCCCACAGCATGGGTGGCGCATGACAGACAGGGGTCGAAGGCACGGATGGCGACTTCAATGTGGTTGAGCAGGCCTTCGGTGAGCGTGTGGCCATCCAGATAGGTGCGGGCGACATCACGGATGGCGACGTTCATGGCCTGGTTGTTGTGTGTGGTGGAGACGATGAGGTTGGCGTGTTCCACCAGATCGTCTTCGTTGACCTGGTAATGGTGGATCAGTGTGCCGCGCGGGGCTTCGAGCATGCCCACGCCCATTTCCTGGTGCTCGCCCTGCACGAGCAGATCCGTGCCTTGCAGTGCCTCGTCATGCAGCAACTCCTTGATGGTTTCTGCCGCGTGCAGCATTTCAATCATGCGTGCCCAGTGCGTGGCCAGCGTGGCCTCGCGTGCTCGCCCATCATCAAAATCCAGAAAATCACGTCGGGCATGATCGGCAAACGGGGTGGGAATGAAGTCGCATCGGGTGATGCGCGTGAGCGGCCCGACCCGGTACCAGCCTTCCTCCGGCCCGAGTGCCCGCAGATAGGGAAATTTCATGTACGACCAGGGTTTGACTTCTTCGAGCAGATGTTCCCAGTAATGGCTGTATTCCACATGGTCAAACAGGGTGTTGCCCGCGCGGTCGCGGGCGCGCAGGCCACCGTGGTAGAGATCCAGACCGCCATCGGCGCGAATGAGGTTGAGCGTGTGCGCTGCAAAGTGTGCGAAACGTTCATGGCGGGCCAGATCCTGCTCGAACAGACGGCGAGCCAAGGCAACGGCATCGCGGCTCCAGGCAATGATCTGGTACACGTCCTTGAGCAGAAAATCGCGTTCTTCACGGCTCAGGTTCTTGTTGACGCCCCCCGGTACGGCGCTGGTGCCATGGACACGTTTGCCCGCAGTGAGACGGATGACTTCCTGTCCAAATTTGCGTAACAGCACGCCCTGACGCGCGATTTCGGGGTGCTCGGCGGCCACGGCCACGATGTTGCGCCGTGCAGGGTCGGCGTCAAAGCCGAACAGCAGATCGGGGGAGGCCAGGTGAAAAAAATGCAGGGCGTGCGACTGCAGAATCTGGCCGTAATGCATGAGGCGACGCAATTTCTCGGCCGTGGGGGTGAGATGGTGTGCCCCGACGATCTGATCCATGGCCTTGGCCGCAGCCAGATGATGCGATACCGGGCAGATACCGCACAGGCGTTGCACGATCACGGGAACTTCCCAGTAAGGCCGCCCCTGGATGAATTTTTCAAACCCGCGAAATTCAACAATGTGCAGCCGGGCCTGATGCACACGGTCGTGCTGGTCGAGCAGCAGAGTCACCTTGCCGTGACCTTCCACACGTGTGAGGGGCTCGATGACAACCCGTTTGAAGGGGGGTACGGATTCAGTCATAGCGGATCAGTCCGGGGAGGGAGGCAGGTTCGCGCCCGGCGATCAAGTCTTGCAGAAAAGACCAGATGGCCTCGGCTGAGGGTGGGCACCCCGGCAGGAAATAATCAACCCTGACCACTTCATGCAAGGGGTGAACCTGGTCGAGCGGCAAGGGCAGCTCCGGGTCGTTGGGAATCAGCCCATGAGGGGTGCCGGGGTCGGTGAGATACACCTCCGACAGGCATGCGCCCAAGTCGAGATGATTGCGTTGGGCGGGCAGACCGCCGGTAACAGCGCAGGCTCCCAGGGCGACCAGCACGGTGCATTGCTTGCGAAATTCGCGCAGCACGGCGATGTTTTCTGCATTGCACACTCCGCCTTCCACCAAGCCGATATCACAGGGGCCGCAGTGCTTGATGTCGGTGAGCGGGGTGCGGTCGAATGCCACTTTGTCCAGTAGTGCGAACAGGCGTTCGTCGATATCGAGCAACGACATGTGGCAGCCGAAACAGCCTGCCAGCGAAGTGGTGGCCAAGCGCAGTTTCATTCATTCTCCTCGCACGCTTGGCAACGTCCTGGTGTGCCGACGCGGGGGGCATCGGCCAGGGCTTGTGCGCTGATGGGTTGAAGATCAAAGCGGCGTGCACCGATGGGGGTGGCGAAGCCCACCCGTTTTCTCAGGATGGCACCGACCGGGCAGACTGTCATGGCTTTGTCATCGCATGTGGCTGCCGTGTCTGCCAGACGCCCGGAAATTGCGTTGACGATGAGATGTTTTGTCTGGCCCCGTCCAGACAGGGCGAACACACATTTTTTGTCGACTTCGCACGAGGCGCGGACGCACAGCTCGCACAAGATGCAGCGGTTGAAGTCGATGAGCAGCTCTGGGTGTGAGGCATCGACGGGACGATCGGGAAAGAAGTGGCGGAAACCGGCGGTGGTCACGCCCAGGTCGTAGCCCAAAGCCTGCAACAGACAGTTGCCGCTTTTCTCACATGCAGGGCAAAAATGATTGCCTTCTGCGAAAAGCATTTGCACCAGGGTTTTGCGCAGTGCATTCAGCTCGTCTGTAGCGCTCTCTACCTGCATGCCGACGCGGGCAACGAGCGTGCAGCCTGTGGCGTGACGCCCGTCCACCTTGACTGTGCAGACCTTGCAACTGCCGTGAGGCCTGAATTCCGGGTGGTAGCAGAGGTGGGGAATATAGTGCCCGGCGGCCAAAGCGGCCTGCACCACGGTTTGCCCGGGGAGAAACGGGATCTCGTCACCATCGAGCAGAAATACATCAGCCGGAGGTGTCATGACGTCATTCCAGTAGATGGGCACCGGCATCGTTGCGCCCGGTCATGCGTCGAGCGCGCGCCAGTGCGCTGTCGAGGTCGAAGGCGGGCTCGAAATCCAGCGATTTGAGGCGTCGCTCAAAGTCGCCACGAAAGCGTTTGAGGGTGTGCAGGGTCGGGTTGCAGGCGGTATGCCCCAATCCGCAATGGGCGCTGCTTTGTAGCACGTGATCCAGTTTCTCTATTTCGGCCAGGTCGTAAGGCGTGCCGTGACCTGCCGCGATCTTGTCCATGATGTTTTTCAGCATGGCGGTGCCCACCCGGCAAGGGGTGCAAAAACCGCAGGATTCATGGGCGAAGAAGTCGGTGTAGGTGTGCGCGACCTCGAACAGGTCGCGGCGGG
>Ga0208371_1000173_pt1 | contig 19658 bp, 25 predicted proteins | sample SubbioCR12Aug_1A_FD_184827 | JGI IMG/M metagenome (GOLD analysis project Ga0208371, IMG submission 184827) | Serpentinite rock and fluid subsurface biosphere microbial communities from McLaughlin Reserve, California, USA - CR12Aug_1A (SPAdes) | ecosystem: Environmental > Terrestrial > Deep... | reverse complement strand
CAGTCAAGAAATAATGAGGATCACTCTTCAATTTTTTTTAAAACGACATCCAAATTCTGAGTTTTGAGCGTGGACTCACACTCAAAATCCTATGAAACATTTGTGTCGTTTGTTTAAATTTACCCAATTTTTTCCAGAAAGCCTTTTTGAATACATTACAGGCAAAAATCAATTCATATTTCTGGACTTGTTCCAGATGGTTCTCAACCAAGCTTCTTTTTTGTCCGGCTTCTTACGGAGATTATCCAGGTCAAAAGTGCTGGCCTGTTCCATGACTGCCTTTACTTCTTCAGAATCAGGGGTTTTTACATAAGCTTCATAAAACATAAAAAATGACGCTTCAAGTTTAAGAGCTTCCAGTTCTTCCAGCTCTTTTCTTTTTTCAGCGATAAAAGCCTCCAGACGCTTTTTTTCGGCCTCTTCGTGACTAACGTACCCATTTGGCTTGGCCCACATGCCAAATTGCCTTATTCCGCCAATCAGGTGCGCCAGATGCGTCTTTTCTGGTTGACGTGATCCTGGCTGCGAAAATTCAAAAGCATAATATTTCATCGACTGAATAAAAAGCTCCGGATCAATGTTGTGATGTTCTATATTTTTTTGGATCATATCAGAAGTCACACCCTGTTTTTCCCAAAAACACATTTCAGGATGATCAAGAAAGCTTTCGCGCGCGGTAGTAGTAGTTTTATATATATAACTACTACTACTATTATTAGATTGACCGGTCATTACCCGGTCATTACCCGGTGAGTCACTGGGCAATGACCGGGTAATGACCGGGTAAACATCGGGTAATGGCTGAAACCCTTCTCTAAAAAATTGACGTGTATTGCTATCATAAATATAAGATAATCTTTCTTTACTAAATTTTTCACATAGAGATAAATTATTTAATTCAATAAATGACCCTTTTTGATTTTGTGATATAGTCGGTTTTATGTAACCTAATGATATAAGTTTTCTGTAAGCAGCTTTTATATTATCATATTTTACTCCCGTTGCTTTTGATATTTCGCTTTTTGATATAACACCACGGTTTTTATTTACTATTATGTAGGCAAGAACCAAAGCAAATTTATGACTTATTTTCCATGCATCAGATAGATCTTGTCTGACTTTATGTTCATCTTTTTTACCGGGTAATGACCGGGTAATGACCGGGTAAACACCGGGTAATGACTGCTCTTCTTCACAATACCCGGTGTTTACCCGGTCATTACCCGGATAAACACCAGGTAATATTTTTTTATTACCCGGTGTATCGGGTAAACACTGGGTAATATTACCCGGTGCATCATCGGGTAAACATCGGGTATTATTACCCGGTGTATCGGGTAAACACTGGGTAATATTACCCGATGTTTTTGTAGTTTTTAAAATAGGTTGAGGGTCAGAAAGAATACTTAATCGTTTTTTTACATCTTCTATGCGCTCTTTATCTATTGTGGTGTCTCTTTTTTTAGATTTGCCCGGGCTTTTTTCAACCTCTTCTTTGTATGCTTTAAAAAAGCTCATTTCTTTATCTCCAAAAGCTGAATTATTTCTTTTGCTACAGTTAAATAAGCTTTAGCTCCTGATGCTTTCGCATTTGATTGAAAAATAGTTTTGCGTTGATGTTCTGCATATTGGAAGTCTACATTAACAGGAATAAAGCTCTCAAATATTTTGTCTGGAAACAGGTCGCGGAGTTGCAGTAAAGAATCTTTGCCTATAGAAGTTCTGCTATCAAGCTTTGTAACTAACAGTTTTAGAAATTTTAAATTAGAATTAGCCTCGTTTTTTATATCATCAATAAATTCGAGTGCTGACAATAAACCATTTATCGAATTGCGGCTTCCAGCTTCGGTCGGTACTATTGCAAGATCAGAGGCTATAAGGGCATTTATTGTCATTATTCCATGATTAGGAGGACAATCAATTATTGTAACGTCAAAATTATTTCTACAATAATCCTGAATTTTGTCTCGCAGAACTACAAATCCTGGTGCACCCATTCGAATTAATTTAGGCTCAATAGTACCCAAAGCAGACGTATTTGGCAGGCAAAACAGACCTTTTTGAAACCCTATAGGACGCACACATTTTTCAATATCCAGGACTCCATTTAATACATCCATTAAGTTGTTTTGAGGGTCTAAGCCTATAAGCGGATCAGTACAATTGCATTGTGAATCAACATCGGCAACAAGCGTCTTAACTCCAAGTTTTGAAAGGGCGTGACCAAGGCTAAGCGTAGTAGTTGTTTTTGCAACTCCACCTTTGTTGGTAAAAACAGAAATAATATGTCCCATATTTACTCCATTTGTAGTTTATAAGTGGGATATATATAATCAAAAAAGTAAATATTACAAGGGTTTTATTGGTTATGATATAATTTATTTATATAAATAATCTTATTGTCTTTATGAGGTAAAGCTATATTGTTAGAGTAATAAGGTATATCTCATTCAAATTCACTATACTAATAGTTCTTGTTATTTAATAAACAACATATATTGAGAGCTTAGTAATAAGAATATTCCACGATATTCAAAAGAATTTAAAATATTGACATGTGTAACGTTACACATTATTATTAATCATGATAAAGAATTTTTCAGACAAACATACAAAGGATCTTTTTGAAACTGGTAAATCAAAAAAGTTTCAGCCGGATATTCTTAGAAGAGCTATTCGTAGGCTTGAATATATAGATCTTGCTATATGCATTGATGATCTTAAAGCTCCTCCGAGTAACAGACTTCATGCTCTGAAGGATGACAGAGACGGACAACATGCAATTTCAATAAATGACCAATGGCGTATATGCTTTCGATTTTTTGATGGTGATGCGTATGATGTCGAAATAACAGATTACCATTAAAGAGGTATGCTTATGAGTTCAACAAATAAAATAATCCGCAAAATAAGACCAACACATCCAGGAGAAATGCTTCGAGAGGATTTTATGCCTGATTATGGCTTGACTGTGTCTGGTCTTGCTGTAGCACTTGGAGTATCACGTCAGACAGTAAATGAATTATTGCGCGAGCATAGATCTCTGACAATTCTAATGGCCTTGCGTCTAAGTAGGCTGTTTGGAAACTCGCCAGAATTTTGGCTTAATGCACAGCAAGCTGTTGATCTTTGGGACTTGCAAAGCAAGCATTCCAATGAAATAAAAAACATCCAGCCACTAAGTCTGCATTCTTAAAAATAGTGATTAACTCCCCATCAGGTTTCGACCTATGGTGCGGGGCTACTTCGGTAGCCCCAGCTTTTAATGTTTATCCAGCTAAACCAGCAGCTGGATTAGATAAAGCGTTCCCAGCCTGATAATAAGAAAGGGCAACCCCGACGGTCTTGTGTCCGGACATTGCCATAATATCGCTTATGTTTTTGCCTTGCCTGCCGCCTTCCGTAATAAATCCGGATCTCAGGCTGTGACCAGAAAATATGGAAGGATCGAGGCCTGCGAGTTCGGCCCTTTTCTTGACTATCCTTGCGACGGCCTTGTCAGAAAAATCACTCAGAACCTTTCCGGATTTTGACAGCCTCCTGAATATTTGTCCTTCGGCCACTTCAGATATTTCAAGCCAGTCAGCCAGAGCTTTTGCGGCCCTGCCTATTATGGGAACTGTAAAGCCTTTTCCTTCCTGGTCAGTTTTGGATCTTCTTATTATAAAGGAGTATCCTTCATTATTTGTGGAGTCTGATCTGGTCAGATCCTCAAAACATGCTGAAGAGACTTCAGAACGTCTCCTTCCCCCGCTGGCAAAGGCAAAGAGCAGAATAGCCCTGTCCCTTATTCCAAAAATGCTGTCATCACAGGTTTTTATCATAGTTTCGAGTATGTCCAGGGTAGCGGCTTTTTTCTTTGTTGTCCTGAATCCATTGTTAACCGCAGCCCTTCTCGCCTTGGAAAGAAGAAATCGAACTTCTCCGGACTTGCATGGATTTGTAAGACCACGCATTTCGTGTGCTGAAGATATGGATGCTATTCTTCTTGTTATTGTGCTTATGGAGTGCGGCCCTGATTTGGCCTTTATGCCTGATTCCATGAGAACTGATTCTACTTCTGGATCGAGGCCCATGAGATGATCGGTTATGAATTTTATTATGTCAGGCTCCTGAAAAGGCATGACAGCTTCAGCATCTGTAACGGCCTTTGACCATTCCTTGAAGTAAAGGAGATCTTTTCTGTAGGCTTTTCTGGTATTTTCAGGAGTGCCGTCCTCGAATATGGTTTTTACACGGCTTGAGACGTGTTCCGGAAGGGCCGGGACTTGATCTGTATTTTCTGAGGAAAAATATTCCAAAAGACGTTTCCTTTATCTTGGAGAAAAGCCATATTCGGCCAGGGCTTTCCTTATTTTTTCTCCGGCATCCTGCATCAAATAGGCCTCGTCCGTTGTCTGGGCCTTGGCCTGATAATCACTCAGGCCCATTCTTTTCAGAAATTCAGAAAAGATCTCTGCCTCTTGTTCTGTCATATCCAGGGTTATTATCATTTTATTCCCTATGTTTTGGAGTTACTGACCAAATCTTGAGCAGGCCTTTATCCGAACAATCAAATTTCTAATGTAAAGAACCATCTAAATATTTATGAACGATGCTTGAAATAAGGGTCTGATATGGAATGCCCTCTTTGATAGCTCTGATCTGGATCTGGTGATAATCTTTCTGGCTTAGACGAAGATTAATGCGTTTATCTTTTTTCAAGGTATTGCCAGCAGCCTCAATTGCCTTCTGTTTCTCCTGATTCAAATCATCAACAGGCCGCCATTCTTCACGTTCGATGGATTCCATTAATTCTTTTTCTTCTGAATCAAGAGGTGCGAATGATTTTTTATCAAATTTTTTCATTATTCCCCCTTTAGTCCGTACTGTTTTGTGTATTTGCGGCTTGGAAAAGCTGTTTTAAGAAAAATTTCGTTTTCTGTTTCAACAAAAGGCACAATTACAGCATAGCCTTCCATTTCAAGGATATATATTTTTTGATTCGGGTGTCCGGGATTTTCTTCAACAGCGAGTATTTTTCCTGCTTCGATTAAATATGCAATCTCTTCAAAACAGATGCCGCGCTCAGCAGTTAAAATTTTATTTTTTTCAGGACTCCAGTGTAAATATTTCATATATAAAAAATTATGACAATGTCTGCCTTTTGTCAATCGTGATATAAAAAAACATTAAGTCCGATAATATAAAGTTATCGGATGTAATATTTGGATTTTTATGACGCGTGGAATCAATTTTTAAAGCTTCTTTAAATTAGAATATAACAAAAAATTCAAATTTAAGGATGGGCTATGAATATTGTGAAAATAATTATTAATTACCCTGGTCGGAAAGCAGTAAAAAAAGAACTCAACATAAGTGGATATTTTGAAATAGAAGAGAAACTTGTCGATAATATCGCAAAAAAAGGGGGGAGACTTCGTGTGTTTTTAGATGGCTGGCAAGAGATAAAGGCTTACCCAGAAAAGATTATTCCTGTTGAAAATGACAAAATTCTATCCGTTATTTTGGACAAGGGAGATGCAAAGAAAAGCTTCGAATTATATGAAACAGAATTTGAGGTAATATCTGAAATTTGGAGGGAGAAAAAATGGGGTTTCAGTGCGCTTGATCTTTTGGGTAATACAGTAGCCTTATTAGAATACGACTATATCCACAGGCTTCAGGAGGCAGGTAAAGTATATGACGCAAACTCCAGCCGCAGAATTTACAGCATTGATCATGATAAAGAAATAAACCTTAATAAAGGATTTTTTAAAGAAATAGCTGAAGGACTGAAAAAGGACTATGGCTGGCTGTTCGGTTTTTCAAAAAGAAAATAGAAATATTCGATTGCTTTCTATGGAGGGCAAATTATGGCCAATACACAAGCATTATCATCACAACAACAAAAATTATCCTATCTTAATTGCAAACTTACATCGCTGGAATTCGATATTAAAAAAGAAGTTCGTGGGCTTATGTATAATGCAGAGACAAAAATTTCAGATCCAAGCGACTGGGTTGATGATTGTGAAATAGAATGTGTAGTGTCATTTATACTCAAAGATGATGATCCTGAGGCTAATATTGATAGTGACAATATCCTTGCTGAACTTAGAGAGCTGTTCTTCTGCAAAGAGGACATAGAAAAAAATCAAATAGCTGACGGTCAAAATCATAATGAGTTTCAAAATTGGAATCATCCAATGAAAGATGAGCATCATTGCTGGCTTTATCACTCTTTATATGATCATGCGCATTTAAGCTGGAATGATATACTTAGAATTGGAAGTATCTGGATTGATATCAAAACCAGCCATCAAAAAATAATATTTTTATAATTTAGGGAGTTTTAGAGGTAACTTCAATATTCAGTAAATGAATGGCTTTTTTGTATAAAAATAAATAGCCCATTATCTGTATGGGTATACCCAAAATTAAAGGATTCATTATGAAAATTTTATCCATTACAGATATTCATGGTGAAATAGAATTTTCTGATACAATGGAAACATTTATGATGAAGTCTGATATCATTTTATTATCTGGAGACATCACACATTTTGGAGGGAAGACAGAAGCCAAAAAAATCATCGAAAACGTCAAAATTTACCAGTCAAATATTCTGGCTGTAGCCGGAAACTGTGATAAAAAATCCGTTGATAAGTATCTTGAAGATGAAAATATTAATATTCACGGTCGAGTTATATATAAGAATGGAATATACATTGCCGGTATAGGCTTTTCTGAAGAAACGTCATGGAATAAATATCCAAGCCAGTTTTCCAGAAAATATTTTCAGCGTATAGCTAAAAAAATATCTGAGGCTATACCTCAAAATGCTGATTTAATTCTTGTATCCCATACTCCCCCATATAACACAAACTGCGATATAATTTATGATATCGATAAAAAAGAAATTCATGCTGGCAATGTAATTGTAAGAGAATTTATTGAGAAGATACAGCCACTGGTATGTTTTTGCGGGCATATTCATGATGCTGTAGGAATAGATTATATAGGCAAAACTCTAATTATTAATTCAGGAGCAGCGGGGAAAGGAAACTTTGCCTTTCTGGATTTATCACAAAAGCCTTTAAAGCCATTAATAATAAAGCCTATCCCCGTAAGGGTATAACAACCTGACATGATAATTTCATATAAAATATAAATTTAAAGGAGGAGTAGGCATATGCAGCAAACAACAGATTTTGAAAGTTTTTACATGTCTGATGAGTTTGCAAAAATAGATTCTTATACAAAACAATTTGATTTGTTTGAGATAATGAAAGTAAGCCGCAAAGAACTTATTCATTCTGATATTATTGCTTCCTTACTTAACCCCAACGGATCACACAAAATGGGGCATACATTTGTCAATATGTTTATTAAAGCCCTAAATGTTGAAAAAGAGGGCTGTCAAGGAATGCCTTTTTCTTTGTCAACAATAATATCTGCTATAAATTCAAATGTAAGGGTATTCAGAGAACGATACAATATAGATATTTTGTTGGTTTTTATGGATATAAAACTTGTTATCGCAATAGAAAATAAAATTGATGCTGGAGAACAAGACAATCAAATAAAAAGATATCAAGAATGTCTTGAAGAAAAATATCCAGATTATAAACAAGCTCTTGTTTTTCTTACTATAGATGGACGCGCCCCATCGACTGCCGATGATAATATAAAAATTCCTATATATCTGATGACATACAAAACTATCTCAAAGATATCAGAATTAAGCAGAAAATCTGCTTGTCCAGCGGCGCAATTTTTTCTTGAGCAATTCATTATTCATCTGGAGAATCATATGAACGGAAATCAAGAGATATACGAATTATGTAATCAAATATTCAAAAAACATAGGGAGGTTTGCAAGCATATTAAAGATAATTATGAAAGATGTGTAATAGAAAATATTAGTAATCTTTTCAATAGAATTGAGCATGAAATCAAAAAAGATCCATCACTTTTAACTAAGCTTAAAATAGTTAAAGAAAAGAATAGATTCGATCTTGATGTAAGGCGAGACTCATGGCCTGAAGGCATTAATGTAAAAATTTATAAACACCACTGGCTTGGGGTATTTCCTTTTGTTGACGATAAAAATAAAAATTTGATCAGTTCTCTTTGCAATCATGACCCAATACCAGTTGAAAGCTGGCAGGGGTATTATTATTTTTCGAACAATAACAATAAAGATTTAGACAAATCAAGATGGGTACGTGAACTCGGTGATGAAATGGAAGAGGAAGATATACAGAACGTTCTAACTAAACTTGAAACTTTCATAAAAGAAATTGATTCTACAATGAATGCCAAATAAACCATCAGTACTAATGATATTTCTGAGAATGGGCTTATCGATGGAAATAACTAAAAAAACTTATAATCAATACCTTAGCAAGTCCCTATATATCAGAGGCCTCCAATGCCATAAGGCCTTATGGCTTCAGAAATACAGGCCTGAACTGAAGACAGATGTTTCTGCTTCTGCTCAGGCTGCATTTGATTCCGGTAATAATGTTGGTATTCTGGCACAGGATATATTTCCAGATGGAGTTCTTATTCCGTATGATGGTTTAACTCCAGCGGAACAAATTGAAAAGACCAAATCTTTTCTGGCTGAAGGAACCCATACTATTTATGAGGCAACTTTCAGCCATGATGCTGTATTTGTAAAAGCTGACATTCTACACAAAGGTTTAAATGGATGGGAACTTTATGAGGTTAAAGGCTCAACTGGCCTCAAGGAAATTTATCTGGATGATATTTCCCTCCAATATTATGTTCTTGAAGGAGCAGGAATAAAACCTGAAAAAGCCTACCTTATTCATATAAATAAGGACTATGTACGTGATGGTAATATTGATGTTAAAGGGCTCTTTTGCATTGTAGATGTGACAGATAAAATTATAGCAAGGCAGGGCAAAATTGTTGAAAATCTTAATGCAATGCGATCAATGCTTCAGGACAATATACCAACAACAGATATAGGCCCACATTGCGACAGCCCTTATGAGTGTCCATTCTGCGGATATTGCTGGTCTCATATTCCTTCTCCTTCTGTATTTGATTATGCCGATATAGGTCGGCCAGATGCTTTTGAGTTTTACAGGCAGGGCATCATAAAAATGGAAGATGTTCCGATTGACAAGCTCGGATGGAGGCAAAAACTTCAGCATGAGGGTGTTTTATATCAAAAAAATTTTATTGATAACTCCAAAGTGAAGATATTTCTTGATTCAATATGGTTCCCGCTTTGTTTCATGGATTTTGAAACAACATATATGAATCCTATACCATTTTTTGATGGAACAAGGCCTTATCAGCAGGTACCTTTTCAATATTCACTACATATCCTTGACGGCCCTAATTCAGAATTAAGGCATATTGAATTTCTTGCTGATGGCAGTAAAAATCCTCAGGAAGAATTCTTCAACAGTCTTATAGATGCTATTCCTGATAATGCGTGCATCCTTACATGGAATAAAAGTTTTGAAAAAGGAAGGATTAAAGAACTGAAAATTGCCTTTCCAAATAAAAGCGATAATGCTGACAAAATACTTGAAAATATAAGAGATCTGATGATCCCATTTAGAGAAAAAATCATTTATTTTTGGCAGTTTAATGGCTCATATTCAATTAAAGCGGTTTTACCAGCCCTTGTTCCTGAACTTTCATATAAAAGCCTTGAAATCAGCAATGGGGAAATGGCCGCTTTAGCCTGGATCAATATGATAAAAACAGATTGTGTTGATACAAAAATAAAAATACGAAACCAGCTTCTAAAATATTGCCAATTAGATACATATGCAATGGTCAGAATTTTAAATGAAATGCATAAACTTATGTACCCTGCAGAATAATAGAAAATTTTCACAATAGTCGTTTTGGTGGCATTGGAAATAAAAATCTATTGAATTAGAAACAATCTCAAAGGAGGATTATATGAAATGTCCAGCATGTGGCCGTGGTCCTATTGTTCACAAATGTGATAAATGTGGTGATATTCGTTGTACAGACGGAAGTTGTATAGGTACTATTGGTGGAAAAAAAGGCAGCGCTTCAAAGGGTTCTATTTGTAATGCCTGCAAGAAAGGCCACTACGAAAAAATTAGCTAATAATAATTATTTATAAAGAGGATGGTTTTATAATGAAGCCGTCCTCTTGGCTATTTATACTGCTATAAGGAGAGTGTCGGTCGATTCCTATAGGTTAACTTTCCTTGTTGCTGGAAATCCAAACAAATCATCAAAGGCCTTTAAAGTTAATATGCTTATTTATGATGTCGAAATTGAAAATGCGGTTCTTTCACACGGAGAAGAGTATATCCCAGGTGTAAAATACTGTGCTGGCTGGTATGATTTTTCAGGAATGGGAATTAGCTGTATTTGTGCATATGATTATAAAACTATGCAATACAGGGTGTTTTGCCAAGATAATATAAATATTTTTCAAAAGTTGATTGATGAACATGATATTATAGTCGGTTTCAATAATCACAACTTCGATGATAAGCTTTGTCTTGCCAATGGTATAATAATTCCTGAAGTCAAATCATATGATATTCTTAAACAAATCTGGCTTGGTGCAGGACTTGGAACAGAATATGAATATAATAGGCATAGAGGATACAGTTTAAATGCTGTTCTGAAAGCAAATATTTCGGGTGCAGGAAAATCTGGAATAGGAGCAAATGCTCCTATCGATTGGCAAAATGGTAAGATAGGGACAGTCATAGATTATTGTATAGCAGATGTCTGGAATACAAAATTATTGTTGGATCTTATTATAAGCACAGGAGAATTAAGAGATCCAAAAACTTTGAATACAATTCAAGTTTGTGGGCCATAATCTATTTATTTGTATAGTTTTTCTGCCCATCTGGATACAGATGGTAAAGCCCATTTTTATAGCTGTAGACAGAATACGGGCCTTTTTCAGAAGCTTTATAGTAGAGCAGTTTGAGTTACTTCACCAAGAATAGTTTCCTGTTCTTCCTTTGTTATATTCCAAAAATCTTTTTACTTTTCTATTTACTTTCATTCGGGATGCCGAAAATAAATTTGATACTTCGTGGGCGAATGTTGAGGGTATCCTAAACTTGTGGCTGTTTTTTGAAACGAGTCTCAAATATATGGGGGGCAAAGTATGAAAATAATTGCTGTGGCAGACATACATGGAGAAACTGATTTTATCGAAAAAATTGGGCCAATTCTCAGGAATGCTGACTTGGCAATAGTTGCCGGAGATATAACTCCATACGGAGGAAAAGGCGCAGCGCAGGTTATTGAGTCTATACATATATTCCAGCCCAATGTTTATGCCATTCCGGGCAATTGCGACAATGAGAGTGTTTCACAATATCTCGATTCAAAAAATATAAATCTTCACGGTAGGCTTATTGAGGTTAATGGCCTGATGTTTGTAGGAATAGGTTTTTCTGGCCCAACTCTTTCAAGAACACCTAGTGAATTATCAAAATCAGATTATGACATATTAGTGGATAAAATTGATGCCATGATTCCTGAAAATAAAGAATTTGTGCTTGTATCTCATGTACCGCCTTCAGGCACTGTCTGCGATATTGTTTTTTCAGGACGTCATGCGGGAAGTAAAGCGGTTAGAGCTGTCATAGAACAGAAAAAACCTCTGGTTTGTATTTGTGGTCATATTCATGACTCATATGGGATAGATAATATAGGGCGTTCTTTAATTGTTAATCCAGGAGAAGCATCATGCGGAGGTTTTGCCTGGTTAGATTTATCCTGCAGACCAATAAGACTTGGTCTCAAGAATCAAAAATGCAGGGACAGCTCCCAAAAATATTTTTCCTTTTTATAAGAATTATTCTTTTATAGCCTTTTTTAAAGGCTCCAATCCAAAAAGCTCTCGGTCATTATCCCTTACTAAAAAAGAATCAAGCAGTTTAGCAAGTCCTTCTGTATTTTCTATATATTTATTGATCAAATATGATCCTGCCAGAATCTTTCGTCTTGTATCTATTTTCTTTGCCTGGTTTCTTTCCATAGCTTCAAGCTTTGTTACTTTTGCCTTTAGCTGCTGTATCTGTTCATGTCTTGAAACCGCCTTACGTTTTTTATTTGTCTGTTCCTCTGTCATATATATCCCCTAATAAATGATGGTGTAATTTTTTCCGTAAATTAGCCTGATATTATTAAAAAATCAATTGAAAATAATTCCGACTGGTGCTACTCATAAAACCAACGAGCGAAGCGAGGAAGGGCGCGCTTATACAATATTGCATATTGCTTGCTGCTTAAACCAAGATAAAATTTCAATAACAATTAAAACAATAATAAAATATAAATGGCAATCTACCGACTAAGCTCACAAATAATAAGCAGAACCACAGGCAGAACAGTTACCGGAGCTGCGGCTTATAGAGCAGGTGAAAAAATCCTTGATGAAAGAATGAACCAGACATGGGATTTCACCAAAAAGAAAGGGATTGACCACTCAGAAATACTGGCTCCTGAAAATGCTCCTGAATGGGCCTATGATCGTGAAGCTCTCTGGAATAAAGTTGAAAAAGCAGAGAAGAGAGATGATGCCCAGCTTGCAAGAGAAATTCAAATTGCCATGCCGGTTGAACTCACATCAGAACAGAAAAAAAATCTAATTAAAGAATTTGCAAAAGATAATTTTGTTACAAAAGGCATGATTGCCGATATTTGTCTTCACGACATAAGCGGAAAAAATCCTCATGCACATATAATGCTGACAATGAGGGATCTCAAATCTGAAGGATTCGGAAACAAGAATCGTGACTGGAACAAGAAAGAACACCTTCTTGGATGGCGGGAAAACTGGGCAAAACTTGCAAATGATCATCTGGCTCTTGCAGGACATGATATTTCGATAGACCATCGCAGCTATGAAAAGATGGGAATACCTCTTGAGGCTCAGAAAAAGATAGGGCCGTTAAAGCACATGAGCCAGGAGGACAGGGCCGAAACAGACCGGATGCAGGAATATCTTGAGACTTGCAGAAGGAATGGCGAAAAAATAAAGGCCAAGCCTGAAATTGCAACCGATCTTTTCAGCCGCAAGCAGGCCGTATTCACAGAAAACGATATTCTTCGCCTTGCCAACACTTACAGCGCAGACAAAGAGCAGTTTAACGAAGTTGTTTCCGCAATAAAAAACTCCCGTGATATCGTTTTCCTCGGAGCCGGAGAAAACGGCAAAGAGCGTTACACAACACGCCAGACCCTCGAAGCAGAAAATTCCATGCTCTCTAAATCAGAGAACATGGCAAAGGTTCATAATCACAAAGTAAAAGAAAAATATCAGAAACAGGCTAAAGTCAGCCGCACACTGTCAGCTGAACAGGTGAAAGCTTTTGATCATATCTTTGCAAGCGGGGATCTGTGCTGCGTTGTCGGATACGCTGGAACAGGCAAGAGCTATATGCTCGACGCAGTTCGTGAAGCCTATGAAGCAGGAGGATATAGTGTAACAGGAGCGGCACTTGCGGGAATAGCGGCCCAGGGACTTTTCGAGTCTTCTGGGATACCAAGCCAAACCATAGCGAGAAGACTTCTTGACCAGGAGAATGGCAGAAGCGAGCTAACAAGCAGGCATGTTCTGGTTATTGACGAAGCAGGAATGGTCGGAACGCGCCAGATGAACGCCCTGATCTCACATGCACATGAAAAGGGCGCAAAGGTTATTCTTGTCGGAGACGGGATGCAGTTGCAGCCCATAGAGGCCGGAGGAGCTTTCAGAGGAATTTATTCCAGAACTGAGGGTGTTAACCTGACAGAAATTCGAAGACAGAAAGAAGACTGGCAGAAGGAAGCTACAAAGTACTTTGAGGAAGGCAAATCAAAGACCGCTCTGGATCTCTACGAGTTATCTGGAAAGGTTGAACAAGAAGCTACACATGATCAGTCTATCCAAAAATTGATAGGTGAATGGAATGCCCATATTGTCAACACCAGGGGCATTGATTCAAGCATGATGATGGCCTACCGGAACAAGGATGTTGAAGAGCTGAACAATCTTGGCAGACAAGCCATGATCAAGGCTGGTTTTGTACGCGGGGAAGGCAAAAGCTTTGAAACGACCAAGGGAGTAAAAAAGTTCGCCGAAGGAGACAGGATTATATTCCTGAAGAACGATAGGTTCATGGGGGTCAATAACGGCAACAGGGGAACGGTAGAAAAGATTAGCGGAAATGATTTTCTTGTCAGGATGGACAACAAGGAGAAAATAGCCTTTGACGCTTCCCAATACCAGCATTTCAATCATGGGTACGCCGCCACGGTTCACAAGCTCCAGGGCGCGACGATAAAGCATAGCTTCGTCCTTGCTGACAGCTATTTTGACCAGCATTCGATTTTGACTGCAATGTCAAGGCATACGGATGATGCCAGGCTATATTACAGTCTGGAGCGGTTTCAGGGAGGTTTTCAGGAATTAAGAAGAGTCATTGGACGAAAAAGGCCCAAAGATCTGGCTATTGATTTCGCGGTCAAGCGGGGAATAGATCCTTCGTCATTCCAGGACAATCCGAAAGGCAAGGACACTTTAGTCGATATTCTACAAAAAAAGGCTGAAAACGTTGTGGAGTTTTTCACTGACATATTCAGGAGCAATTCGGAAATAAAACTTCGGGATGATGTTCAGGCAAAAAGAAAAAAAGAGATTTATGATGTGTATGAAAGGGCAAACAGACCGGCAGACCCTGCCGAAGAACTAAGAAACTTTAAAAACATGATGGCTGATATTCATGGGGGAGCGGATAAACAAAGAAGAGAGGTGGTTCTCGAAACCATCGACGAACTTATCTCCAAAGGCGTACTTGATTATCCACACAAGCAAGGAACTCTCTCTGTGGATAAATCTCAAGAAAAAAAATCAAATGCTCGTGTGGCAGAAACAGAGAAGCCTAAATCTGAAAGAATAATAGCGGCCCCTGAAATATCAGAGCAACACCAGCAAAAATCAATGGAAATAAAGGGCAGTCACAAGACAGCCGAACCAAAACAAAAAATAATCCTGGAAGTTTATGAATCACAGGAACAGTCATTCAAGGCTCGTGCTTCAGAAATAGAAAATCAGCAACAAAAAATAAAGGAGCCTGTCACTATTCCTGCATCTGTTCCCAAAAAGGAGAAGATCAAAGAGAGAAACCAGGCAGAAATCCATAAATCAAAAGGCAGAGATATTGAGATTGAGATTGAGCGATGAGTGAAAATGAAAATACAAAATTATCAAAAAGTGAAATTAGGGAAATAAAACAGCAACTCTCTAAAATCCAAACGATATTGGAGTCAGACGCTTTTAAAGAAAAGCTGGATTTTATAGAAACCCATAATAAAATTATAAAATCGCTGTCCGAGGCGGAAAAAGGCCACGCCAAAACTCTAAACAGCTTCCTGGAGGAGCTTCAAAAAAGAATAGTAACAATCAATGAGCTGAATATCAAACTCAGTCATACAAGTACAATCGCAAATAATCTTAATTCCAGGTTTAATAATTTCATCAATATGGTCAATGTGACTGATGAGAATTTCGTGAAATACAATAAAGATTTATCAGGCTGGATAAGTCAGGCAGGGGGAAGATTAGAATTTGCAGCTTTTGATGGTGTTGAAAAAATACTCCGAAAGTTTAGACGTCATATGCGTATAAATACTTCATCTAACATAATAATATCATTGGTATTATTATATTTTTATATCGTTTATTTAAAAAAATAGGTGCGTATTACGTGGGTTTATGAGGCGTTTGGCTATTAAATATTTATAAGCGCAATCGACCAGCGGGGTGGAAATTATCTTTTTGAGTTGATCCGGTCTTTTAGCTCTTTGCCAGCCTTAAAAAATGGAAGTTTTTTTGGTTGTATTGTTACTTTTTCCCCTGTTTTCGGATTTCTGCCAGTGTAGCTTTCATAGTTTTTTACAAACATCGAAAATAACCCTCGTATTTCAACCCTGTCATTTTGCGAAAGAGCGTATGACATTTCATCAAAGAAAAGGTTTACAATCCTTACAGCTTCAGGTCTTGTTATTCTTGCCTCTGTTTTTAATTTTTCGATCAGTTCGAGTTTGTTCATATTTTTTAATTTTGCCTGTTCTATTTTTTAGTTTTTTCCAGAAAGTCTTTTTGAATACATTACAGGCAAAAATCAATTCATATTTCTGGACTTGTTCCAGATAGTTCTCAACCACGCTTCTTTTTTGTCCGGCTTCTTACGGAGATTATCCAGGTCAAAAGAGCTGGCCTGATCCATGACAGCCTTTACTTCTTCAGAGTCAGGTGTTTTTACATATGCTTCATAAAACATGAAAAATGACGCTTCAAGTTTAAGAGCTTCCAATTCTTCCAGCTCTTTTCTTTTATTAGCGATAAAAGCCTCCAGACGCCTCTTCTCGGCATCTTCGTAACTAACGTATCCATTTGGCTTCGTCCATAGACCAAATTTCCTTATACCGCCAATCAGGTGGATTAAATGACTTTTTTCTGGAGGGGTTTTGCCTGGTTGTGAATATTCAAAAGCGTAATGTTTTGCAGACATGATTAAAACCTCTGGATCAAAACCATGCTCCTGAATATTCTTTTCAAACATTTCAGAAGTCACGCTCTGATCTTTCCAGAATTCGGACTCAGGATGCTCGAAAAATTTTGCTGTAGTAGTTTTTAAATATAAAAAAGAACTACTACTACTTATTATAGGTAGGTCATGTTCTAGAACATGACCCTTGTGAGTGGTGTTGTAGAGCAGGTCTAGAACATGACCTAGAACAGGTCTTTTTGTGTTACTTATCCGGTAATGTAATTGCTTGGTAATATTGCTGTAAGAATCTACAAAAATAAACCCTAAAACTTGGAGCCTTCTTACTGTATTCCTGACAGTATTATATGGTATTCCAGTATGTTTAGCGATATCTCTTTGATTGAAAAGGCCGCTTATACCTCGATCTAAAAGGTAGCTGTACACTGCCATTTGAGTGCTTGTAAGTTCTGTTTTTTCAGAGGGCGTTTTAGAGGGGTCATGTTCTAGAACAGGTCTAGAACATGACCTACTGGGGGTGGTGTTGTAGACCTGTTCTAGAACAGGTCTATTAGTGCTCTTTTGATGTTCTAGACCTGTTCTAGAACAGGTATAGACCTGTTCTAGAACAGGTCTATTTATATCGTCACTTTCCAGGCAATGTACTACCTCTATACTGGGGTTGTTGTTGTCTGGTTTTACTGGTGGCTGGTTATCATTCTTACCTCCCAAAATACTCAGCCGCCCCTTGAGTTCTGTTAGAGCTTCTACATTAATACTTGTGTCTCTCTTGCTGGTACTATTCCTCTTAGTTTCACTATTGTTAGAAACTTCTTCTTTTAATGATTTGTATAGGCTCATGAGTTTAATCCTAAAATTTCAAGAAGTTCCTTCGCTACAGCCATATAGGCCTCACCTCCAGCCGCTTTTGGTCTGTATTGAAAAATTGTCTGTTTTTTTCCTTCTGCGTATTTAAAGTCTACGTTTGTCGGAATATAAGTAGAAAAAACCTGGTCTTCGAATAAATCTCTTAATTGCGATATGGTTTTTTTGTCTATCAATGCCCGGCCATCTACCATTGTGACCAGCATTTTTAAAAACTTTAAGCCGCCGTTATCATCTTGTTTAATTTCGTCAATAAGCTCCAGGGCTGTCATTAACCCATCAATAGCAGTGCTGCTACCTGCCCCAACTGGAACGATGGCTAAATCAGAGGCCACAAGAGCATTGACGGTCAATATGCCATAGCCAGGAGGACAATCTATGATTGTTACCTGAAAGTTTTCTTTACAATACGATTGTATCTTGTCTCTAAGGACAAAAAAACCTGGCCCACCCATTCTGAATATTCTAGGTTCAATTGTTCCAAGTGCTGATGCATTAGGCAAGCAGAACAGACCTTTTTGTGCGGCTACAGGTCTAATACTCTTCTCTATGTCAATCTTGTCGGTCATTACGTCCATTAGATTGTTTTGAGGCCCATAGCCAACAAGGGAAGCAGTGGCGTTGCATTGCGGATCTATGTCTATAATTAAGGTTTTAACACCCAAAATAGAAAGCGCATGTCCGAGACTCAAGGCTGTTGTCGTTTTAGCCACGCCTCCTTTATTTGTAAAAACAGATATAATCTGTCCAGTGTTTATAATTCTTTCCATATTACCTCCATTTAATTTTTATAAGAGAAATATGTATATAAAAAAGAATGTAAATACAATTCTTTATTGTGAAATATATAAAGTAAATATCCAGAATATGTTTAATGACTATGCTTGATACATCACAAAACAAGCTTGGACAGCAACAAACCTTTAAGCCCCAAAATTTTTTTGACAAATTGAGCTGCTATTAGTATCTTCTTTGTAGATACAAACTTAGAAAAGGACTGATTAATATGATTACAAAAGTTCAAAAATGGGGAAATAGCCTAGCATTAAGAATACCAAAGGCTTTTGCTGATACAGCAAAGATAGAGAATGATTCAGTTGTAGACGTTTCATTCGTTGACGGGCAAATTGTAATAAAGCCAATTATTCCTGAAAAAATGACTCTTGAGCAGCTTCTTTCTGGTGTAACCGAAAACAATATTCATCGTGAAATAAATACTGGTGATGCAGTCGGGAGTGAAGCGTGGTAAACTCAGTATATATACCAGATAGAGGGGATGTCATTTGGATTACATTTAATCCACAATCCGGTCACGAGCAGTCTGGAAGACGGCCAGCGTTGGTTTTATCCCCATCAGCCTATAATAGTAAAGTTGGCCTGGCTATTCTTTGTCCTATTACTACTCATATCAAAGACTACCCTTTTGAGGTGTTAATTCCTGACGGATTTAAAATATGTGGTGTTGTTCTATCTGATCAGGTTAAAAATTTGGATTGGAGGGCAAGGCAAGCTGAATTAATGTGCAGATTGCCTCAATCAATCATAAAAAAAGTTTTGCAGAAATTGTCTGTGCTTATAGGAATTTAAAAGTTTTTTGGCATATAACTTCTATAAAGAAGCCAACCGTCCATTTTCAACCTGATAGGCTATTAAAATTTGTTCCATAATCCTATGGGACTTTAGAGTCGTTTGTTTAAACTCAGCGGAGATTAAGCGACTTCAATACGCAAGGTTTTACCAAGTGCCTTGGCAAATTTTTCCAGCGTAGAAATCTTAATGTCCTCCGCATGATTTTCCATGCGTGAGATAGCTGTTTTTTTTGTATGAAGTTTATCAGCCAGTTGTTCCTGGGTTAGTCCCGCCTCTTCTCTCGCAAGCCTCAATATGGCTCCAATTTTAAACTCCTGATAGCCGGATTCATAGTTTTTGTTAAACTCAGAATCACGGAGCTTGCGCTTATCTATATATTTTTTTAGGTCACTCATTTTTTGCCCATCCTGTTGTAATAATCATTTTTTCTGTCTTCGGCTATTCTGATTTCCGAGGGTGCAACCTTTTGTGTTTTTTTCTGGAACGCATGATTAAGCACGATGAGGTCGTCACCATCAAAAAAACCAAGCAATCTAAATATAGGGTTCGTTTAAACAAACGACATAAATGTTTCATAGAATTGCATGTAAACCTTCCACCTTCAAGGCTTTCAATGGGTTTTTGACTTCCCAATTTCAGCCCGGTTTCAGGTCCGGATTTTTGGGAGGT
>Ga0208371_1000172_pt1 | contig 19906 bp, 18 predicted proteins | sample SubbioCR12Aug_1A_FD_184827 | JGI IMG/M metagenome (GOLD analysis project Ga0208371, IMG submission 184827) | Serpentinite rock and fluid subsurface biosphere microbial communities from McLaughlin Reserve, California, USA - CR12Aug_1A (SPAdes) | ecosystem: Environmental > Terrestrial > Deep... | reverse complement strand
GTCCTTGCCGCCAATACCTTTGACCGGCAGGTCCCCGGTTCCGTCGGCCTGCCGCTTCCCGGCGTGCGGATCGAGGTCCGGCAGGGGGAGATCCTGGCCAAAGGGGCCAATATCTTTCCCGGCTATTACCGGAACGAGGAGGCGACCCGGCAGAGCTTCACCGACGACGGGTGGTTTAGGACCGGCGACCTGGGGGAGTTGGACCCTGACGGCTTCCTCCATATCCGGGGGAGGCTGAAGGAGCTGATCGTCACCGGGTCCGGCGTCAATGTCTATCCCGACGAGATCGAGGAGATCCTGAACCGCCTGCCGGGAGTCAGGGAGTCCTGCGTCGTCGGTCTCGACCGCGGCAGCGGCGAGGAGGTCCATGCAGTCCTTTTGCTGGACGAGAAAGGGGGGCAGCCGACTGAGATCGTCATGGCGGCGAATGCCCGGCTGGACGAGCTTCAGCGGATCACCGGCTTCACGGTCTGGCCCGATGCGGAGTTTCCCAAGACCACCACCCTGAAGATCCAGAAGTTTCTCGTCAGGAAGCGTCTGCAGGAGGGGGAAGTGCGCGAGGCTGCCGCTGGCGGCGGAGACCGGCTGAAGAACGCCATTGCCCGGGTGACCGGTTGCCAACCAGACCAGGTTAACGAGGATGCCTGCCTGGTGGCCGATCTCGGGCTCACTTCCATCGGCCGGTTGGAGCTGGTCAACATCCTTGAGCAGGAGTTCCGGCTCGATCTGGACGATGCCCTGATCGGTCCCCAGACCAGGGTGGCGGACCTGCGCGGACTGCTGACCGGGCACGAACGGCCCTGCAGGCAGCAGCGCTTCCGCCCCTGGGTCAACAGCGGGCCGCTACGGATGGTCCGCCGGCTGTGCGACATGGCCGTCCATTTCCCGCTCCTTGGCCTGTTTGTCGACCTAGAGGTACGCGGCGCCGGGCAGCTCAAGGAACTCAGGATGCCGGTGCTCTTCATCGCCAATCACGTCAGCTACCTGGACCAGCCGGTAATCATGAACGCCCTTCCACCCTCGTGGCGCTACAGGACTGCCACGGCCGTCTGGGCCGAGTTCTTTTTCAAGAATTTCCGCAACCTGGCGCAGTGGGCCTGGAAGCGGTTCACCTACGAGTACGGCACCCTGGCCCTCAATCTCTTTCCGCTCCCCCAGTCGCAGGGGTTTCGCAGCTCGCTCCAGTACATGGGACAGCTGGTGGACCGCGGCGTGAACCTCCTGGTCTTCCCCGAGGGGGAGCGTTCCGCCAGCGGCCGGCTCCTGCCGTTCCAGCAGGGGCTCGGGATCATGGTCACCGAGCTGGATATCCCGGTGGTCCCGGTGAAGATCCGGGGTCTGGAGCGGGTCTATCCCCGCGGCGCCCTCTGGCCCCGGCGCGGCCGGGTGACGGTGACCTTCGGCGAGCCGCTCCGCTTCGGCCTGGAGACCCCTGAGGAGATCGTAACCCGTTCCAGAAAGGCAATCGACGAACTATGACCTGGCATCAAAGGACAATCGAAGCGGTTTGCGCCGAGCTGCGGACCGGCCCGGCAGGGCTTGAGCAGGAGGAGGCCGGCCGCCGGCTGGCAGAGACCGGTCCCAACGAGCTGCGCGAAAAGCGGGGCCGTTCTCCGTGGATCATGCTCCTTGGCCAGTTCACGGACCTCCTGATCCTGATCCTGCTCGGTTCGGCCATCCTTGCCGCCTTTATCGGCGAGCTGGGGGATGCGCTGCCGATCATCGCCATCGTCATCATCAATGCCTGTATCGGTTTTGCCCAGGAGTACCGCGCAGAACAGGCACTGGCGGCCCTGCGCAAGATGGCCGGCCAGACGGCCAGGGTGGTGCGCAGCGGCCAGATCGTGGAGCTGCCCGCACGGGAGATCGTGCCGGGAGACCTGGTCATCCTGGAGACCGGCGCCGTGGTCCCGGCCGACCTGCGCCTCTGCGAGGCAGTGCATCTGCGGGTCGAGGAGGCTGCGCTTACCGGCGAGTCCATGCCGGTGGACAAGGACACTGCCCCCCGCGACGATGCCGTGCTCCCCCTGGGGGACCGGCTCAACATGGCCTATCGCGGCACCGTTGTGGTCTATGGCCGGGGGAGTGGCATTGCCGTGGCAACCGGCATGGCTACCGAGCTGGGGGGGATCGCCGCCCTGCTGGAGGGGGAAGAAGAGGTCAGGACCCCTCTGCAGCGCCGCCTGACCCACTTTGGCAAGCGCCTGGCAGCCGTCATCATCGCCATCTGCGCGGTGGTGCTCGTTGCGGGGCTCATGCGCGGGGAACCGCTTCCCCTCATGTTCCTCACCGCCATCTCCCTGGCCGTTGCCGCCATCCCCGAGGCGCTGCCGGCGGTGGTCACCATCTCCCTGGCCCTGGGCGCCCACAAGATGGTCCGCCAGAATGCCCTGATCCGCCGGCTGCACGCCGTGGAGACCCTCGGGTCGGTCTCCTGCATCTGCACCGACAAGACCGGCACCCTGACCCTCAACCGGATGGCCGTGACCGAGTTCTTCCATGAGGGGCAGCGGGTGCTGCGGGATCAGCTGCAAGGGTTTGCCGCGTCCCTTTCCAGGGGGGAGGAGGGAGTCGGCACCGCAGAATTCCTCTTCATTGCCGCGGCCCTCAGTAACGATGCCCACCGGAATGCCGAGGGAGAGTGGAAGGGGGACCCCACCGAGACCGCCCTGGCCGTCCTGGCACAAGAGGCCGGTTTCGACCGGGAAGAGCTCGAACAGCGCTATCCGCGGGTGGCAGAGCTTCCGTTCGATGCCGAACGCAAGGCCATGACCACCATCCACAGCTTCGGCGACGGTTTTGTCTCGTTCACCAAGGGTGCCCTGGAGTCGCTTCTGGCCGGAGAGGGAGCAGCATCCCAGGGGGAGATCTTTCGTGGCGAAGGGGAACGGATGGCAGCGGAAGGGCTCAGGACCATCTGTCTTGCCATGCGCCGCTGGGATTCCCTGCCGCACCCCCTGGAGCCCGACCCGGTGGAGCGGGAGATCCTGCTCCTCGGCCTGGTCGGGATCGAGGACCCCCCCCGGCCGGAGGCTGCCGAAGCGGTTGCGCTCTGCCGGACTGCCGGCATCACCCCCATCATGATCACCGGCGACCACGGCGTTACGGCGCGTGCCATAGCCCGCGATGTGGGGATTCTGGGGCCGGTTGACGACGGGGTCATGACCGGCGTGGAACTGGCAGAGCTCGACGATGCCCGTTTCCGGGAGCTGGTCGGCACGATCCGGGTCTATGCGCGGGTGGCGCCGGCCCAGAAGCTGCGGATCGTCAAGGCGCTGCAGGAACAGGGCGAATACGTGGCCATGACCGGCGACGGGGTCAACGACGCCCCGGCCCTGCAGCGGGCCGACATCGGTATCGCCATGGGAATCACCGGCACCGACGTGGCCAAGGGCGCGGCCTCCATGGTGCTCCTGGACGACAACTTCGCCACCATCGTCAATGCGGTGCGCGAGGGGAGGCGGATCTACCGGAACATCCTCCGTTTCATCGTCTACTCCCTCACCGCCAATGCCGGCACCCTCTGGCTGGTCTTCCTCGCCCCCTTCTTCGGCCTGCCGCTCCCCCTGCTGCCGATCCAGATCCTCTGGCTGAACCTGTTGTGCGACAGCCTGCCGGGCCTTGCCCTGACTGCCGAACCGGCAGGGCCGGAGGTGATGCGACAGCCTCCCATGCCGCCGGGAGAGGGGATCTTTGGCAGCGGCAGGGGATGGTACCTCGCCGGATACGGCCTCTTCCTGGGGGGGGCCGCCCTGCTGCTCCAGTGGTGGGGCCAGACGGCCGGGCTCCAGTGGCAGACCATGGTCTTCACCTTCCTGGTGCTCAGCCGGATGGTGTTCGTCCTGCAGGTCCGCTCCCGCGACCGCTCCCTCCTGGAGATCGGCCTCTTCTCCAATCGCCCCCTGGTCGGTGCCATTGCCCTCACCACCCTGCTGCAGCTGGCAGTGGTCTATCTCCCCCCCCTCAACCGGCTGTTCGCCACCCACCCCTTGAGCCTGCCCGAAATCTCCATGGTCATAGCCGCCGCCGGCCTGGTCCAGGTGACCGGGGAACTGGAAAAGCTCCTCCGCCGCAGCCTGGGGAGGCGACAGGGCTCTCTGGTGTAGAAAATCCCACAACAGCGCTGGGTACTATTCCACACTCCGGCGCCTCCTCTCGCGATCAATTCGGTATTTCCACGCACTGACGGCATGTTACGGCTCAGCCCGGATTTGGCATGTTCCTTGTTAATGAGAACTGCAGTCGCAGCGGTATGTCCATGGAAAAGGGGAACGCAATGCAGATGAGTAAGGGGAATATCCTGGCAGTCGTGGCGGTTGCCGTTGTCCTGGTGCTGTTCGGGCTCTTTGTCCGGTTCGATGCGTCGGCAAACACCTATGCCCTCCTCAAGGCCTCGGGCATGACCTGCGGCAGCTGCTCCGGCAAGGTGGAGAAGGCCTTGAGAAACAAGCCCGGCGTCTCGTCGGTCAGGGTGGATGTCCCCAGGGGCCTGGTGCTGGTCGGCTATGACGGCCGGGTGCTGGAGGCCCGCATGCTGGCGGAGGACGTGAGCAGGGCCGGCTTCAGCGCCACGGTGCAGCGGGTGCTGGATGCGAAGCAGTATGCGGCGCTGATGGCGGAAAGTTCCGGTGGCGGCGGCTGCGGCAACTGCGGGACTTCCGGTGGCTGCGGCGGCACAACTGCGCAGCAGTAACGGAAATGGCACATCACCAGAATTTGCATCATACGACAAGGAGAGTTTCGATGGTACGCACACATGGCATGGTTCGGGTTTTCGGAGCGGTTATCGCGTTGGTCTTCCTGCTGCAGGGTGGGGCGTATGCCCTGAGCCTGCCGGGGTTCGGCAAGTATCAGAAGGTCACGACGGTCAATGGCGTGGTGAGCATCCCCGTGGCCAAGGTGAACGACGGCAAGGCCCATTTCTATGCCATGAACGATGGCGGCAAGGAGGTTGCCTTTTTCGTGGTCAAGGCTGCGGACGGCACCCTGAAGACCGCCTTCGACGCCTGCGATGTCTGTTATCAGGAAAAAAAGGGGTATGAGCAGAACGGCACCGTCATGGTCTGCAGGAACTGCAAGATGAAATTCGCCACCAGCAAGATCGGCCCCCACGCGGTCGGCGGGTGCAACCCCTCCTATCTCCCCAGCAGGCAGGCCGGTGCAAACATCGTCATCTCCGTTGCCGATCTGCGCGCCGGTGCGCGGTACTTCTGAGCCGTGCGCAGTGCCACATGTCTTTGTCAGATAACGGGGAGTAGCAATGAAACTGCATAGCATATCCTTCAACAACCTGCGCCGCCGCAAGGCCAAGATGGCCTTTCTCACCATCGGCCTGATGGTCGGCATCACCACCATCGTCACCCTGATCACCCTGACCCGCTCCATGGCCACGGATATCGAACGGAAGATGGAGGAATTCGGCGCCAACATCCTGATCACTCCCCAGAGCAACGACCTGGCCATGAGCTATGGCGGCATCAGCCTGGGAGGGATCTCCTTCGACCAGCGGGAGATCAGGGAGAGCGACCTGGCGCAGATCCGCTCCATCAGGAACCACACCAACATCTCTGCCGTGTCGCCCAAGGTCCTGGGCGGGGTGAAGATCGACGGCCGGGACGTGCTCCTGGTCGGGGTCGATTTCGCCATGGAGCTGAAGATGAAGCAGTGGTGGAATATCTTCGGCGACGTCCCGAAAACCGAGCACGACCTGCTGGTGGGGAGCGACGCCGCCAAGGCGCTCAACGTCATGAACGGCGACACCCTGACGATCAAGGGGGAGCGGTTCAAGGTGGCGGGCGTGCTGGATCAGACCGGTTCCCAGGACGACGGCCTGGTCTTTGCCGGCCTGGCAAAGGCCCAGAAACTTTTGGGCAAGGAGGGGCGGATCTCGCTGGTCGAGGTGGCTGCGCTCTGTTCCGGCTGCCCCATCGGCGACATGGTGGTGCAGATCGCCGAGAAGCTTCCCGATGCCAAGGTATCCGCCATCCAGCAGGTCGTTGCCACCCGCCTGCACGCCCTCGACCAGTTCAAGCGCTTTTCCTATGCCATGGCCGCCGTGGTGGTCTTCATCGGCTCCCTCATCGTCTTTGTCACCATGATGGGAAGCGTGACCGAACGGACCGTGGAGATCGGCGTCTTCCGCGCCATCGGCTTCAGGAAGAGCCACATCATGCGGATCATCCTCCTTGAGGCCGCGGTGGTCAGCACCATTGCGGGCCTCTTCGGCTATCTGACCGGCATGGCGAGCGCCAGGCTGGCGTTGCCGTTCATGGCCGAAAACCGGGATGCCGTGCTGGTCTGGGACCCGCTGGTGGCGGTCGGCGCAATCAGTCTGGCGCTCTTGCTCGGGCTGGTCGCCAGTCTCTACCCGGCACTGCATGCGAGCAGGATGGATCCGACCGAAGCGCTACGGGCCCTTTAACAAATCAGACAGAGGTAAACAGATGGCATTGATCAATCTGCGCGACCTGCGCAAAGAATATGTGAGCGCCACCGAAACCGTCGAGGCGCTGCGGGGGGTGAGCTTCACCATTACCTCTGGCGAGTTCGTCTGCATCATGGGGCAATCGGGCTCGGGCAAGAGCACGCTCCTCTCCGTGCTGGGGGGGATGAGCCATCCCTCGGCAGGCGATGTGACGATCGCGGGGAAACAGCTCTACGCGCTCTCCGACGATGCCCTGGCCGATTTTCGGGCCACCCATCTCGGGTTCGTCTTCCAGTCGTTCCACCTGATCCCCTATCTCACCGCGCGGGAGAACGTCATGCTCCCCCTGGCGATCACCAGGGAGAAGCGGGCAGAGAAGCTCAGGCTGGCCGAGGAGGCCCTCTCCAGGGTGGGGTTGGGGCGCAAGATGGACCGGCTCCCCAACCAGCTTTCCGGCGGCGAGCAGGAGCGGGTCGCCATTGCCAGGGCAATCGTCAACAAACCGCACATCCTCCTGGCCGACGAACCGACCGGCAACCTGGACACGAAGACCAGCGACGAGGTCATGGCGATCTTTAGGGAGCTGAACGAGGAAGGGCAGACCATCGTCATGGTCACCCACAACCCGGACAACTGCGCCTATGCCCACCGGACCATCTACCTGCGCGACGGCGTGGTGGTCAGCCAGGCTGAGATGTCCCTGGCAGCCTGATGACGGAAGGGGCGCGAAAAAAAATTGTTGACTCTGCCGGAGCGATTTGGTACAAAACGAAACTCGTTGAGCGGGAATAACTCAGTGGTAGAGTGCAACCTTGCCAAGGTTGAAGTCGCGGGTTCGAATCCCGTTTCCCGCTCCAAACAAACAAAAAGGAATCCTTCGGGGTTCCTTTTTTGTTTTGGCGGACTTTGACCAAAACTTTGACCAAACGTTGCAGACCCGCTTACTGTTTCTTCATCAATCACGTCCCAGGGAATCCTTTGAGGTTCCCATTTTTATTTGTTACTTCTCTGCGTTGATTTCTTTATGAACAATGTCATTGCCGGGGATGGGCTGAGGCGTTTTGACTTATCTTGTGGATGGTATTTGCATAACCGGACAAAATTCAGATGCTTTCATGAGGTCTGACAACATTTTCTGTGTGACGAACCATTCGCTAATTTGCTGTTGCCAATTGGCGTGATGTGGTGTAGTAGTTCTTATCGATTCAGCAGTTATCGCCGAGGTGAGAGTGTGGAGGGTGGCACATATTCCGTTGGTACAAGGCCGCATCGGTCAGCAATGAGCTGGCTGGTGCGGCCTTTTGTTTGGGTCCCGTGGGTAAGGGAGTTGGGGAGACATTTGGTTTTTAGACTTGATAAAATTCAGGTTGAAAGGGGAGCAGAGTTAGGTATGGTGCCCCCCGAACTGCGTCTGTCCCTTGAACTGCGTCGCCATCCTTTTTTCCTTGCGGAGTGGGTGCTTCGTCAGAGAATGGTGGGTATCGGCATGAGTAGGAGCGGTGCCCAGCACGGAAAAACACAATTATGATGAACCAAAGTATGCTCAGCTTCCGGGGGTGGCATTCATGAGTTACCGGTCTTTTCATCGGTCGTTGCGGTCAAATAGAGCGCGCTATTACTTGGCAGATTTTCATGTCCATGGGCCAGGGTCATACGACCTCAGCTCAGATGATAGACTTGCGCAGCTTTCCGAGGAGGACCGGGTGCTCATCAACAGTATTCCGAGTGGGCTGCCGTTAAGAGATCATGAGCAAGCAGCCCTCACCAAATTTCCTCCGGCAACGTTTCTTCAGCGCCTCATATCTAGGCGCGATTGCGTATTGGAATCTTTAGGAACGGAAGAACGCGAGGACTGGGCTTTCGTTGCGGTCACGGATCACAACGTGTGCGAATACGCATGCGCGCTTGGAAAGCTTGCCTGGGAAGCGCGTACCGAGTCGCGACTCGTTGTGCTTCCCGGTATAGAGCTTAGTGCGACTTATCCTCTCCCAGACGGAGGATCGGCCGCTGCGCACCTCATATGCGTATTCGCTCCCGGAATCGACGCATCAAGCATCCGACTGGCGATTACCCAGGCTAACGGGAATGGTAATTGGGAATTCGGTGGCACAATTCAACTGAATTCGCTTCCAGACTTCGTTCTGAAACTAAGGGCGGCTACCTCTTCGTATCCAGCCATCTGCATTGCTGCCCATGTCGGTTCTTCTTCTGGAGTCCAGTCCGAAACTCGAAACGCCATTCTTTCTCGCAGAGAGGCTGCCATAAGCCGTATCCGAGGTGAACTCGCCATGGGCTTGTACCCGGCATGTGAAGATCTCGAACGACAACTCTCAGCGCTTGAGAATGAGGAGGTCAATGGCGATGCGGTCGCCTCAGAGGTCTTGACTCTTGTCGGCAACTGTGGATTCGACGCCTTGCAGGTTCGAGATAGGAGGGACGAGGTTCACTACAGAAGGCTGCATCGGTTCCGGGAAGATTGCGGTCGTGCGGTGCCTATAGTCTGCTCGGATGCACACGGTGCCCAAGACGCCTTCAGTGCAACTGGGGGAGTCCCATTCCTGAAGCTCTCCGGGATTGGCGGGTCGATGCTGCCAGACGAACTCCATTCCGAAATACGAAGAGCCCTGAGATTTGGCGAGACTAGGTTTAGCTCTTCGGCTCCGGAAACACCAACATATTGGTTATCTGGACTGAGGATTAGTCCAGACTCGCCAGATTCGAGCGCGTTCTGGCCGTTCACACCGACAGAAGGCGTACACTGCCTAACACTTCCTCTGTCGAGGAACTTGAATTGCTTTATTGGGGGAAGAGGGTCAGGAAAGAGTGCAACTCTTGAGGCAATTGCTTTTGTCGCGGGTGCGGGTGGATTCGATAACATAAATCCCAACAAAAGTCAGGAATGGCCGGAAAGTTATGCACGTGCGAACGCCACTCTTTCTGGGTGCAAGATAACAGCTTGTTGGCAATTTACCTCTCAAGAAAGTGCTTCCACCTTGCAGAAAAAAGCTCTTGTTGGGACACGTTTTTTCGACCCCGGGCATCGCCACAGGCCGACGGAGTACTCGTCTATCACTGGGACTCCACTTGTTCAGCAACAAGTCCCAGACAATCGGATTCAGGTATTTCGATTAGGCGAAATTGAGCAACACGCTGCCCCCGAGCGCTTGCGTGGCTTATTCGATGATATTTGCGGTACAGAAATATCTGAATGTGAATCGAGCATAAGCCCACTTCTAGGCGATTTAGAGAAGAACAGGACGCACTTGGTAAAGCTCGCCACTGAAATAGTTTCTCTGACGAAGGATGCTGCTCCCCTTCGTGAATATGCAAAGCGAAAATCATTGCTGGATAGGGTTAACACCCCCGAGATCGTAAAGGCTTACGATGAGATCGACAGTATTGCCAATGCTGAGAACACCACTAAAAAAGCTGTTGACGCGTTTAAGGCCAGTCGCACCAAATTCTTTCCGGAGGCAGAGACCGAAGAGTTCACTTCGTTTTTCGAATCGTTCTCACAGGAGTGTCTCGACACGGAAGGACAAATACGACCACATCATGAGGCACTTTACGCTTTGGTTAAGGTTTCAGGAAATGACGAAGAGGAAAGTTGCAAGAGTAGAGACTTGCTTGATGACGTCCGGGGACTTACAGGTCGCTTAGACTCTTACTTGGGCGAGCTAACGGCAGTAGAGCATGAGGTACAGGAACTTGGTCGTGCGGAAAAGGAGAAACTGGAGGCAACCGGTGTACCGTTGGGTGCTAGCGACCGCGAAAGCAAGAAGATCTCTTTCGATGATGCGGTCGATGCGCTGGAGCAGTACAAGGAATTCCTCGCGAAATGGGAGAGAGCATACACAGAGAGGAAGGGACTTCGGAAGACTCTCGACGAACAGATATCTGCGCGAGCTTCGCTGCGGCAACGCACGGCTTCGGAATTAAGCGCTCGTTTAGAGCAAGACCTAGACGTAAACGTCCTGGTGGTGGCAGCCGACGCTCAGACTCAGGCTGACAAATCTGCACTATATGATTGGATGAATCGGAATTTTGCTCGCTCTGGTTTCAGATATCGTGAAGCCAGGTTCAATGCTCTAATAGAAGGTGGTTTGGAGCATAGACGACTAAGAAGCTTACTTCTAGATGACGGCACAGAAAACTGTTCGCTGCTGGTCGTTGATCGAGAAAGGGCTGATCATGGGGCAATTGCGATCGATGTGGCCACCGAAATGTTGTCCCATTACCAAGCCAAGTGCCGCCTTGATCCTGAAGCGGATTTTGTAGATTCGTCCGCAGAGACGCGAGAGGCACTTCCAGCGGAAATCAGAGAAGGGCTTATAACATTTCCGCCGGATAGCTCCGGCAAGGTTGCTGGAAACCTGGATGCAGCTCTTCGACTCGATGAGATCGTCTTTGAGGACAACCCTGTCATTCTGTTGAATGACCGACCACTCGATGCTGAAAGTGTTCTTAGGCCTTTGACCGAGTTGTCCCGAGGTCAGAGATGTAGTGCTATTCTGCCCATATTGCTTCTTACCGGAACGTGCCCTGTGCTGATTGATCAGCCTGAGGACAATCTGGACAACAGGCTTATCCGGCAGGTCGTCGTAAATATACTCGCAAGCATGAAACTGAGGCGCCAAGTTATTTTGGCTACCCATAACGCCAACCTACCAGTTCTTGGTGATGTCGAGCAGGCCGTGGTCTTGCAGGGCGTTCGCGACAAGGCTTGCGAAGTTAAGGTCAGCGGTGACTTGGATCAAAGCGAGGTCATCCATTTACTTACCGAAGTGATGGAAGGAGGACGTGAAGCTTTCCAATATAGGCAATCGATTTATCAGGAACACTGGCCCGGGCCGGTGTCGGGCGACTAATCCCGCGAGGTATCATGGTTCTCAAAAGCAAAGACAGCCACCAGCAAGACATTCAGGAACTCAACCGCCTGTTGGGACTCAATCTCTCTGCCAAACAACGATTTCTCGTGGACCGTGAGCTGAAGTGCCTGCAATCTGGCGATCGCAACGAACAGAATTCAGCCTACTATCTGGACTACCGCTACAAGGATTCCCAGAACTGGGCGGTGATCCATGATCTGCGGATAGAGCATCGGGGAAGGGTGGCCCAGATAGACCATCTCCTGATCAACCGTTTTCTGGATGTTTATGTGCTGGAGTCGAAGAACTACTACTACGGGATCAAGATTACTCCGGAAGGAGAGTTTCTGGTTTGGAACGGCAAGGGCTACCAGGCGATCGAGTCTCCCATCGAGCAGAATGCCCGCCATATTCAGGCACTGCAAATGAGTGTGGAGGACCGTAACCTCTCGCCTCGTCGACTTGGTTTTGCCATCCCGATCAGTTTTCGTAATGTCGTGCTGCTGTCACCGACCTCCAAGATCATCAGGCCGGAAAAGGCACCATTCGACTTGTCCTCTGTGGTAAAGGCGGACGCATTCGTCTCGTACGCAGATAAGGAAATGGACAATAAGTCGATCAAAGAGGCGCCGAAGATTATCGGTTGCGACACCCTCCGCGAATTTGCAGAAAAGCTGGCACGTTTGCACCGGCCGGGTTCATTTGATTATGCGGCGAAGTTTGGCATTGCGGAAGTCGAAGGGGCTAAGGCTGTTTCAGCTCCTCCGGTAGTCGCGATGCCGGAATCCCCGGTCTATGCGCCGACTTTCGTAAGGCCGGTAAACAAACCAACATGCAAGAGTTGTCAAAGCGAAAACCTTACCATTGTCTATGGCAAATTCGGTTACTATTTCAAGTGTGGGGCCTGTGACGGCAATACTCCGATAAAAATTACCTGCGGCAAAGATGGCCACAACGAGCGCATTCGCAAGGAAGGACAGAAGTTTTTCCGAGAGTGCGCGGATTGCGGCAGCAGCAAGCTGTTTTTCGTAAATCCCTGAGGAACGACGTGAAACACGAGAGGCAGTGCCATGACAGGACGACCGAATTATGAGAGTGCAAAAGCAGGAGATGAGCCTTCACAGCAAGCAAAAGACGCTTTCCTTGGCCTCGTTACTAGCCCTTAAGCCAATAGAATGCTCATTCTCCGAACTCAACCAGACATCATTGATCAGGGGAAAATGACCCTTTTCTCCCTATAACACCTCCCCTTGACAGTGCATACTTTTGTGCATACAATAAGACTATGAAAATCATCTGGGATTCCAAAAAGGCAGCGGTAAATCCGAAAATCATGATGGCGTGACCTTTGAAGAAGCCCAGCATGTTTTGTTTGATCCGTATGCCTTGACCCGAGAGGACAGCGACTCAGAGGAGGAACAGCGCTTTATCACCTTGGGCATGGGCGGAAAACAGAGGATTCTCGTGGTCGTCCACACGTACAGAGAGGAAACGATACGGCTGATCTCAGCCTGGAAGGCCATCGAGCCGCAACGGAGGCGCTATGAAAGCCAGTTCTGACAAAATGCACGACAAATACAAAAACTTTGATTTTACCGACGCAAAACCGGTCAGCGAAACGCCTCATCTTGCAAAATTGCAGGTTGAGGCGGGAGGAAAATCGAGAATTACCATGCGAGTTGATAACGACGTACTGGCAACGTTCAAAGCACGGGCCGAGATGATCGGTGGCAATTACCAAACACTTATGAATGACGCTTTGAAACAATTTGCTCAAGGTTTGAGACTGTCGGATGTGGTGCGCGAGGCAATCCACGAAACGTGGGAAACATGCCTAACAACGCGCTCAACCGGTCGCGGGAAAAAACTCCGCGCCGGTTAGCTCTCCTTGTCTAGACCGGAACCGCCATTTCATTCGCCATGCCATTCACTGCGGAGGCATTCTGGGCTGAGATCGGCCAAGCAGGTGTCATGGTCGGCGCAGCGCTGGCAATGACTTACGCAGGTTTCTGGTACGAAGCAACGCGATCAAAGAAGGAGTTTCTCGGGATTTTTGCAGGAGTGCAAGCCAACCAGGAAGATGCACCGGGCCTAACACCTACCCGGTGCTCTCCCGGCCCCGTTGGACAGAGAAAAGAAGATGAATAAGAAACAATAACAACCCTGATACCAGTTGCTATTGCGATGATAGGAGCTTCTGCTGCCGGGCTTTTCCCATTGATAACCTCTATTTTTTCTATCCATTTTCGGATCAAAGTCGATTCAGATCGGTGAATAGAAAAGCTAATAGACCTAATTCAAATTATGGTTTGTATTGTTCGGTTAATACCGCTATAATGCAAACTATATTTTTTATAAAATGTGGTGGTTAGATGCTGATGGATAGATCAAAATTACAGGAACTTGGCAAGAGATTGCGGGCAGAGAGATTAAAGAGAAATGATCTCCAGGCGGCTTTTGCTGTTCGTGTCGGGGTGAGCGTCCCTACTTTGCATAAGATGGAACTTGGAGACCCAACTGTGCAAATAGGGGCTTGGGTCAACGCACTGGAAGTGTTGAATCGCCTTGACGACTTGGATGCTCTTTTGCAGCCATCAGAAGACCTGTTCGCCAAGTATGAGCAATCCCAGGTGAAGGAACGCAAGAGGGCCTCCAGGAGAAAGACCCCATGATCTATCGCATTGAGGTGTGGTCACGGCTCTTGCAGGAGGCATTGCCAGCAGGTGAAATGGTCTGCGACATAGATGCCCGTGGTAAAGGGAAGGGAGCATTCCGGTATTTCCCTGGCTACCTGGAGCATCCTGAGGCGTTCTCGTTCGATCCAGTTTCTCTCCCATTGCAGTCAGGCGCTTTCTCCGTCGATCACCCAGGAATCTTCAATGTTTTTGAAGACAGTCTCCCGGATGACTGGGGGCGCCGGCTCCTGGTCCGGAAACACCAAATTCCTTTGGGGCAACAAAATCTGCCCAATCTGCTCCTTGCTCTGGGTTCCTCTGGTTTGGGGTGTCTTTCTTTCGTGGGGAAAGGGAAACCTGGACATTCCGAGGCCGGCGCACCGGTCATGCAGATCCCTGCGTTAGTGGAGGCGGCCGAGGCATATGAACGGGGAGAGACAAGAGATACCGTCCTGGCACTCCTCTTTGGAGCTGCCAGTTCGCCCGGCGGCGCTCGGCCAAAGGCGCTTGTTCATGATAATGTCACTGATACCCAGTATATGGCCAAGTTTCCCAGCGTTAAGGATACGGTCGATGTGGTGAGGATCGAAGCGGCGACCTTGAACCTGGCTGAACGCGCCGGATTGGTGGTTCCCGAGAGAAGCCTTTTGCACTGCGGCAGCAAGACCGTATTGCTGGTGAAGAGATTCGATGTCGTCCCCGGTGGCCGGAGACACATGATCAGTATGCTCACCCTCCTGAAGGCGACGGGTTATTACCAATGTCGGTATGCTGATATAATCAAGGTGTTACGCCAATTCAGCCGCGACCCGGCAAAGGATATGGGGCTGTTGTTTCGGCAGATGGTGTTCAACGGGGTGGTTGGCAATACGGATGATCATTTAAAGAATTTCTGGATGCTGTATGGGCACGGCGAGGGGTGGCGGTTGTCACCATCTTTCGACCTGCTCCCGGATGTGGCCCAAAGAGGGGAGCACGTTCTGTTCTTCGACTTGGGTGGATATTTCCCGGGGCGCCGGAAGATAATCAATCTTGGCCGGACGTGGGGGATATCGAAGCCCGGGGAGATCGTGGATCAGGTGTTTGAGGTAGTGAAAGGATGGCGGGAGGAATACGCGACAACGGGAGTGCCTGGTCAAGATATTGAGCGGTTTAACGAGATAGATCGGAATCTGGAATTTCCTTGAACAACCCGAAAGCGGAAATAGAGAGGGGGCAACTCCGACATGAAACGTGAAGAGTAGAGAGTTATCCCAACGAGACCAGTGGACCCGCTCGCTGTAAACTGCGCCGAGTCACCGGCCGAGCTGCTATGCAGCAGCGCATGTTTCGTGGGGGCCAACCATGTCTGAGCGGTCTCGGCAGGCTCAACGTTTCGCAGGAGGCTGTCTCGCTTTACTTCCATCGTCTCAATACTGCTACCAGCAAGTTCGAAATTTACCGGGTGACACGGCCATGATGGGACTAGGAAATGTCCATGTCCCTGATGGTTTCTCCTAGCACGACTCCGCTTCAACCTGCTGCAGGAGGGCCAGGGCTTCCTGGTCGTCCTGTTCCTCGAACAGCTCCCGAATGTTGTTGATGTAGGAATGGACGAGGAACAACTCGTCAAGCATCCGGCCATGATTGGCCTCGGCAGAGCCGGCAAGCGCCAGCTTCCCCTTGAACTGTTCCCAGAAAGCGTTGGTCTTGCCAGGGTCATCGATATGACGGCGCAGCATGGCGATCAGCCGGCGCGCGTTGCCGTCGCCGTCGATCCCTTTGAAGGTTACATAGCGGTCGGTTCCTTTTGGCGTCATGGTGTACCTTTCGTGCCGGACAGTTAAGCGTTGCACCCGCAGTCTGCCGCAAACCTGGGCAGTGCCGGAAATGCCGGCTTCGCAAAACCTGCCGGAATAAAGACGGTTTTAGCCGCAGAACGCCTGCTGGCGATACAACTTTGGAATATTTTGCAGATACTGCGCCAGTCTCCTGCCAATGGCGAAAGTTGCGGAGGATAAGGGATAGTTTTTCCGATTCGAAAGGCGGCCGATGGGCCGCCTTTGCTGGTTCTCGATGGAAAAGGTTTCCTGGCGGTCCTCCTTAGGAAAATTCCACCAGCCAGGGACGTGCCTTCAGCGGCACCTTGCTCTGCTGCAGCCGGAGGTTTTCCCGCTCGGCAAACTTCGTAGCATGAATTGACCTGTGTTTTGTTTCGTATACAATCTTAGATAACCCTCTGATATGGTTTTGCGTGGTACTACCATCTGCTATTGGCTCAAAAGGACCTATTAAAGGGGCCGCCGTTGTCGGGGGAGATGTTGGTGGGATAAGGCGTCAGATAGAGGACGGGGTGAGCGGCTTCCTCGTCTCGTCTGTGGAAGAGGCAGCGCAACGGATCGTCACCCTGGTGAAGGACAAGCGGCTTCGCCTCGCGATGGGGGAGAAGGCGCGTGAGAGTGTCCGGTGCCGCTACCTGATGACCGGGCTCCTGGAGCAGTACCTGGACCTGTTTGGCTCCTTCGAAACCAATTTCCGTCTGATTCGGAGGGTATGATGAGAACGCTCTTTTTAGTGGTTTTGCTACTTGTTGTATTGGGCGCCGGTGTGTATTTTGCCCTGCCTATTCTCATTGAAAGAGAGATTGCCGGCTTCAGGGAAGATTTCAGAAGTGTAAAGCAGAAGGTAGAAAAGCTGGAGGAGTTTGTACGGGCTGAAGAGGAGGCCCGGAAGATGACCCAGATAAAGCCGGGGGCTGATTCTGGAGCTGTCATCAGGGGAGTCAATGCCCTCTCGACCAGGGTGATCTCCCTGGAGCGATCATTCACGAGAGAAATGGCCGAAGCCGATAAGGCGAACAGGGAGCTGAAAAGCTCCACTGCAGCAACCCTGAAAAAGCAGGCTGAAGCCCTCGAAAAGGAGAGCTCCGAGATTCATGCGCAGATAAGTGAGGTTACGTACAAGGCCATCATTGCTCAAATCCGCGGACATCTCCTGAAGGTTAAGACAGACCTCCTGGCAAAAAACATTGGGATTGCCGATGCCGAAATCGAAGTTGTGGTGGGACTTCTGGAAAAAGCCAAAAGAACCGTTTCTCCGGAAGCCATAAAGTCGCTGGAAACCTTCCAGGCAACCCTCAGAAAAGCAAGGGGAGAGGTCGCCACGGATCTCCCTGCCGCGATGAAGAGGATTGATCTGTTATGGCATGAACTGGGGAGATGATTCAGGCGATGAGTAGACGCCCAAGCGATGCATGGGCATCTCCGCCACTTATATCGGGAACAATGACCAGTTCCAGTGCCGTCACTCCGATAAGATCGACGATATACTCCTCGATTTCCAGGGAGGTATCCGGAGGGGTGAAGTTATACTGTTGACGTACGATCTCTCGGTAAGACCTGCCTTCGTCCAAGGATAACCGCAGTACGAACTCCTGCGTGCGCTGTTGCTTATCCTCTTGAAACACGAGGTGAACACGCCTGATCTGCAACGGCTCGTCGAACAGCAGGCGGATTGTCTGCATGCCCGGTTCCGACGCCCGCCAGCCTAACTCGGCCAATGGGGTCAACGCTGACTCGATCGGATGCATGGTGTCCTCGGAGGTGAGCTCCGCCCGAGCTACGCTTAAGAGGTCCAACCAATTAAGTTCAGGTGAAATAAAATCTTTGTTTTCCTGTGCAATTATACTCTTACGCATTTGATAGTCTCCCGTAACTGCCCGCAAGCCTTCTGATGCCCAAAGAGTTCATCTGCTGACTGCTGCCGATTATCGGAATGTATTCAGAACGTATTCGGCAATCGACATTGCGTCCTTCTCCGGGATGGTCGCCTCGTCGAACCTGTTCATACCCTGGCCGGGGTTGCGCCATGCCAACCACCTTCCCTCTCCTTTGGCGGTAAAACCCAGAACATTTTCCGGTAAATCCGGGATGCACTCAATCATGAATCACCTCGTCTTTCACTCTATTCTATCACCATTATCTGGATGTCCATGACGTTTGTCCCAGTTGGTCCGGTTTTGAATAGCCCCCCCAGGTTGCTAAAGAAGGTGTAGGTATCGTTGTTGTGCAAGTATACCGGTGCATCCAATCCAGCCCTCGCTGCTGTGCTCGTATGACCGTTATACCATCTACGATCGCTCCCGTAGCATCGGTCGGGCCATCGGTACCGTCAGAGCCGGCAGAATGAAGGGTGATTCCTGGCATCCCGTCAATTTCCAAGGCAAAGGCGAGGGCGAGTTCCATGTTTCTTCCTCCCTTGCCAGTTCCTTTAACTGTCACAGTCGTTTCGCCGCAAGAAAGCAGGCAGAGTGGTCGCTCTTCTTTGCCCAGCTTTGCGAAAAGAGCCCTTTCTGCAAGCCATTTTCCCACCTCCTGCGCTTCACCCGAGACGTTATCAGCGATGATTCGGGCCATCAGACCGCAATCCTCTGCCTGACGACGCGCTGCTTCCAGAGCCAGCCGGTTACCCGGCCTCGATGATGCGGAATATTCTCTGGACGTATGCCCGTACTTGGTTATTAAGATTCCTGCGTCTAGAAGATCACCGATCGCTTCCCGGCTTCATTACCTTCATGCATGGTTTATATTTCCACCTGCTGACCTAGTTCAACTACTTGGCCTGGTGGGATGTTGAAGAAAGAAGTGGCGGTCAGGGAGTTCCGGGACATGAAGGAAAAGAGATGTTCCTGCCACCGCATCATTCCCGATTCCAATGGTGTCGAAATTATCGTCTCTCTGGCAAGGTAATAGGTGACACGATCCAGATCTAGGGGGATTCTGAACGATTCGCATTGTCGTAATGCAACAGGGACATTGGGGCTCTGCATAAACCCGTAGCGAACAATGACCCTGGTAAAGCCCATCTTCATTTCCATCTCTGTCAACCGCTCAGCTGCAGGAATCCGTGGAACCTCCTCCGTCAGAACGGTGAGGATAATTACCTGCTCGTGCAGTACTTGGTTATGAATAAGGTGATGCTGAAGCATTGGGGGAGTCCCGACAGGTCGCCTGGTCATGAAAACCGCTGTTCCTGGTACACGGTGAGGCGGGGATTCTGCCAGTAAGACGAGGAAATCCTCCAGTGGCTCCCGCTCGCTCTGTAATCTCCGGCTGAGAACGTTTCTTCCCCGCTGCCACGTTATCATGAGAGTAAAAACGCTAACACCTGCTACAATGGGAAACCAGCCTCCATGTACGATTTTAAGCAGATTCGCACTGAAAAAAGAGAGGTCGATCACAAGAAAAAGCCCGGTGAGGGCACAGGCTGAAGCCAGTCGCCAATGCCACCGTTTTACCATGAGAAAGAAGGCAAGAATGGTTGTTATCACCATGGTTGTGGTCACGGCAACACCGTAGGCTCCCGCGAGATTTGCCGACGATCCGAACCCTACGACAAGCATGAGAGTGGTAATCATAAGTACCGAGTTTACTGTGGGAAGATATACCTGTCCGATTTCTTCAGATGAGGTCTGAATCAGGCGGAACCTGGGACTGTACCCGAGCTGCATCGCCTGCCGGGTTAGGGAAAAGGCCCCGGATATAACTGCCTGGGATGCAATGACCGTCGCCATAGTGGCAAGTATCACGACTGGATAAAGCCCCCATTGAGGAGCCAAATGGTAAAATGGTTCCGTTACATCGTCAGGGCGTACAAGGAGGATGGCACCTTGGCCAAAGTAGTTGAGGAGAAGGGCTGGAAGGACAAAAGTGAACCACATGAGTCGGATCGGACGCGGTCCAAAATGCCCCATATCGGCATAGAGTGCTTCCCCGCCGGTCACCACAAGGAAAACCGAAGCGAGTACCTGAAAAGCGAGTAGACCATTCTCTTTCAGCAGTGTCCGGTTAAGGACTTGCATGTAATGGCGGTCCGTTCAGCTTGTTGACAATACTGCCCGAATCCTGTTCGTCTGGTTCCGCCGACATTTCGGATAGCTCGTTGCTGATTTTGATCCGCAG
>Ga0208371_1000171_pt1 | contig 20075 bp, 16 predicted proteins | sample SubbioCR12Aug_1A_FD_184827 | JGI IMG/M metagenome (GOLD analysis project Ga0208371, IMG submission 184827) | Serpentinite rock and fluid subsurface biosphere microbial communities from McLaughlin Reserve, California, USA - CR12Aug_1A (SPAdes) | ecosystem: Environmental > Terrestrial > Deep... | reverse complement strand
ATCTGGGCCTGGATCAGCCGAAGCTCTGCCCTGCGCTGCATGGCCAGACGCTGCACGCCGGTCAGGTCGCCCCCCATGCCGGCGTCTGTAGCAGGCTCGGCCAGGGGCCGGTTGGGGGGTGCCTTCAGCCCCAGCGCCGTTGCGAATTCCATCCTGGCAACCTCGCGGTTGGTTTCGGCGCGCGACAGCGCAGAGCGGGCGTTGTAGTAACTCGCCTCGGCCTTTGCCACATCCACCTTGGCCCGGATACCGGCGGCATGGAACTCTTTCGCCTGCCGAAGCATCTCTTCCCGCGACTTGAGAGTCGCCTCCACTGCCAGAACCTGTTTCTCTGCCGCCAGCAGGAGGTAGAAAGCGCTCCTGGCCCTGAGGGCGATGTCCTGGCGGGTCAGGGCGACTGACTGGCGAGCGGCATCAAGGCTGCCGCGCTGGCTCTCCACCGCGCCCGCGGTCCTGCCGAAATCGTAGATCGTCTGCCTGAGACTGGCCACGGCGGTATAGGCCTCGGTGCTCCGGATGCCGTTCAGCGGCGAGAAAAAGGTTCTCCCCTTGCTCCAGTCGGCATCCAGGCTGATCTGCGGATAGTAGGCAGACTGCGCCTGCCCGATCCGGGCCTCGGCGCCCGCCTGGTTGGCCAGGGCCTCCGTGGCCCGGGGGTGATTCCTGACCGCAATCGCCACTGCCTCGTCCAGGTTGAGAGCGGCCGGCGGCTCCGCACCCGACCGTGTTGCCGCGAGCAGCAGCATGCATGACACCAGAACCGGAAATCTCATCGTAAACCTCCACTCAAAGGGATGTCCTTTTTGTAATTGTCCACTCACATAGTATCCGCATTTGTGGCCCGGAGCAGCTGCAGGAAATTGTGCAGCAGCCGCTCCCCTTCCTCCCGGATATCGAAGGCGGCATTGCTCATGTTCCAGCGAAGGGCCGTAAAGCTCAGCATCCCGAGCAGGGTCAGCGCGGTTTCCCGCGGGGCCGTGCCAGCCGTGAACTCCCCTTCGGCCACCCCGGCCGCGATGATCCCGGCGAGCGTCTCCACGTAGCCGCTCATGCGCAGGAACAGGGACTGTGACAGCTCGCGGTCGCCGATCTGGATATCCTCGGAAAAGATGAAGCGGGGCATGCCGGGGTTCTGGGCGATCAGGGCGAGATGGAAGGTGTAGATCTTCTGCAGCTTGGCCAGGGGGCTGCCGCTGCCGGCGGCAATGGTTGCGGCCTTTTTCATGATGTTGTTGCCGATGAATTCGGTCAGGGCGATAAAGATCTCCCTCTTGCCGGAAAAGTGCCGGTAGATGTTGGCCTCGCTCATCCCGGCCTTCTCGGCAATGGCGGCAATGGTCGTGCCCCCCACCCCCCGCTCGCCGATGACGGCCAGGGACGCCTGGACGATCTCTTCTTTTCTGACCTGCGTCTTCTTTTTCGGCAGCATCGGCAGCTCCATTTTATGCGAATGTATATTCACATTATAGGAAGCCGTGTGCCGCTGTCAAGAAATTATCCAACAGATTGTTGAAAAGCAGCCATCTCGCCGCCGTCCTCGAAAGCCGCCTTGTGCGGCGTAGCGCTGCTACGCCTCCGCGGGGCTTTCTGCGGGTGCGACGATCTGACTGCTTTTGAACAACCTTTAGTTTTTAGCTACGCTGAAACTTCGTTTTCAACAACTGGCTAAGACTTATTTTTTACGAAGGGCTGGACCAGAAGATGGGGCAGGGTGAGCCGGCCGGGGTCGCGGTATTCTTTCAGGCCGATGGTCATGCCGAGCTGGCCCGCTTCGGGCTGGGGGCGGTAGGTGCCGCAGAGGCGGTCCCACCAGGGGAGATTGAAGCCGAAGTTGCTGTTGGTCTCGCGGACGACGACCGAATGGTGGACCCGGTGCATGTCCGGCGTCACCATCAGCAGCCTGAGCCAGCGGTCCAGCCCCACCGGCAGGGAGATATTGCCGTGGCTGAACATGGAGGTCGCGTTCAGCACCACCTCGAAGACGAGCACCGCCAGGGGGGACGCCCCCAGGAGCACCACGGCAGCGAGCTTGATCCCCAGGGAGACGACGATCTCCACCGGGTGGAAGCGGTTGCCGCTGGTGACGTCCAGGTCCAGGTCGGTGTGGTGCATCCGGTGGAAGCGCCAGAGTATGGGGAGAAAGTGGAACAGCACATGTTGCAGGTAGATGATGAAATCGAGGGCGATAACGGCGAGGGCGAGCTCCGCAAGCGGCGGCAGCGAGGTCTGGTTGAGCGCCCCCCAGCCGCGCTGTTGCGCCAGAAGGGCCACCTCCACCGGCATGAGAGGGAAGGCCAGGCGGACGACCGCCGTGTCGATGGCGACCAGGGAGAGGTTGGCAAACCAGCGCTTCCCCTTGGCAACGGTCAGTTGCCGGCGCGGCGCGAGCAGTTCCCAGGCGGCAACCGCCGCCAGAACGGCGCAAAAGATGGAAAGCCGGATCAACCCCTCATTCTGCATGGGACTCCCTCCCGGAACCGGATCAAAACGGATCGATGCAACCCTTGACAGCACGGCAGCCATTTCCTATAACCAGTGTATATCATTACCCCGGTGCCCCATGACACAGAAGCGACAGCACATACTCGCCCGCCCCTGCTGGGTGTTCGACCTGGACGGTACCCTCACCGTGCCGGTCCACGACTTTGCCGCCATCAAGGCCGAACTGGGCATCCCGGCCGGAGACGACATCCTGGCCCATCTGGCGGAGCAGGAACAGGAACGGGCCGACTGGATGCAGCAGCAGCTGGCGCGCATCGAGAACTCCCTTGCCGACAAGACCGAAGCCGCTTCGGGGGCAACGCCGCTCATCCGGCTCCTTGCCGAACGGGGCGCCCGGCTCGGCATCCTCACCCGCAACACCAGGGAGACCGCCCTCTCCACCCTGGACAAGATCGGCCTGGCAGGCCATTTCCACCCGGCAGCCATCATCGGCCGCGAGGAGAGCCTGCCCAAGCCGGACCCGGAGGGGATCCAGCGGCTTGCCGTGCTGTGGGGGGCGCTGCCGGAGCAGATGGTCATGGTCGGCGACTACCTGTACGATCTCCAGTGCGGCCGCGCGGCAGGGGCAGCCACCATCCATGTCGACCCTGCCGGCCAGTTCCGCTGGCCCGAACTGGCCGACCTCTGCGTCAGATCGCTTGCCGACCTGGCCGAACGGCTCGCTGCCCGCTGACCAGGGCCGGCCGTCACCACCGGTCGCTACCGACCTCCCGGAAAAGGAGCTTCCCATGCGCCCCTTCCTGCGCTACCACTTCCTGCTGCCGATTGCCCTGATCATCGGCCTGGCCCCGTTCCCCTTCGCCCCCGAGCCCCATCTGCTGGAAAAGTCCCGCATGCTCATGGCAGGGACTCTGCACAGGCCCATCGACGTCTTCGACCTCTGCTGGCATGCCTGGCCGCTCGCTCTCCTCGGCTTCCGCATGGGGCAGGACCTGGCCAGGTTCTTTCTCGAAAAACGGGCTGCCTGAAAGCGAAAGCGCCTCTCACGACCCGGCAAGACGCCAGCACGGCCCGTCCTCCCTGACGAACCCCTCGCCGGCAAGCTGTTCCAGCGCCTTCCGAACCTGGGCCCGGGGCCGGTCGACCCTGGCGGTCAGCTCACCTTCGCTGGCGCTTCCCCCCTCCAGCAGGCATTTCAGCAACTGGCCGCGCAACTGGCGGTTCGAGCCATGGAACGGGGACTGCCGCACGTGGTGCGCGCTCCTGCGGGCCGGGTTCCCTGCGGCGCGTTTCAGCATGACGCCATAATCCATCAGCGCATTGAACCAGCGCCGCGGCTCCGTGCGGTCCAGGGTCGCCTCCACCAGCGGCAGGATCTCCCGGTCGGTCACCCCCTGGCGATCCCGAAAGAAGAGATGGATGAAGACCGCGCGGATATTGGTCTCGATGAGCGGCAGCGGCTCGTTGAAGGCGAACACCGCCACGGCGGCAGCGGTATAGGGTCCGAGCCCCGGCAGGGAGCGAAGTGCAGCCTGATCGCCGGGCACCTGCCCCTGCCATCGCTCCACGATCAGGCGGGCAGCCGCATGGAGCGCCTTGGCCCGGCGGTTGTAGCCGAGCCCCTGCCAGGCCGCCAGCACCTCCGGCAGCGAGGCAGCGGCAAGGCTCGCCGGATCGGGAAAGAGGCCGACGAACTGCCCGTATTTCTCCCTCACCCGTTCCACCTGGGTCTGCTGCAGCATCACCTCCGAGACCAGGATGCGATAGGGATCGCACGTCTCCCGCCAGGGGAGGGTGCGCAGGTGGCCCGTGCCGCTGTCGTAGATCATCAGCCGGAACAGGCGAAGGACCCCGTCCGTCATCCCGTCCCGCTCGAAGGCGGCAGCCAGTTGCCCGCCATCGTTTGGCATTGTCCCCTCTTCCATGACCAAATCTCCGTGCATTGAACCATAACATCCCCGAGGCCAACTCTCAAGGGATGGCCGAAATCCGGCTGCACGCCTGCCGCCAGGAAGCGCTCACGGCCATCTTTCCCCTTGCTTTTCCACGGCGTTTTGCTATTATGCGGTCGCTTCCGGGGAGTCCGGGCTGCCCGATCCGTGCGGAGTCGAGAGCGGGAAAGAAGCTTGCGTACATGAAGGATGACGATTACTGGATGGGGTTGGCGCTGCAGGCGGCGAGCAAGGCGGGCTTACGCAACGAGGTCCCCATCGGCGCCGTCATCGTCCGGGACGGCAAGGTCCTCGGCTCCGGTTACAACCTCCGCGAGTCGCGCCAGGACCCGGCAGCCCACGCCGAGCTGATCGCCATCCGCCGCGCAGCGCAGCGGACCCGCAACTGGCGGCTCACCGGCGCCACGCTCTATGTCACCCTGGAGCCCTGCATCATGTGCATGGGCGCCTCCATCCTGGCCCGCATCGACCGGCTGGTCTACGGATGTCCCGATCCCAAGGCAGGGGCGGCCGGCACGCTCTACGATCTCTCCTGCGACAGCAGGCTGAATCACCGGTTCATCGTCGAAAGCGGGGTCCGGGGCGCCGAGTGTGCGGCACTCCTGAGCGACTTTTTCAGGGAGCTGCGTCAGCGCAAGAAGAAGGCGGGTTTATAGCAGCAGAACAGTTTCGGAGAGATGGCCGAGTGGTCGAAGGCGCTTGACTCGAAATCAAGTGTGGGGGTGACTCCACCTAGGGTTCGAATCCCTATCTCTCCGCCATGTCAACAAGGGGTTACGGTCATAAGGCCGTAACCCCTTGTTGTTTTTGCGGTCGAATTTTCTCCGGATGCCCGGACGCTACCTGGTTTCCTCAGTTGCAGGGGGGATCGCCCAGCGTTCCCTGGGCACCACCTTCGGCTCAGCCGGGTCGCCCCGGTAATGGGGAGACATGATCTGCACGCCGTATTCGTTGAAGACATCCTGGATGTTGGCGTGCAGGGTGTTCATGACCGCGGCGCGCGACGTCGGTTCGCTGGGTATCGCCTGGCAGACCAGCCGGTACTCCGGGTAGAAATCGGACAGGGCGGTCTGGAAGACCCGGGGCGGCGGAGCCTTCTGAATGCCCGGAGTACGGGCCGCCGCCTCCATCAGCATGGCATGCACCTGACGCCAGGGGGTGTCGTAGCCGATGGTAACGGTTGTGTCGAGGATATACCCGTTGCCTTTGACCGTCCGGGAATAGTTACGCGAGACATTGTTCAGGATCAGGGCGTTGGGGAGCGTCAGCTCCTCTCCGAGGCCGGTGAGGATCCGGGTGGTAAAGAGCCCCAGTTCGACGACAGTCCCTTGATGCGAGGCGATTTCGACATATTCACCCTGCCTGATGGTACGGGTATACATCAGGATAAGGCCGCTGGCAGCCTGCCCGACCAGGCTCGACGCCCCCAGCGAGACCATGAGCCCCACCAGCACCGACAGCCCCTTGAATGCGTCGGTACCGGAACCGGGCAGGTAGGGGTAGGCCATGACAAAGGCGAACAGCCAGATTGCCACAGAAATCAGGCGGCGAGTCGGACGCACGGTATCCCGGTCAAGCCAGGTCACCTCGAATTGCCCCTGCTCGATCCGGCTGAACAGGGCACTGACCAGTTGCACGACAAAGCGGGCGGTCAGGAAGATCAGCAGGGCGACAAACAGATCGGGCAGCATCCTCAATACCGCCAGACCACCCTTCAGCACCACATCGAGCAGGTACTGGTTCAGCCGCATCCCCCAGGGGCGGGTGTACGGAAAACGTCCCAGCGTAAAGCCGACCCATTCGTACATCAGTACCAGCACCATCAGCCAGTAGGCAACGGTCACCCCGCGCTGAACCAGCACTAAAAGCCTGTCCTTGCGAATGATCGCCTCTCCGCCAACGGAAAGCCGCTCGGCATGGCGGTGTACGAGCTGCAGCAGGCGTGCTGTCAGCCACCTCCGTGCACGGTTCACCCCCCAAATCGCCAGGATCAGGACAACGGTTGCTGCCAGTGCGTATCCGAACGACTTTGCCAGCGACGACAGATCCCGCGACTCACGGGTCTCCCGTACCACCTGTTCGAGGACGGCAACGGTCTGCTGCACCGTCTGTTCCGGCGTCTCCCGTGTCAGCGGATCGCTGTCCTCAGGGGTCAGCATGAACGCCAGAACGCCATCGATCATGATCGAATATCCCTGCGGGGTCTTCTGGCTCGAAACCCGGAGCGCACCCCCCTGTGGAGTGCTCAAAAGCCGCCGTAGCGCCTCCTCAGCCCGCTGTGCCCGCTCCTCCACCGGCACTCCCGGCAAAGGGGCGCGGAACACGGCAACCGGCCGGTTGAGGATCGTCACCGTCACTTCCGACCGTTGCGGGAAAGCCGCAGGTGCATCCAGGGCCCAGACAGGAGCCTGCAGCATCACGAAAAAAACCATGCTTCGTACCAGGAGCAGGAACATATGGTTTCCGTTTCGATTGGTCAGATACCGGCTGTCAGAGTAACAGCAAGTATAACGTGCGCATTCCGGGTCGTCCAATGCGGAGCTGCATGGCCGCCGTCGACCCGTCTGCCGGTCCCGGTTCTGCAGCAGCCTGCAGCTCTGGCGCCGGGTCTCCGGCACGGGCCAGGGGAAGAAATCCCTCGACAGATAAATGAGATATGTGCTATATGCTCATAAGTCCTTGCCAATACAACGTCTGGAGTCATGTCATGACGCTCAGCCCGGACCAGATCCATATCGACACACCCTGACCCGCCCCAAAGGCGGGTTTTTCGCTTTTCGGGGGGTGTAAAGAAATTTTACACATGGGCACGGGATTGTCGTTTTTCACATCATAGAATGTAGTATGCTGTCCACGTTATTGTTCCCGGCTTGAACCCTGAGCGACAGCGACTATCGTACCGGACCGGTCGTAAGACGTGACGACAGTCTACAGATGCGCGGCAACCATGGCGAAGAGGCAGGCGAAGAATGGCCCTCATGCGGGGAAATGGTTTTGGGCGTGTTCGGCGTTTCTCAAATGTCGGCAGGTGGTGGCGATAGAGGAGGATTCATGACCCCTGAAGCCCAAGCAAGGTTACAGATTGATCAAAAGCTCGAACAAACGGGCTGGCATGTCCAGGATCTGAAAAAGATTAATCTTAGTGCCGGCTCTGGGGTTGCAGTGCGCGAATATCCCACTGACACCGGTCCAGCGGATTATGTACTATTTGTGGATCGTCAGCCAGTTGGGGTAATCGAAGCCAAACCAGACAACACCATTCTTACCTTTGTGGAAGACCAGACAGAGCGTTATGCCAACAGTGCTTTGAAATGGCAGGTTCAGTCTGCGCCGCTTCGGTTTCTCTTTGAAAGTACCGGCCAGGTTATTCATTTTACCGATGGCGCTGACCCTTCGGCACGTGCTCGCGAGATTTTCTATTTTTTCAAGCCTGAGCAACTTGCTGAATGGCTGAGTCAGACCAAATCTTTTCGCCGGCGTCTCATGGAACGGATGCCGGAGCTGCCAACCCGAAATTTGCGCGACTGCCAGATCAGGGCAGTCAACGGGCTGGAAAAATCCCTTGCTCAGAATAAGCCACGCGCCCTGGTGCACATGGCGACCGGTGCCGGCAAGACCTTCACCGCCATTACCTCGGTCTACCGGCTTCTCAAATATGGCGATGCCAAGCGGATTCTCTTTCTGGTCGATACCCGCAACCTGGGGAAGCAGGCTCATCAGGAGTTCATGGCCTACACCCCACCGGATGACGCCCGAAAATTCACCGAGCTTTACAATGTACAGCGCTTGAACGGCCCCACCATCGACCCGGCAGCCAAGGTCTGCATCAGCACCATCCAGCGGATGTACTCTATCCTCTCCGGTGAACCGATTGATGAGTCTGCCGAGGATGTTCCCCTTGACCAGATTGTGCAGACCGACAAACAGGCCAAGGTAGTGCGCTACAACCCGGCCGTGCCAGTTGAGACATTCGATGTCATCATCATCGACGAATGCCACCGCAGCATCTACAACCTCTGGAAGCAGGTGCTCGACTACTTCGATGCCTTCCTGGTCGGTCTCACCGCCACCCCCGACAAACGGACCTTCGGTTTCTTCAACGAGAACATCGTCGCCGAATACACCTATGAGCAGTCAGTTGCCGACGGTGTGAACGTCGGGTATGACGTCTACGAGATAGAAACCGAGATCACCAAGAAAGGGGCCGAGGTAAAGGCCAAGGAATGGGTGGATCATCGTGACCGGCAGACCCGGAAAAAGCGCTGGGCCGAAGCCGAGGAGGATCTTCTCTACACCGGGAAGGAACTGGACAACTCGGTGGTCAATATCAGCCAGATCCGCCAGGTGATTCAGGCCATGAAGACGGCGGTGGAGATGCAGATATTCCCCAGCCGGAAAGAGACCCCCAAGACGCTGATCTTCGCCAAGACCGACAGTCACGCCGACGACATCATCCAGATCGTCCGCGAGGTCTACAGCCAGGGGAACGCCTTCTGTAAAAAGGTCACCTACAAGGCGGAGGAAGACCCGGACAGCATCCTCTCCAGCTTCCGTAACGACTACAACCCGCGCATTGCCGTCACCGTGGACATGATCGCCACCGGCACCGATGTGAAGCCGCTGGAGGTGCTCCTCTTCATGCGTGACGTCCGCTCCAGGGGCTATTACGAGCAGATGAAGGGGCGCGGTGTCCGCAGTCTCGACCATGATGCCTTGAAGCGGGTCTCCAACAGCGCCGACAGCGCCAAGAGCCGTTTTGTCCTGATCGATGCCGTGGGGGTGGAAAAGTCGCTCAAGACCGAAAGCCGCCCGCTGGAAAAAAAGCCTTCCGTCCCGCTGAAAGATTTGATGATGGGCGTGGCCATGGGGCATCGTGATGAGGATACCGTGCTCAGCCTGGCCAATCGACTGGTGCGGCTGGCAAAGCAGTTGGACGACAAGGCCCTGACGCGGATCGAAAAGAAGGCTGGCGGGGTATCGGTTGGCGCATTGGGGAAAACCCTGATTGCCGCCATCGACCCGGACCGGATCGTTGCAACCGCCATCGCAACTGCCCAGGCCAAAGGGATCACCCGCACGGAAGAGACCCTGACCGAGGAAGAACTGACCGCTGCCCGTGCCCAGTGCGTGGCCGCTGCCTGCGCCCCCTTCGATAATCCCGAACTCCGGGATGAAATCGAAGCGGCACGCCGGGAAAGAGAACAGATCATCGACCATATCAATCTGGATCAGGTCACCTTTTCCGGCTTCAGTGAGCAGGCCGAAGAGCAGGCACAGAAGGTCATCCAGACCTTTGCCGACTATATCGCCCAGCATAAAGATGAAATCCAGGCGCTCAGTTTCTTTTATCAGCAGCCTTACCAGCGCCGGGCGCTGACCTTCGAGATGATCGAGGATCTGCACGATGCGCTTTCCCGGCCGCCGCTCATGCTCACCACCGAACGGCTCTGGAGCGCCTATGCCCGGGTGAAGAGTGGGCAGGTAACCGGGACCGATGTAAAACGTCAACTGACCGACCTGGTCGCCCTGGTCCGCTTCGCCATGGGACTGGATGCGGAGTTGAAGCCGTTCCGTGATCAGGTGGACCGGCGTTTCCAGGAATGGATCTTCCGCCACAACGCGAAGCGCACCACCGCCTTCAGCACCGAGCAGACCGAATGGCTGCGGCTGATGAAAGATCATATCGCCTCCAGTTGCTCCATTGCCCGCGATGATTTCGACTACGCCGAGTTTGCGGCCAAGGGAGGCTTGCAGAAGGTGTGGGGGCTGTTTGGGCAGGAGTTGGATGAAGTGATGAATGAAATGAATGAGGAGTTAGTGGCGTGAGTGATAGCAATAGTAGGTGGTCTCTTCCATCGTATTGGATTTGGACCACTATTGGAGAAGTTGCAGACGTAATTGGGGGGGGGACGCCAGCCACCTCTAACTCAAATAATTTTGGCGGGTCCATTCCATGGATTACGCCCGCCGACATGTCTAATCATACAGGTAAGTTAATAGACCATGGTGCTCGTTCGCTGACAGAGCAGGGAATGGAAGGTTCTGGCGCACGGTTACTGCCCAAGGGAACAGTACTATTTAGTTCAAGGGCACCTATTGGTTATGTAGCCATTGCATCACAGCCACTAACAACCAATCAAGGTTTTAAGAGTTTTGTTCCCACAAACGGGATTATTTCAGAATATTTGCATTATTGGCTTTCAAGCGCAAAACCCTTAGCAGAGGAACTCGCAAGTGGTACAACTTTCCTTGAATTATCAGGAGCGAAAGCGGCTCTTATTCCGTTACCACTAACCCCAACGAACGAGCAATCACGGATCGTAGAAAAGCTTGACGAACTTCTCTCAGACCTTGACGCCGGCGTCGCCGAACTCAAGGCCGCGCAAAAGAAGTTGGCTCAATACCGCCAATCTCTGTTGAAATCGGCAGTGGAGGGATCGCTTACATCTGAGTGGCGCACCAAAAACAAGCCCAAAGAAACCGGCGCACAGTTGCTGGAGCGCGTCCTGAAAGAGCGCCGCACCCGCTGGGAAGAGAAGCAGCTTGCCAAGTTCAAAGAACAGGGCAAAACTCCGTCCAGGGGGTGGCAGGACAAGTATCCCGAGCCGGTGCAACCGGATACCGCCAATCTGCCGGAATTGCCGGAGGGGTGGGTGTGGGCGAGCGTTGATCAAATCTGCCCAGACGACATTGCAAATGGCAAGTCAGTTCCAACGACGACCTCTGGCCCTAAAGTACTTCGGCTTACAGCAGTGAAAGCGGGCAGGATAGACCTCGGGGAGTTCAAATACGGTGTGTGGTCTGATCGTGATGCTGAGCCATTTTTTGTGAAGAATGGAGATGTTCTTATTGTTCGAGGCAACGGTTCACTTTCGCTTGTCGGGCGTGCAGGTTTAGTTTCTGGAGTAACTTCAGATATTGCTTATCCTGACACTATGATCCGGGTGCGCGTGCTTCACAGCATTGTTCTGCCAGCTTGGTTAAGTTTGGTCTGGAACTCAGCTCTGATTCGTGATCATCTCCAGACCCGCGCCAGAACTTCGGCTGGTATTTACAAGATTGCACAACCTGACATTATCTCGGCGTTGATTCCGGTCCCTCCACTTCTTGAACAAAAGGCCATTATTGTGGCGCTTGATGAAGCAGACCGTGAAATTCAACGCATAGAAAATTCGCTGAACCTAGGCTTTACCCAATCCGCAGCCCAACGCAAAAACATCTTAAAATCTGCCTTCTCCGGCCAGCTAGTCCCGCAAGACCCAAATGATGAGCCTGCTAGCATGCTGCTGGAGCGCATTCGGGCGGAGCGGGCGGCGAGCGATTCCGACACTAGAAAACGTGGTAGCCGCAAAAAGGTGGCTAAGCTATGAAAAAGCACTCAAATACCACTCCAAGTCCGGTAACACCAGAGGTTATGCCGCTGCTTGCCGATTTGCGCCGTTTGATCGACGCTGCCCGGCGCTCAGCAGCAGTGGCGGTCAACGCCGAACTGACCCTGATGTATTGGCGCATCGGCAGGCGCATCCACGACGATGTGCTTCAGGGGGAACGGGCCGGATACGGTGACCAGATTGTCGCCACACTGTCGCGACAATTGAGCCTTGAATACGGTCGCAGCTTCAGCGAAAAGAATCTGCGTCATATGATGCGGTTTGCCGAGTCGTTTCCCTCTGAGGAGATTGTCTCGACACTGTCGAGACAATTGGCATGGAGTCATTTTCTCGAACTGATCTACCTGAAAGATCCTTTGGCACGGGAATTCTACGCGAGCATGTGTACTGTCGAGCGTTGGAGTGTCCGCACCCTGCGTGACCGGATCGGTTCACTGCTTTTTGAACGTACCGCTTTGTCGCGCAAGCCCGAAGAGTTGATCCGGCACGAACTTGCTGATCTGCATGCCTCGGATGTCATCTCAACCGGCATGGTGCTGAAAGACCCGTACCTGCTCGATTTTCTTGAGTTACAGGATCGCTATCTGGAAAAAGACTTGGAAGACGCCATTCTGCGGGAACTTGAAAACTTTTTGCTGGAGCTTGGTGCAGGTTTTTCTTTCGTGGCGAGGCAAAAGCGCATTCAGCTTGATAACGATGACTTCTACATCGACCTGCTCTTTTATAACCGCAAGCTGCGGCGTCTCGTCGCCGTTGACCTGAAACTGGATGATTTTCGCGCCGAATTCAAAGGGCAGATGGAGCTGTATCTTCGCTGGCTGGCCAAGTACGATCAAGAGCCCGGCGATTTGCCGCCGCTTGGAATAATCCTATGCAGCGGCAAGAAACATGAGCAGGTTGAGTTACTTGAGCTGGACAAGGCTGGCATCCATGTCGCCGAATATCTGACTGTGTTGCCGCCGCGCGAACTGTTTCAGAAAAAGCTCCACGAAGCTATGATTCAGGCGCGAGCACGTTTGGACCAAGGATAGTACGTCTGCCTAGCTCTTGTGGTAACGCTGCTTACCACAGGAGCTCAACAGCGATAAAGGATTTAATCATGACTACCAGCGCCCTCATCCAGAAAGTCTGGAACTTCTGCCACACCCTGCGCGACGACGGCGTCGGCTATGGCGACTATCTCGAACAACTCACCTATCTGCTGTTTTTGAAGATGGCGGACGAATACGCTCAGGAACCGTACAACCGGGATACCCATATCCCAAAGGGGCACGACTGGGCTTCCTTGCGCGGCAAATCCGGCGAACCTTTGGAGGCACACTATCTGGCCATTCTCCACAAGCTGGGAACCGAGCCCGGCATGCTGGGGGCGATTTTCTTCAAGGCGCAGAACAAGATCCAGGACCCGGCCAAGCTGGCCCGTCTGGTGCAGCTGATCGACGCCGAAAAGTGGGTCGGCATGGATACCGATACCAAGGGTGACCTGTACGAAGGATTGTTGCAGAAGAACGCGGAAGACACCAAGAGTGGCGCGGGGCAATACTTCACCCCCCGGCATCTGATCGACGCCATGGTGGCCTGTATCAGGCCGGAGCCGCTGAAGACCATTGCTGATCCTGCCTGCGGAACCGGCGGGTTTTTTCTCGGCGCTCACAAGTGGCTTACCCGTGAAGGCAACACACTTGATAAGAAACAGAAGGAGTTTCTCCGTCACAAGACCTTTCATGGTAACGAAATCGTGCCGAACACCCGCCGTCTCTGCCTTATGAACCTGTTTCTGCATAACATCGGCGAACTGGATGGTGAGCCGACTGTTGACCGCTCCGATGCTCTCATCTCTGAGCCCAAACAGCGCTTCGACTATGTGCTGGCAAATCCGCCATTCGGCAAGAAAAGCAGTATGACCTTCACCAACGAGGAAGGGGAAGAGGACAAAGACGCCCTGACCTACGAGCGGCAGGATTTCTGGGAAACCACCTCCAACAAACAGCTCAACTTCCTGCAGCACATCGCCTCAATGCTGAAAGAGACCGGCAAGGCCGCCGTTGTGCTGCCCGACAACGTCCTCTTCGAAGGGGGCGCCGGGGAGAAGATCCGCAAGAAGCTCTTAGAAAACTGTGACGTCCACACCATCCTGCGCCTGCCGACCGGCATCTTCTACGCCCAGGGGGTGAAGGCGAACGTTGTGTTCTTCGACGCCAGGCCCAAGGACGGCAACGTCCACACCAGGGGGATCTGGTTTTACGATCTGCGCACCAACAAGCACTTTACGCTGAAGACCAGGACGCTCAAATTCGACGACCTGCAGGACTTCATCGCCTGCTACAACCCGGACAACCGGCACGAGCGCACGGAATCGGAGCGTTTCAAATACTTCACCTATGACGAGCTCATTGCCCGCGACAAGGCCAGCCTCGACATCTTCTGGCTGAAGGACGACAGTCTGGATAACCTGGATGAACTGCCACCGCCTGACGTCTTGGCGCAGGAGATCATTGATCACCTGGAAGCGGCGTTGAATTCGTTCAGGGATGTGGCGGCGGGATTGGCGACGAAATCTTAAAATGGACTTGGAAGGGCAAGGCGTGACCGAAGCGTGTTGCAGGCAACCACCTGCTACACGGCATCAAGGAACCAGCGCAATGAATGACCAATCCCTGATTCTCTGGATCATAGGGGCAATCCTGACCTTCACCGGTTTGGCCGGGCTCCTGTTGCCGCTGATACCCGGGGCGCCGCTCTTGTTCCTCGGGTTGCTCATTGGCGCCTGGGCAGAGGACTTTCGTTTTGTCGGACTCTGGACGCTGCTGGCCCTGGCAGGAATGGCGGGCCTTACCTATCTCGTGGAGTTCGCCGCTACAGCTCTGGGGGCACGGAAATACGGCGGGTCCCGTCGCGCCATGTTCGGCGCGGTGCTGGGCGGACTTGTCGGAATGGCTTTCGGCGTGCCGGGTATCCTGCTCGGGCCCATTGCCGGCGCTGTCATCGGCGAGCTTTCCCTGCAGCGCACCCTGGATCAGGCCAGCAGAGCCGGGTTCGGTACCGTGGTGGGAATGGCAATCGGCGTGGCCGGGAAACTGGCCATCGGCATCGCCATGATCGGCCTGTTCCTGGCCGTTCGGCTTCACTCAATGGGATAAAGGGAGATTCCGGCCGGTTTGCCGAGAGCCTCGAAGTGGCTGTCCAGAGTGACTATCTGAACCTTGGCCGAGGCGGCGGCTGTAGCAATGAAGCAGTCGGACAGGCCGACGGTGATACCTTTGCGACGCAGCGTGCCGGATAGTTTTCCGGCAGCAGCCCATAGCTCGGGCGTTTCGGGAATGAACGTGAAAACCTTGAGGAAGTCATCGAGAACGGCAAGCTCCTTGTCAGACTTCGCTCCCTGCATCAGTTCGGCAAGGATGATGCCGCAGCAGACGACCTGTTCGTTGTCGATAAGCTTGGCAACGGTGCCGTGATACGGTTCATGACAACGGAAAAACTCGATCCAGACCGAGGTGTCTATCAGAACCCTATCCAAGGCGACGGTCTCCATGCCGCAGCTCATCAGCCGTGGCGATAAACTCCATTTTCCCGGCCATCGCCTTGATGCGGGCCAGTTTACGTAGGCGGATTTCATCCTTGACCGCGGTGATGACCGCTTCGGTTTTGCTTCTGGCACCCACTAGCGCCATCAGTTCGGTCAGCAGGTCCTGGGGAAGGGTTACGGTTGCACGTGACATGGCTAGCCTCCAAGAGCGGTTTGCACAAATAATGATACTGTTTTTGTGATAAACTTCAACACAAACATGAGCACTATTTAAATGAAGCGAGAACCTGCCAGCGGGACCCCTTAAAACTGCTTGACGAGCCCGAAAGCGCCTACAACCGCACACCATCACAAACCAAGCGAAATTATACATGATCCCAGCCGTAATGGTAAACGCGCCGGGCCAGTCCCCCACCCCTTGTAACCGCCCGAAAACCAGTTACAATTTCTGTTAATTAATTTCCGACACCGTAATCCAGCCAGCGACAGGATCCACCAGCATGCGCACTTTTTTCTGCAGGTTTTCTCGTACCACCGTTATTGGCGTTGCATCCCTGCTCTTCCTCGCCGCTGCCGTCCTCATCTCGCCGCGCCTCTCCATTGCCACCACGCCGACACCCCGGGCCGGCACCGTCATCCTTACGCCCGAGGAGCAGGAGTGGCTGCAACAGCACCCGGTCATCAGGCTGGCGCCCGACCCGGACTTCAGGCCTATCGAATTCTTCGACAAGAACGGCGTCTACCAGGGGGCTGCCGCGGATATCGTCCGGCTGCTGGAGCAGACGCTGGGCATCCGTTTTACCATCGTCCGGCTCAAGAACTGGGACGAGGTGATGGACAAATACAGGAAACACGAGGTGGACGTGCTGGGTGCCCTCGTGGACACCCCGGCGCGCCGCTCTTTCACGCTGTTCACCGATCCCCTGGTCTCCGTGCCCGGCGGTATCTTTACCAGAGCCGGCGCCACGGGCAAACTGACCATGGAGGACCTCAAGGGGAAAAAGGTCGCTGTCGTCTCCAACTATACGGCCCACGATGTCCTGAAAAACCAGTATCCCGGCATCGACCTCGATGTGGTTCCCGATGTGATGACCGGGCTGGCAAAGGCGTCTCTCGGGATGGTGGATGCCTACGTGGAGAACATGGCCAATGCCACCTACTATTCCCAGGCAACGGGTATCACCAATCTCCGCCTGGCCGGCACCACCCCTTTCATGTACCAGTGGGGGATCGGCATCAGGAAAGACTGGCCGATGCTGCAGCAGATCGTCAACAAGGGGCTGGCTGCCATTGGCGAGACCGAACGCCAGAAGGCCGTGAACAAATGGATTCACGTAGAGAACAATCATTGGCTGCCGAGCAGGACCTTCGTCTACGGCTTTCTGGCCCTGCTGCTCGGCATGCTGCTGGCTGGAGCCGCCATCTGGAACCGTCTTCTCACCCGGAAGGTGAACGAGCGTACCACTACCCTGCAGCTCGAACTGAAGGAGCGGCAGCGGATCGAAGAGGAACTGAAAATCCTTACCGACCAGTTGGAAGCACGGGTATCGGAACGGACCGCCGAACTGGAAAAGACCGCGGCCGAGCTTCAGGACGCGCGTGACTACCTGGGCAGCGTCATCGATGCCATTGCCGATCCGGTCTTTGTGATGGACGCGCAACACCGGCTTGTGCTGGTGAATGACGCCGAGTGCTCGCTGGCCGGCTGCCCGCGGGATATGCTTCTGGGGAAAACCGATTACGACCTGTTTCCGAAAGAGCAGGTCGATGTCTTCCGGAAGATCGACGACCAGGTCCTGCAGACCGGCCGGCCCAACATCAATGAGGAGCGGATCGCCGATGCGCAGGGCAGGACCCGTTCCATCATCACCCACAAGTCACGCTTCGTCGATCAGGCGGGCAACCGCTATATCGTCGGGGTCATCCGCGACGTTACCGAACGGCTCAAGGAGGAGGAGGACCGGCGGAAGCTGGAAGAGCAGATGCTCCACGTGCAGAAGCTGGAGAGCCTCGGCGTGCTGGCGGGCGGCATTGCCCACGACTTCAACAACATCCTCACCGCCATAACCGGCAACGTCAGCCTGGCGCTGATGCGCATCAATACCGAATCCCCGGCGGTCATGCACCTGCAGAAGATCGAGCAGGCTGCCGACAAGGCGGCGGACCTGGCAAAACAGATGCTCGCCTACTCGGGCAAGGGGAAGTTCGTCCTGGAAAACATCGACCTGAACCGCCTCATCGAAGAGATGGGGCATATGCTCGACGTCTCCATCTCCAAGAAGGCGGTGCTGCGCTACAACCTCACCAAGCCGCTCCCCTCCATCGAGGCGGATGCGACCCAGCTTCGCCAGATCATCATGAACCTGGTCATCAATGCCTCCGAGGCGATTGGCGACCGAAGCGGCGTCATCGCCATCACCACCGGTTGCATGGACTGCGAGGCGAGTTACCTGAAAAACGTCTGGCTCAGCGAAAACCTCAAACCGGGGCTCTACGTCTACCTGGAGGTGGCGGACACCGGATGCGGCATGAGCCACGAGACCATGTCGCGCATCTTCGAGCCTTTCTTCTCCACCAAGTTCACCGGCCGGGGACTGGGGATGGCTGCGGTGCTCGGCATCGTCCGCGGCCACAAGGGGGCAATCAACGTCTATAGCGAGCTGGGCAAGGGGAGCAGTTTCAAGGTTCTGCTGCCGGCCGTGGACCGGCCGGCAGACCTGTTCAACCACGACGAGCATGCAGGCGAATGGAAGGGATGCGGCAGGATCATGCTGGTCGATGACGAGGAGACAGTAAGGGCCATCGGCAGGGAGATGCTCCAGGAACTCGGCTTCGACGTCATCACTGCAAGCGACGGCAAGGAAGCGATGAAGCTGTTCAACGAGCATCCCGACATCTGTGCCGTGATTCTCGACCTCACCATGCCGCACATGGACGGCGAACAGACGTTCCGCGCCCTGCGCAAGGCCAACCCCGACATCAACATCATCATATCAAGCGGCTACAGCGAACAGGAGGTTACCCAGCGGTTTGTCGGCAAGGGGCTTGCCGGGTTCATCCAGAAACCGTACAAGCTCTCGACTCTGAGGGAGGTCCTGCGGAAGTTCATGGAGTGACGCCGGCGTCCGGCATCCTGCGTCGTTTTGCCGCAACCATTTCCGCCAGGTAAGGCAGGTTCTCGCAGTATTTTTCCGCTTCGTGCAGCGATACCTTTCCTTCTCTGACGAGCCGCGCCAGGCAGATATCCAGGGATTGGAACTCCTCGGACGACTGCTTGAAGAGCGAGCGGATATGATGGACCTTCCCCTCCCTGATGAGGTTCTTGATCCGCTGGGAATTTGCCAGTTTTTCCAAGGCAAGGACCCGGCCGTTGCCGTTCTTCTCGGGCATGAGGCGCTGGTTGAGGATCAGCAGGAAGTTTTCCGCCATCTGCATCCTGACCTGCTGCTGCTGTTCCGGCGGGGAGATCTCGATGATCCGCTCGATTGCCGCGGTGGCATTGTTGGCATGCAGGGTGGAGAGCACCAGGTGCCCGGTGCCTGCCGCCTGCAGGGCGATGCTGAATGTCTCGGGATCGCGCATCTCCCCGATGACGATGACGTCGGGCGACTGGCGGAAGATGTGCCGCAGCCCCTGGGGGAATGACGCCGTATCCCGCCCCACCTCCCGCTGGTTCACGTTGCTCAGCTTGTGCCGGTGGTGATATTCGATCGGGTCCTCGATGGTGATGATGTTGCATTTCCGGCGGGAGTTGATCAGGTCTATCATGGCGGCAAGGGTGGTGCTCTTTCCATGGCCGGTGGGACCGCTGACGATGATGAGCCCCTCCCGCTTCAGGGCATAGTCTCCCACCCACTCCGGCAACCCCAGCGCTTCCAGTGACGGGATCTCTTCCAGCATGCTCCGGATGGCAATGGACATGGAATTCCGCTGCTTGAAGATGTTGATGCGGAACCGCCCCAGTTCGGGGAGGGTCTTGCCGAAATCGATGTCGTGATTCTCGTCGAATTCCCTTCGCAGATGTTCCGGAACCAGTTCATCCACGATCTCCGCGATGTCCGCCGGCATCAGGTTCGGACCTGCGTGTCGGACGATCTCATTATTCCTTTTCAGGCAGGGGGCGACCCCGGCAGTGATGAAGAGGTCCGAGGCATTCTCTTTGACCAGCCACTTGAGCAGCAAAGGAATGCCGGCATGGCGTTTCGCCCTCCCCTGCCCCCCCGGCTGGGACAGGATCTCCTTCACGACCAGCGGTTCGGCAAGCTTTCCTCCAATGGTTTCCAGATGTTTCAGCAATACCATCACCTGGGCATGGGGTGCGACAACCGGCTGCACTGCCTTGCCCAATGCGAATTCGAGCTGGTTCTGGACCCGCAGATCGCCGGGGTTGGTCATGGCGATGTAGAGCTTGTCCGTGTTTGCAATGGCAACGGCGCGGAATTTCTTCATCACCGCCAGCGGCAGGATGTTGAGAACAGCCGGCTGCAACGTCAGACTGCCGAGATTGACGCCAGGGATGCCGAAACGCTTCTGCAACACCGTCAGGAGCTGTTCGATCGTGACATAGCCCATTTCCACCAGCAGGGAGCCGAGTCGCGATTCCTCCAGCTGCAGTCGCAGTTGCAGTGCCCTGTCGAGTTCGTCTCCGGTAATGAATTCATGCTCAAGAAAGAGCTGGCCGATTTTCCCTTCTGATCTGCCTTCCCCTGTTTTCCCGGACATTGGTACCTCGATATCTCGTCAGAATGTTGTCCCGCCGGT
>Ga0208371_1000170_pt1 | contig 20319 bp, 4 predicted proteins | sample SubbioCR12Aug_1A_FD_184827 | JGI IMG/M metagenome (GOLD analysis project Ga0208371, IMG submission 184827) | Serpentinite rock and fluid subsurface biosphere microbial communities from McLaughlin Reserve, California, USA - CR12Aug_1A (SPAdes) | ecosystem: Environmental > Terrestrial > Deep... | reverse complement strand
ATCGACGTCGGCGCGCAGCCTGCCGGCCACGTCCCCGCCGGCATACCGTTCCAGCCCCGCCGGGGCCTGGGGGACCAGCCGCCGGAACAGCCAGACCCGCAGGTCGGCCAGCACCCTGAAGGCCGCCTCGTGGGTCGTCAGCCTCTCGGCATAGCGGCCGACGGTCCGGACAATGGCCAGGCCGCGGATGGCCGCGGAGGGGAAGAAATAGTTGAACGGGATGCCGCTCGCCCCGGCTACTGCCATGGAGGCGATGAACCAGCCGGAAAGCGCCATCAGGAGGGTATTGGCGGCAATGACCAGCACCCCGAGCAGGATGCCGGCCGCCATCCACCGCCACTGGCGACGGGCAACCGCGAGGATCTGCAGGAGCTCCCTCATGCGCCCCCCACTTCGGCCAGGAACTCGGCCGGCGTGACGAGCCGCTCCAGCCGGCCGCCGGCAAGCACTGCCACCCGTTCGGCCCGGCGAATGGTCTCTTCGCGGTGGCTGATGACCAGGACCGTCCGCCCGCTGGCCAGCCGCTCCAGCGCCTCCCCCACCAGCCGCTCGCTTTCGGGATCGAGCCCGGCGGTCGGTTCGTCCAGGACCACCAGCGAGGCGTCGCGCAGGAATGCCCGCGCCAGGGCGAGCCGGCGCAGCTCCCCACCGGACAGCCCGGCGCCGCGGTCCCCCAGCAGGGTGTCCAGCCCCGCTGGCAGGCGCTGCACGAAATCAATGGCCGAGGCAGCGGCCAGGGCGCGTCCGATGGCCGCATCGTCCGCATCCGGCCGGCCCAGGAGGATGTTGTCCCGGATCGACCCGGTACAGAAGAACGACTGCTGCGGCATCAGGGCCAGCGCGGCTCGCCAGGCAGCGGAATCGCATTCGGCCAGGTCGATACCGTTCACCGTGATCCTGCCGGCTTCGGGCCTGGCCAGGCCGGTAAGGAGGCGGACCAGGGTGGTCTTGCCGGTGCCGCTCTCCCCCACCAGGGCGGTCAGGCTGCCGGCCGGCAGTTCCAGGTCGATCTCCGAAACCCCGCCCCGCTCCCCCTGGTAGCGAAAGGTCACCCCTTCGAAGCGGACCGTGGGCGCGCCCGGCAGCAGGGTCCGTACCCCTCCCTCTGCAGCGGCCGGGGAGATGGACAGAAGCGGCGCGATCCGCTCGGCCGCAGCCACCCCCTGCATGCGGGCATGGTAGGAGAGGCCGAGGGTGCGTAGCGGCAGGTAGAACTCGGGGGCGAGCAGCAGGACGAACAGGCCGTCGACGAAGGAGAGGCCCCCCCCCAGCAGGCGGAAGCCGATGATCACCGCCACCACGGCCGTGCCGACCGTGGCGAAGAACTCCAGGGTAAAGGCGGAGAGGAAGGCGACGCGCAGCACCGCCATGGTCCCCTGGCGGTAGGCGGCCGAAACCCGGGCCACCGACTCTGCCTCGCGCCTTGCCGCCCCGAAGAGCCGCAGGTCGGGAAGACCCTGCACCAGGTCCAGCAGGTGCCCGGACATCCGGGCCAGTATCCCCCACTGGCGGCGGTTGAGGCTTTCCGAGCCGCGGCCGATGAGCACCATGAGGAGCGGGATGAAGGGGGCGGAAAAGAGGAGGACCAGGCCGCCGCGCCATTCGGCAGGCATCACCGCCAGCAGGGCAATGGGGGGAAGGAGGGCGGCCAGGACAGCCTGGGGGAGGAAGCGGGCGATGTAGGGTTCCAGCCCTTCCACGCCGGCAGTGACCGCCTCCACCAGCGGACCGGTCTCTTCGCCGGCGAGCCCGGCCGGACCCAGGATCTGGAGCCGGCGAAAGAGCCTGCTCCGCACCTGCACCTTCACCCTGCCGGCAACCGCCGTGGAGCGGCGCTCCACAAAGAAGGCCAGGACGGCGCGCCCCACGGCAAGAAACGCCACAACAGCGGCCAGGGGGACGATCGCCGGAAGCTGCGCCCGGTCGATCACCAGCCGGTGACAGGCCTCGGCCAACAGCCGCGCCTGGACGACGATCAGCACCCCGGCCACGACGGCCGCCAAAACGATCCGGACCAGTTCTCCCCGCAGGGCCAGGGTCTCGTCGAGCAGCCATCGCTCGGGCCGCAGGGGGGAAGCGGGCCGGTCGCCGCGGCTCAGGAGCGGCACGAGCTATCCTGCCGGGGCATGACGGCAATGCTGAACGAGAAGACCGCGCCTTTGCCGGTTTCCCCTTCTGCCCAGACCTCGCCGCCATGGCGGTGGATGATCCGCTGCACCGTGGCAAGGCCGATGCCGGTTCCTTCGAACTCGCTGCCATGAAGCCGCTGGAACGCGCCGAACAGCCGGTCGGCGTACTGCATGTCGAATCCGGCGCCATTGTCGCTGACAAAGAATGCCGCCTTGCCGTGCATATCCTTTTTCCCCACCCTGATGACGGCCCGCTCCGTCTTGGAGCTGTATTTCCAGGCATTGGCGAGCAGGTTCTCCATCACCAGGTAGAGCAGCACCGGATCGCCGCAGGCGATCAGCCCCTCCTGCACGGAAAAATCGACATGCCGATCAGGCTCTGTTTCGCGGAGGGTGGCAAAGACGGTCCTGGCGCAACTGCCGAGATCGACGTCCATGAAGCGCATCTCGGATCTGACGACCCGCGACAGTTCCAGCAGGTCGTCGATCAGCCGCTCCATCCGCTCGCTCGACGCGACGATCCTGCAGAGGTGCTCGACACCGGCGGTATCCAGCCTCTCCCGATAGTCTTCGAGCACGATCCTGCTGAAGCCGGACATATGGCGCAGCGGTGTGCGCAGGTCGTGGGAAACCGAGTAGCTGAACGCCTCCAGCTCGCGGTTGAGCCGCTCCAGCTGGGAGGTGCGCTCCGCCACACGCTGCTCCAGGTCCTGGTTGAGGTTGCGGACCTTGGCCTTTTCCTCCAGCAGCTGCTCCTGGGACAACAGGAAAGCCTCCACCTGCTGGCGGAGCTCCTCCTCGGTCGCAGCCAGCTCCTCGTACTGCTCCTCCAGCTGCTGCTCCCGCACCTGGACAGCCTGGGCCATGGCGGCGAAGTTTTCGTTCAACTGCTCGACCTCCCGGTAATCCGAGGGAGGGAGCGATATGTCATAGGTGCCGACCGCCAGCTGCCTGCTGCTCTCCACGAGCCGCTGCAGGGTACCGGTGATCCGCCGTACGATCAGGCCCGCAAAAAACAGGCTGAGGAAACCGATGCCGACCAGCAGCAGCAGGTTCCTGAGAAGCAGGCGGTTGGCCGCCTCCAGAATGCGGTCCTCGGGAATTTCGACCCTGACGAAGAAATAGGGGGAGGTTGTCAGCGAGAGACGGAGCCGCTTGTAGGCATGGAGCTTCATGAAGCCGTTGCCGGCATCGTCGTAGAAGAGACCCTCGTCGGTGGCTGCCCCGACCATCTTCATATACGGCCCCCGGTCGTCCGGTGTGCCGATCGGCCCATCCCCCATGCCCGAACGGAACAGCACGGTCCCCCGGTGATCGGTCACGATCAACCGCGCACCCTCCCGCATCATCTGCAGTTGCAGCAGCGAGGAGAAGCGCTCCAGATCGCAGCCGGCCTGCAGGATGGCGCGGATTTCGCCTTCGGGAGAGAGTACGGGCAGGGCAAAATTCAACATCGGTTTTCTGGCCGTCCGGCCGATGATATATTCGCCGACGCTGAAATCGCCATAGCGCAAGGCATCGAGATAATACTTGCGGTCCGTGATGACAACCTTGCCGGGAAGGGGGGTGGCGGAGGAAAAGATGATACCGTCGGGCGATGCGGCCTGCAGGCTGTTATAGGAGGGGCTTTTCCCGAGGATACCGGTGAACAGGCGATTGCAGGCTGCCACGTCCCGTGCCTGCACCTGGGGGGTCTCGGCCAGCGTGACCAGCATGCTGTGGGTCCCTTCGACGAATCGCTCCAGGGAGAGCCCTTCATTGCAAGCCAGGTCGAGAGCGCTGTTTTCCGCATCCCTGATGGCATCGGATCGCATCTTCATGCCGGTGGAGACGATGATTGCCGTGACGGCAACCAGGACGATCAGCACCAGGAGCTGCAGCTCTACCCGTATCGACCTGCCGGGAAACAGCCAATTTTTCTTCATGCGGATCTTCTGGGAAAATCAGTCGTGAGACCCATCTCTTCAATGCCCCCATCCCGATAAAATGACAAACCGACGACTGTCGGATACGGATCAGTATACCATGCCATTTGCTTCTGGCAGGTGTTTTGTGCAAACAGGCGCACCGCGACCCGCAGCAATTGCCACTCCGCCAGGCCGGCACGATCCGCATGCCATCTGCAGGACCCGAGGCAAAGGGTCCGGCATGCACCGGACCCTCTGTCACCTTCCCTGGGAGAATCCCCTATGGCAGGAATTCGCGGGTATTGTAGTCAATGAGGTATTGCTGGTGGTCGGCATCCGTCGGGTACTCCTCGGGAGACGGCGGCGGATAATCGCTCATGCCGTGGAACGGCAGCGGTTCGACCAGATTGGAGGTGGTCAGGGTCTTGTAGTACATGTCGGCCTTGAGCACCAGACCCCGTTCCTGGCCCGGCTGCGGCTGGCCCGGCGAAGGGAACGCCAGCTCGACACTGTCGCCATGACGCATGACGACGAACTTGTCGTCCCGCGCCGTCAAGAGGTCGGCCACTTCGCCGTACCGGGTGAACCTGCCGAAGGCGAGGCCCGACTCCAGGACCGGCAGGTTCACGTCGCTGGCGATGATCCTGCTGTGCAGCGTCCCCATGGCATGGATCGCCGCTCCCTCCAGCAGCAGGTTGCCGGAAACCGGGGCGATCTCCTGCAGGTTGACGGCGACCGGTGCCGAGTCGTCGAGCCTGAACCGGTCCATGACCCAGCGGGAACCCCTGCGGATCCCCAGGTGGACCCTGATCCGGTGGTCGGAGCTCGGGAAGAGCCCGGAGAGGTCCACCACCATGGTCTTCAGGTCGCCCGCGATGGTCCCCATGGAGACGACCTTCACCCAGTTGCCGTTCTGGTCCACCAGTTCCACATAAGGCTGGATGGTGACCGCCGACGGATACTTCTTGACGCTGTAGAGCGACCAGCCGTCGATCAGCAGCTTGGCATGCTCCGGCCGCTGGATGGTGCCGAAATCCAGGGTGTAGTAGTTCAGCCCGTGCAGGTCGATGGAGGCCGGGTCGTTGTCCGGCGCCGACACTGCCGGCAGCACGTCGACACCGTTCTGGTCGGTTGCCGCAACCGGCACGACCGGGTCCTTGACGGTGTAGACCCGGAACGGGTTGGCATAGCCGTAGTTATAGGTGTTTTCCGAGCCGGAGGTGACGATCCCGTACCCTGCCGGGTAATCCGCCACCAGGAGCTTCGCCTCGTCGACAAAGGCGACCTCGGGGAGCGATTCGCGGATCTTCACCCGGTAGATGCCGTCACTGTCCGCAACCAGCCGGTCGAGGCTGGAATAGGCCGGCTGGTAGAGGTTGGTGTCCTTCTTGATGTTCGACGGCGGCAGCCCGATGATCGGCCCCTGGAGGTCGGTGACATAGCTGTAGCTGCCGCCGTCGAAGGCAAAGACCAGCGGGCAGCTGCTGGCATAGCAGCTGTACGGATCGTTCACGTCGCTGAAGCTGTTGGTGGCTGACCAGGCCGACTCCTTGGTCGTGGTCACCGCGTCGCGGGCCTTCACCCGCCAGGTATGGGAACTCCATGCCCCGGCCCAGAAGCCGAAGCTCGTGCCGCTCTGCCACGGCTTCTGCACGCCGTCGAGCACCACCGCATACTCCACCACATGGCCGTTGGGGGCGGTCACGGCGCTCCAGGTGAGGGTGAGGTAGGTATCGCTGCAGCCGCCGTCGTAGTTGTTAATCGGCGTGATGACCGGGGCCGGCAGGAACGGCTGCACCGTCACGGTGAAGCCCTGGGTCACGCTGCTGCCGGCCATGCTGGCGGACACCGTCACCGGATGGCTGCCGAGCTGGCTCGACGTCGGGGTCCAGCTGATGATGCCCATGGCAGAGATGGTCATGCCCGTGGGAGCGGTGGTGAGTTCATAGGCGGGCACGCCGCCTGCCGGGTCCACTGCCACGGCCGGATAGGCGTAGGCAAGCTCCTCCCACGCCGAAACGACCGGTGTCGAGACGAAGAAGAGCTCGTGGTTCTCCGCCACAATCACGGTGAAGGTCTGGGTCCCCTGCCGCACGCCATCGCTCACCCCGGCCGTGACGGAATTCCCGCCGACCTGGGAGGCGGCAGGGATCCAGGAGATGACCCCGCTCCCCGAGACGGTCATCCCGGCAGGTGCCGCATCAAGGCTAAAGGTGAGCGGATAGCCGTCGGGATTGTTCACGGTCAGGGCATAGCTGTAGGGTATCCCGCTCTTGGCTGAGGTGACGGCCGTGGAGGTGATGGTCGGGGCATGGCCCTGGCCGACGTCGATGGCAAAGCCCTGGGGCGTGGCAGCGGTCCCGTCGCTGACGCTGACCGTCACCGGCACTGCAGCGGCCGGATCAACAGGGGTCCAGGTCACCAGGCCGGACGGAGAGACCGACATCCCGGCGGGCGCCGTGGTAAGGGCGTAGCTGAGCTGATCGCCATCCGGGTCGGTGGCAGCGACCTGGTAGCTGTAGAGCTGGCCGGCCGTGACCGTCGTGACCGCGCCGGAGGTGATGACCGGCGGGCGGTTCAGGTTGCCGACCGTGACGACGAAGCTCTGGTCCGTGCTCCGGCCGGCCATGTCGGTCACCCGGACGGTCACGTTCCAGGCACCTCCCTGGCCGAAATCGGGGGTCCATTCCACCAGCCCGCCAGCGGAGATGGTCATGCCGGACGGCTTGGAGGCAAGGCTGTAGGTCAGGCTGCCGCCGCCGGTGGCGGTGGCCAGGACGATGTAGGAATAGGCGGCCCCTTCCGTTGCCACGGCGATCGGGGTGGAGGAGATCACCGGCGCATCGCTCGGCCCGACGGCGCAGGTCATGTCGCCGGAGAGGTAGGCCGGCGTCGTCACCGTGGCCTGGTTGCTGTAGGTGGAATAGGAGGCGCCGCGGTAGGCCCGCAGGCGGTAGGCATAGCTGTTCTCCGGATCGATGCCGGTGCTGTCGATGAACGAGGTCACCCCGGCGCCGACGCTCGCCAGGGGCGCCCAGTCGCCGTTCCAGAGCTGTCCCTCGATGGCGTAGCCGTCTTCCCCGCCGGTGCCGTTCCAGTTGAGCCGGATGGAGACGGAGTTGATGGAAGTAGCCGCGAGCGCCGTGGGGGACTCCATGACCGTATAGGAGCAGGCCGTGTTGCTGTAGCCGCTCAGCCATGAATTCGTGGCGGTCTTGTAGCTGCGGACCCTGAAACAGTAGGTGGTTGCCGGTGCAAGACCGCTCCGGGCAAAGGTGGTTATCCCCGCCGCCACCCGCGCGACCTCGGCAAAGCTGGCGCACCCGCTGCCGCTGCAGCTTTCGATGGCGAAACCCGTCTCGTCGCCGGTCGTATCGCTCCAGGCCAGGTTGATCTGGGAGGTGGAGGAGGGCGATGCAGCCAGGGCCGTCGGTGCCTGGGTTGCCGGGGTGGTTGCGGATACGACCCCGCTGTAGGGGGAATCCCAGGCATAGGGGGTTGTTCTCGTCGTCCTGACCCGGTACGAATAGGCGGTGCCGGCTGTGACAGCGGTATCGGCATAGCTGGTGGCGGTCGTCGCGGTAACGGCCAGCTCGCGGAAGTCGGTACAGGCAGCACCGATGCACCGCTCGATCCGGAACCCGGTCTTGCTCGTGCTGGTATCGCTCCAGGCAAGGTTCACCTGGGTGGTGTTGACCGGCACGGCCGTCAGCCCGGTCGGCGCGGCGATGCTCGTCGTGGCCGTGGCGACCCCGCTCAGGGTCTCCCAGCCGCAGGTAGCGGTCTTGTAGTCCCTGACCCGGTAGGAATAGCTGTTGCCCGCAACAACACCGGCATCGGCATAGCTGGTGCTGCCCGCAGCCAGGAGGGCGATGGTGACAAAGGAGCTGCAGCCGGAACCGGCGCAGCGCTCGATGGCGAAACCGGTTTCGTCGCTGGTCGGATCGTTCCAGGCAAGATCGATCCTCCCTTCCGACACCTCGCTGGCGGTGAGGGACGGAGTCGCGGGGGTAAGCGTCGTGGCCTCCACCTCGGCGCTGTAGGGGGTATCGTACGGCACCACCGTGCTGGTCGCCCTGACCCGGTAGCGGTAGGTCGCGCCGTTGCATGCCGTGGCATCGCGGTAACCGACCGCGTTGGCAGCTGCCAGGGCGATCTGGGCAAAGTCGCTGCAGCCGCTCCCCGGGCAGCGTTCGATCTTGAAGCCGGTTTCGTCGACGGTATTGTCGGCCCAGCCGAGCTGGACCTCGGTGGTCATGGCGGTTGCCGAAAGGCCGGTGGGCGCACCCTGGGATGGGGTTGTCGCGGATACGACGGCGCTGTAGGGAGAATCCCAGCCGGCCGTGCCGCTGGTCGCCCTGATCCGGTACTGGTAGGCGGTGGCGCTGGCCACGGTCGCATCGGTCCACGTCGTGCTGTTGGCTGCCGACGTGGCGACCTCGGCAAAGTCGGCGCAGCCGGCGCCGGTGCAGCGTTCGATCCGGAAACCGGTCTCGGATGCGGCGGTATCCTGCCAGGCAAGGCTGATATGGGTGGAATTGAGCGGGGTCGCCTGCAGCGAGCCGGGGGCCGCAACCGTGGTGTCGTTTTCGGCAATGGCGGTATAGCCGCTGTCCCAGCCGCAGGAGGCGGTCTTGTAGGTGCGGACCCGGTAGCGGTAATGGCTGTTGGGGAGAAGGCCGCTGTCAGCATGGCTGGTGAGGTTGATGGCAGTCACCGCCACCTGGACGAAATCGGTACAGCCGGCGCCGAGGCAGCGCTCGATCTTGAACCCGGTCTCGTCGCTGTTGGTGTCGGTCCAGGCGAGGTTGAGCTGGACCTCGGAGCTGCGCTGCACGGTCAGGCCATACGGCAGTGCCGGAGCCGGCGGGGTCGCTGTTGCGGTGCTGCTGTAGAGGCTGCTCCACGGGATCGTGGCATTGACCGCCTGCACCCGGTAGGTATAGGGAAGCTGGCTGCAGACCGCCGTATCGGCATAGCTCGCAGTGGCAGGCCCGGTGGTGGCCAGCAGGGCGAAATCGGAGCAGCCGCTCCCCTGGCAGCGCTCGACCCGGACACCCGTTTCCGTGGTGGTACGGTTGGTCCAGGCCAGGTTCACCTGGGTGGTGTTGGCGGCGGTTGCCCCGAACCCGTTCGGCGCCAGGGGAACCGTAACGGCTGGCGCGGCATTGCTGGTGGTGGTCCAGCCGTAGGTGCCGGACTTGCTCCCCCGCACCTGGTAGGTATAGGTGGTATTGGCGGCCAGGCCGCTGTCCTGGAAGCTGACGACATTGGCACCGAGGGACGTGACCAGGGCGAAATCCGTGCAGCCGCTGCCGGTGCAACGGTCGACCTTGTAATTCGATTCGTCGGTGGTCGGGTCGGTCCAGGAGAGGCTGACCCTGGTCTCGGAGAGCGCCGTGGCGGAAAGCACGGGAGCTGCCGGCGTCGGGGTGGTGACGCCGACCTCGGCGCTGTAGTCGGACAGCCACGCAGGGGCCGTGGTTTTGACGGCGCGCAGCCGGTAGCGGTATGCCGTGGCACTGAAGACGGCCGTGTCGGACCAGGCCGTGGCATTGGCGGCAGTGGTGGCGACCTCGGCAAAGTCCGCGCAGCCGCTGCCGGTGCAGCGCTCGATGGCAAAGCCGGTCTCCGAGACGGTCCGGTCGCTCCAGGCGAGGTTGACCTGGGTGGTGTTGGCCGGAGTCGCCGTCAGCCCGGTCGGGCCGAGCACGGTGGTGGTCGCCTCGGCCACCGGAGTGACGGGGGCGTTCCAGCCGCAGCCAGCAGTCTTGTAGGGCCTGACCCGGTAGCGGTAGAGGGTGTTCGGTGCCAGGCCGGTATTGGAGTAGCTGACCACGCTGCTGCCGACCGTGGCGACCTGGGCAAAGTCGGTGCAGTCGGTGCCGGCACAGCGCTCGATGGCATAGCCGGTTTCGTCGGGAGAGATATCCGGCCAGGCGAGGCTGACCTGCGTCTCCGAGGCGCGCGTTGCCGTGAGGGGGAAGGTGGCGGCCTCGAACGTGAGGGCATCGATATGCACGCTCCCCTGCGGCCCGCTGTCGGCAAAGCACCTGACCGAGACCGTGGTCGTTCCGGCCGGGATGGTCACCGCTTCGCTCAGCTGCACCCAGCCGGCGTCGTTTTCCGGGCTGCCGACGGAGATGCTGATCCCGGCGGAATCGATCCCGGTGCCGACCACGTCGCACTGGGCAGTCCCGGCGGAGAGTTCCGCATTGAACCAGCCGGAGAGGAGGTACTGGCGGCCCGCCACCACGGAGAGCCCCTGGGCGCGGCCGAGGGTGACGCCCGTTGCCGTGAGATCGAGACTCTTCGCCCCTTCGTAGGCAACGGTGTTGTCAAAACTCGTGCCGGTGGTGGTGCCGACGGCAACGCTCCAGGAGGTCGCAGGATTGTCGAAGCTGGCATCGGCGAGGATATTGGTGGGCTGCGGGGTCACGCCGACTGCGGTAAGGCTGTAGTCGCTCTGCCACGGCACGGCCGAGTTCACGGCGCGGATCCGGTAGGAATAGACCTGGCCGCTGCAGACCGCGGTGTCGCTGTACGTGATGCTGCCGGCGGCAGCGACGGCGATCTCGGCAAAGTCGCTGCACGCGCTGCCGCTGCAGCGCTCGATGCCGAAGCCGGTCTCGCTGGCAGTGGCGTCGGTCCACGAGAGGTCGATCCGGGTGGAGTTCACCCCCCTGGCACCCAGGCCGGTCGGGCCGGAGATGCCGGTGACGGCGGTGGCAAGGTTGCTCGGCCTGGTCCAACCGCAGATGGCGGTCTTGAAGCCGGTCACCCGGTAGGTGTAGCTGGTGCCGGGGGTGAGGTTCTGGTCCAGATAGGTCAGGGTGTTCGCCCCGAGGGTACCGACGACGGCCAGGTTGATGCAGCCGGTGCCGACGCAGCGCTCGACGCGGTAGCCGCTCTCGTCGGTCCCGACGTCGGTCCACGTCAGTCTTATAGCCACCTCGGAATATGTGGTCGCCGTCAGCACCGGGTCGACCGGCGCAGGCATGGTGATCGAAACCGGGGTGGTGTAGGCGCTGAACCAGGGAACCGTGCCGTTCACCCCCCGTACCCGGTAGCTGTACGCGGTACCCGCGCAGACGGTCGTGTCCGAATAGCCGGTGATTCCGGGGCCGCGGGTGACGACCTGCACGAAACCGCTGCAGTCGGCCCCCTGGCAGCGCTCCACCTCGAATCCGGTCTCGGTTGCACTCCGGTCGGACCAGGAGAAGTTCGCCTGGGTGGTGCTGGAGGCGACCACCGCCGGCGATGCCGGTCCGAGCAGGGTGGTGACCGCCGTTGCCGTGGCACTGGTCATCTCCCAGCCGCAGGAAGCGCTCTTCACCACAACAACCCGGTAGGTGTAGGAGGTTTCGGGTAACAGGGAGGTATTGCCGTAGGCAAAGGTATTGGGGGAGAGCGTGGCGACAGCGGCAAAATCGGAACAGCCGACGCCGCTGCACCGCTCCACCCTGAACCCGGTCTCGTCGCCGTTGGTATCGGACCAGGCCAGGTTGATCTGCGCCTCGGAGGCCCGCGTCGCCGTGAATGAGGCGGGCTGGGTCGGGGTCGGGGTGGCGGCCGCGGTAATGATCGTGGATGACGGGGATTCCCAGCCGTCGCCGAAGGCGAAGATCCGGTAGCGGAATATGCTGCCGTTGCAGGCCGACGTGTCGGCATGGGCCACGGCATTGGCGGCCGTGGTCGCCACCGGGGCAAAGTCGCTGCAGACCGCGCCGGCACAGCGCTCGACCCGGAAGCCGGTCTCGCCCGTGGTGGTGTCGCCCCAGGCGAGATTGACCTGGGTCGTGTTGATCACCGTCGACCCCGGCAATGCCGGCGCCGTCGGGGTCTGGGTCGTGGCAGAGGTCTCGTTCCAACGGGAGACGGCGCCGCCCGACTGGAAGGTCTGGATCCGGTAGCAATAGGAAGAGCCGGGGGTGAGGCCGGTGTCGGTGTACGTGATCGCCGTCGGCCCCAGGGTGACCGGCGCCCCCCAGGGGTTGGTATTGTCCGCGGAGCAGGCCCCGATCTTCCGCTGCACGGTGTAGCCCGCCTTGACCAGGGAGCGGTCGGTCCAGACGAGCGTGGCCGTGGCATACCCCGCCGTGGAGGTAAAGGGAGAGGGGACCGACGGGGCAGCGGCATTGGGAGCGATCTTGTAGACCAGGTAATCGGCATTGCCGCCTGCGTTCTCGCTGTAACCGGCCGCGAACGCCTCGTCAAGGGCGTTGACGGCGATGGCCCCGGTCTCGTCGAACAGGCCGGCAGACCCGTTGAACAGGGTGGCGCCGACCAGGTTCCCCTGGAAGTCGAACTTCACCGTCAGGCTGTCCGTGGCACCGCCGGTGTCGGTATGGCCGGTCAGATAGATGTTGCCGTTGGAATCCAGGGCGATTGCCCGCGCCTCCTCGCTGCTGCCGGGCCGCAGGTACGCCTTGTTCAAGAGGAGGTCGCCTGCCGCGTTGTAACGGGCGATATGCAGGTCCGTATTGCCGGCCGCTGTCAGCGAGGTGCCGGCCACGACGATCTGGGCGTCGATCGGGTCGAGGGCAATGCCGGCCGCCTCGTCGTCGCCCTGGGCGGCCCCGTCGACGGCCCGTTGCCAGAGCTTCTCCGGGGTCGGGTTGTTGCCCCGGAACTTGATGGTCTGGATGTCGCGGTTGCCGGCGGCACTGGTCACGGAAGCGGCAACGTAGATATCCCCTGCCTGGTCGACCAGGAGCCCCTTCCCCCGGTTGTCCCCCGTGGCGGTCGCGCTGTAGATATCGCTCCAGATGATCGCCCCGCTCGTGCCGTTGTAGCGTGCGGTGAACAGGCTGTAGGTGCCGCTTGCCGGCGCCTTCTCGCTGTAGCCGGTGACGTAGATGCTGCCGTCCTGGGCAAAGACGACCGCCGTGGGGATGTCGTCCCCGCCGCCGGGGCCGGCAAAGGGGGTGGCTGCCCAGGCCCTGGTTCCGTCGGCGCGGTACTTGAGCAGGTAGATGTCGTCGTTGCCGTCGGCGTTCTTGCCGTAGCCGACCACGGCGGTGTTGCCGGAGGCATCGGTGGCGCTGGCGATGGCCACGGCACGGTCGTCGGTGGCGCCGGAGGCCACGGGTCCGTTGTACTGGTCGCTGGCGATTGCCGGCGGCCCGGCAGCAGGGTACCTGATGGTGAAAAGCGAATTCACGTCGCCGCTGTGACCGTTGTAGAGCGTCGCATAGCCCGAGACCGTCACGGCATTGGTCGCATCTACGGCGATGCAGTTGGCGATGTCCGAGGCCCCGGTCGGGTCGTCGTACTGGGCCGACCAGAGCGGCGAATTGTCCAGCCGGTTCAGCTTGACGGTATAGTAGTCGAAGGAGAGCGTGCCGGAGGTGTACCCCGGCGCAAAGGCGTTGCTGTAGCCGGTGACGACCGGGTTGCTGTCCGCGCCCACGGCAATGGCCGTGGCGTAATCGTCGCTGTTGGCCGGGCTGTTGAAGAGATGGGTCCAGGCCGGCGGAGCAAAGGTCACGAAGGTGGTGACCGACTGGGCCACGTTGCTGAAGTGGGAGCTGCCGTCGACCGCATTGTAGGATTTGACCCGGTAGGAATAGTAGATATCCTGCCCGAGCCCGGTGTCGGTATGGGTGGCAACCCCGGCGCCAACGGTGGCGACCTGGGCAAAGGCCGTGCAGTCGAGACCGGCGCAGCGCTCGATGGCAAAGCCGTCCTCGTTGGTGGAGTTGACGGTCCAGTCGAGCCGGATCGAGGTGGAGGAGACGGTCTGGGCGGTCAGCATGGTCGGCGGATCGAGCAGGCCCGGATCGTACTTGATGGCATAGTAGTCGAGACCGGTGGCGCCGCTGTCCGACCACCCCCCCACCAGGACCTCGCCCAGGGGGGAGAGACCGGCCGGGGAGAGGCCGATCCCCACCGGCCGGTCGTTGGCGTCGGCCGTGCCGTTGAAGCTGCTGCTCCAGAGCAGGTTGCCGTTCTCCTTCTTGTACTTGATGGTCATGAAATCGTAGTTGCCGTCCAGGACCTTGTAGCCGGTGACAAAGACATCGCCGGCCGGGTCGACGATGATGCCGGTGGGGGTGGTGATGTCGTCGCCGCCGTTGCCCGAGTCGAAGACCTCTTCCCAGGCAACGCTCCCGCTGTCGCCGTTGTAGCGTGCCGTGACGAAATCGTTGCGTCCCGTCAACGTCCAGGTGTAGCCGGTGATGTAGACCGAACCCTGCGTATCCACATAGAGCCCGCTCGGCTCGTCGTCGAAGGCGCCGTTGTAGGTCCGCTGCCAGAGGGGGGTGCCGCTCGCCCCGGCATACTTGGCCGTATGGATGTCCAGGTCGAGTTCGTTGGCCACGTAGCCGGTGACGACCACGTTGCCGGCGCTGTCCATCTTCACGTACTTGCCGATGCTCGGCCTGGTTCCGCCGACCGTGTAGCGCTGCTCCCAGAGCCGCGTCCCGGCCAGGTCGTATTTGAGGGTCAGGATGTCGAAGGCGGCCCCGTTCCACGACTGGCCGGTCACTGCCACGCCATTACTGCCGGCCGCGATGGATGCCACCTTGTTGGCGCCGGGCGCGGTGCCGCGGTAGGTGGCCTGCCAGAGGGGGGTGCCGTCGGGGTTGGGGCCGGCGGTCCCGTATTTGAGGACGAGGAAATCCTCGGAGCCGGAAGCGTTCTGGGTGTAGCCCCCCACGTAGACATTGTTGAGGGCATCCACCGCGATGGAGGTGCTGATGTCCTGCCCGTTTGCCGCCCCGTTGAAGCTGTGCTGCCAGAGGACCGCGCCGGTGGCGCCGTCGTACTTGATGGTCCGGATGTCGTTGTTGACGCCGTTCCAGGCATAGCCGGTGACGATGACGTTGTTGTCCGAATCGACCGTCACGGCGGTCGCCTGGTCGGCGCCTCCCGCCTTGTCGTAGAGCGCCCGCCAGAGCACGCCGCTGCCGTCGCCGGCCATCTTGACCGTCAGGAAGTCGTCGCTGGTGCTGCCGGACAGGTTCTGGTAGCCGGTGATGACGATGTTGCCGGAGCCGTCGACCACGGAAGCACGCGCCTCCTGTTTCCCGGTCTGGTAATCGCCATGTTCCCAGAGAATGTCACCCCCGGCACCCGAGGCAATGCAGGGAATCAGGAGCAGCAGCACCAGGAACGAACCCCGGCAGAGCCGCAACAGCCGGTCTGCTGCTCCGGCACGGCGCGGCATGCCGTCTGGATGGAAATGACACGTCATCTGAACCCCTCCGCGTATCTTCGGGAAACTCTCTGCTCTGCGCTTTCTCATGGCGGCTACCACGGCGTCACCCTGTTCCAGCTGTTGTCGGGCCATGCCCCTGCCGGATGACAGTTCACGCCCGCCTGCCCCTCGCCCCGCGGGAAACTGCCGCTGCCGGGGCCTTCATAGCCGTCGCCCGAACCCCAGCCGGCAACGCCGCCCGATGCGACCCTGCCGCGGTGCTCGGGATCGAGGCAGTTGGTCACCATCAGCCGCGGCAGGCCGGTGTTGTGGGAGGCGTGGCACTTGGAACAGGGATAGGAGTGCTCGGTGTTGGCGCCCCACCCCTTGACCGACTCGTGGACCCGGTCGATGCTCTTCCAGGCCTGGTTCTTGTTGGTCCCGTCCGTCAGCCCCGCTTTCTGGTGGCAGCGGAGGCAGAGGCCGGCAAAGGTGGCGTCGTCCTGGCCGATACGGCTGCCGCCGAAGGTCCGCTGGTCGGTAAAGACGTACGGCGTCGGCGGAACCCCCTGGTAATTGCTGGTTGTCGTCTGGGAGGCGTCCTCCTTGTAGGGGGAGGTCATCCAGGTCCCCTTCAGCAGCGGAACCCCGTATGCCTGCCGGCTCCCCATGGTCGGGCTCACCCCGTGGGGGTCGTGGCAGGGGGTGCAGAGACCGTCGATGGCCCGCTCCGGGCTGCTCTCCAGGACCGCCGAGGCGTGCAGGTGCCCACCCTTGATCGGCATGATCTTGTAGGGGTAGCGGTCCATGAAGGGGGCCGTGGCCTGGCCGAAGCGGAGGGAATCCATGTACCCCTTGATGGGGGCGGTGGCCCCGAAGGTGGACTGGTATCCCCAGGGGGTGGTGCCGCCGGTCTGGGTCATGTGGCAGTCGAAACACTGGCCCGCGCCGGCGTTGTACGGGTTGATGCTGCCGCTGGCCGTGTTGGCCGCGGCCATGTAGGAGACGGCATAGCCACCCTTCCCTGCCTGGGTCTCTTTCAGGTTGCCGCCGTTCTTGGTGCCGTTGAAGGTCACGTAGCTCGACGTGGTGCCGACTACCCTGGTGCCGTGGGAGTTGTGGCAGTCGAAACACTCGACGTTGGAGGAGCCGGCACGGGTGTTGGGGATCGCCCCGTCGATGCCGGTGGAGGTGCTGAAGCCCCCCTGGTTGGCAACGGCATTGCCGTGGGCCGACAGGGCCTTGGCAACGCTGCTCTTGCCGTTGGTCGGGTATTTGCCCCAGGGGGTGGTCCCCTGCTGGGAATAGCGGGCCGCGATGCTCTGCTTGTCCCAGGCATACTGGCGGGGGGTCTTGCAGTCGCCGAACGGCTGGAAGTTGTTGTTCCGGTCGCTGTGGCAGCTCAGGCAGTGGGGGGTGATCTTCGCCACTTCCTTCCGTTCGGTGGAGACGATGCCGAAGCTGACATTGGCCGCCAGGAAGGAGATGGCCGTGGAATAGGGGCGGTACGCGGTCGGGCGGGTGCCCGGTCCCCAGACCACCAGGTCGACCGGGGCGTTCTTCACCGTCGAATAGGACTTGTAGTTGTACCCCTGGTGATGGTCGATATCGATCAGCCCGTCAGGGGTCGATTCCCAGTGGCAGGAGTAGCACTGCTTGTTGGTCACCTCTGCACCCTGGATGTGATGGGAGGTGCCGGCAAACTGCCCCATGACGTCGGTCCGCTTGCCCAGGGTGCCGGTGTGGCACTTGGTGCAGTCGCGCGGCAGGCCGAACACCGAGTGGCGCGGCACCGGCTTGTTCTGGTGGCAGGTGTTGCAGGGCTGGTTGTCCGCATGGCTGTCCGAGAACCGGTGCTCGTGGCAGCCGGTGCAGACCCTGCTGGAGTTGTGGCCGTCGCCGCCGTCGGCGCGGTAGTGCTGGCTCCCGCCAGAGTGGCAGACGTTGCAGATGCCGTTGTAGGGTGCGGTCATCTTGACGTAATCGAGCCCGCTCTGCTTCCGGGTGAAGACCACCGCGGCCCTCGACTGGGGGATGCCGATGGTGCCGTCGGTGGAGGTGGCCACCTGGGCCTGGACCATGAAGATGTTGCTGTCGCCGTGGGGGTCGTGGCAGTCCCAGCAGAACTTGCCCCCCTTCCAGATGCCGTTGCTCTGGTATTCCCGGTAGTGCTTGTAGCCGAAGTGCACCGACGAAGCCTTGGCCTTTTGCGGCTTGATGAAGCCGGTACCCGGATCGAAGCCGACCGTGTAGCGATAGGGGTTGTTCTCCGGCGGTGCGTGGCAGCTGGTGCACTTGTTGCCGCTGTCCTCGTCGTGGCACTTCAGGCAGACCCCCATCATCAGGTACTGGTTCCTGACGTCGTCCTTCTGGGCAGCGGTCCAGAACCCGGCCCCGGACTTGTGCAGCCGGGCATCGGTGTCGTGGCAGGAGGCAGCCATGCAGCCCGACAGGTAGGTGGTGCCGCCATGTCCGGCCAGCACGGCTTCGCTGCCGAGCTGGGGGGCCAGGGATTCGGCGGCGTTGTGGCAACCGAGGCATTCGGCATCCTCGCCGCTCATGTGGCAGTAGACGCACTCCTTCTCGAAGCGGTTGGCAAACTGGGTATGCTTGCGCAGACGGAACGGATTGGTCGCGTCATTGTGAAAGACGTTGTTGTCGTGGCAGTACCAGCAGGGGTTGCCGGGAAAGTTTGCCGCCGGGTTGCCGCTGGCCGGGTAGGGGCCTGCCGTGGTCGGCCGGCCATGCCCGGTGGTCACCCATTCGGTGAGGTTGATGGTCGCCTTGGTGCCGGCAAAGATGGAGAAGCTGTCAACCTCGGAGCTGGTGCTGGCATGGCAGGAGAGGCAGACCACCTGGCTGTTCACCGAGCCGCCCCAGATCGGGTCGTTGCCGGCGGTATGGCAGACGGTGTTCCGGCAGGTCTTGGTCACGGCATCGTACGACCCGCCATCCTTGAACATCACGTCCTTGGTCTTGTTCACGTGATAGGCGGGATTGATGTGGGCGACCTCGCTCATCTGGCCGGGCGGGATCCCCTCGGTATGACAGTCGGTGCAGACGCCGTTGAGAACCGTGGTCGCATGGCAGTGATCGCAGGTGAAGTTGGTCTCGGTATGGCGGCCATGTGAGTTTGCCCGTGCCGTTCCCGGCCCCTGGTTCGGAAACATGGGGATCGAGGCCTTCCACTCCTCCCCCACCGGCCAGCCCGTCTTCACGGTCCAGATGTTGCCGTTCACGTCGGTCCTGCCGTCGTGGCAGCCGACATTGGAACAGCTGCCGCTGGGGTGGCCGTGGCAGGAGTTGCAATCGGTCTTCCGCTCGGTCCAGGCAAACGGCTTGACCAGATCGGGGTCGGTGGTCCCGTCGCTGTGGCAGTAGACATTGTCGCAGACCTTGGTCACCGGATCGTAAGATGGCGCGGGACGCCCCACGATGCTCCACTGGGGCGCCATCGCCACCTCGCGCGTGCCGTTGACGTGCATCGCCTTGACCACCTCGCCGTCGGCGACGATCTTGCCGTAGGAGTCGGTGACCGCTGAAACCGTGGCGTTGTGGCAGTAGGTGCAGGGGTATTTCCGGACCCACTGCGCCCCCACCAGCCGTGCGTGGCCGTTGGAGGTCATGTTGATGAACGGGGAGCAGACGCCGGTCTCCGCATCCCAGGTGCCGCCGATGGAGACGCAGTCCAGCGGGGTGTTGTCGCTGGTTTTCCCCTTGTGGCAGAAATAGCAGCGGGAAGCCGGGCCGGACCAGCGGGGGGCAACCATGGGGCCGCCGCCGGCGCCGTTGCTGTGGCAGTAGAGATTGGAGCAGACCCCGTCGCGCGTCGGGTTCCGGCTCGGCAGGAAGTTCGGATAGGCCACGTTCCCCGAGTATGTGCCAAAGGTGTTGGGAGCGGTGGTGAAGCGGACATCCAGGCCGCGCGTGCCGGCTTCGAGGGCATGCCCCTGCGGAGAAGCCTCTGCCGTATGGTCGGGGTGGCACTTGTTGCAGCTGGCGGTTCCAATGCCGTAATACTGGCCATGCTTTCTGCCGTGCCGGTCGTTGTCGGGAGGGGAGGCATGGCAGACGGTGCAGTCGCTTGCGCCAAGGGGTGCGCTTCCCCAGGCCGGGGTTGAAGCTTCAAAATGGCAGTTCACATTCGTACAGCTGCTCAGAGTCGGGACAGGAGTCTGGGGAAGCGGCGTGGAGTACGAGCCATAACGGCCGGGATGGGGAGAGGCATTGATGTTGGGGGCGAGCTGGATCCTGCCATCCCGGTGATTTGACGTATATCCGGAACTGCCGGGGTGGCACGGCTCGCAGCCGGACGGATCGTTGCCCGAAGGCACATGGCTGCGGTGATTCCCTTGAAAGCCGCCGCTCCAGATGTCGCGGATCGGGGCATCGACGGGTCGCGAATCGACCGTATTTCGTGTCCCATGACAGTCAAAACACTGGATTTCCGCCTGCGCCGTTCCCGGCACGCAGCAGAGGGACGCAACCAGCAAAAACCCCGTGAATCCTTGCAGCAGCCTGCTCTTATCCCGTACACGCATGCTCATTACCACTCCTTGTCGAAACGCATGGTGAAACAGGCCGCACCTGTACGTAGAACCGGCACCGGCAGCCTGCTGGCCAGATATTCAGATAGCGCAACATCTCTCAAGCAACCCGGATCGGCTTTCCTCTCATGAGAACAGGGAAGTTGATTGCATGTGCATAATGCAACATATATTCCTTTTAATATTAGAATGTTTATTAAATTATCGTGCGGATTCAACCGGATACGAGGATATATCCTGTCGCACAAAGGGCTTGCGCGCGGGGATGGACTGACGGGGACGGAAAAATGGCGGTCCGTTATGGGGGCTGCAGCAGGTTCAAGCGGGATGGGAAACGAAAAGGGGGCAGATCCGCCCGATTCGCGGGCGGTCAGGAAGCGGGCAGATCAGGGACGGCAGAGCGGCCGGGCGGCCGAAGGGGCAGTGCGGGCAGGGGTTCAGTGCGCCTCTGCCCGGTCTGTTGCAACCGGCTCGAATTTATAGCCGACCCCGTAGACGGAACAGATCAGCTCGGTGTCGGGGCTGGCAATGGCAATCTTTTTGCGCAGCTTCTTGATATGGCTGTCGATGGTGCGGTCGGCCACCACCCGCTC
>Ga0208371_1000169_pt1 | contig 20751 bp, 22 predicted proteins | sample SubbioCR12Aug_1A_FD_184827 | JGI IMG/M metagenome (GOLD analysis project Ga0208371, IMG submission 184827) | Serpentinite rock and fluid subsurface biosphere microbial communities from McLaughlin Reserve, California, USA - CR12Aug_1A (SPAdes) | ecosystem: Environmental > Terrestrial > Deep... | reverse complement strand
GGGTCCATGTTTTCGACGATGTTCAGAATATTTTTCATTTTTGTTTGACTTCCTTGTTTAAAACGTCTTCCGTGCTTTCAACAGATCTTCCGCCACGGTGTTCAGCGACCGGATCACGTCCAGTATTTTTTTGTCTGCCAGCTCGTAAAAAACAAAAGGGCCGCTTCGTTCTACATTTAATAGAATCGACCGTTTCAATTCCTTGAGATGATGCGACACAAGAGGCTGTGAAATACCAATTTCTTCCACGATCTGACCCACGGATTTCTTGCCTTGGCCAACGTAAAGTAAAATACGTAGTCGGTTTGGATCGGAAAGGGATTTAGCCAACAAAGAAACGCATTGAAGATAATCGTCATTTAGCATTTTTGCTTTCTTGATCAAAAAAATCATAAGGTTGATATCAGCTTGATATAAACATATAAATATTCATTTATATTATTAAACAAGCCAAGTCAATATCCTGTGGAGTTTTTCACTCCATAGAGTGATTTTACCCTAAATTTTTAATGGAACCCAATTGAAAGATGTAAATATGCGCCGTATAAGCAAATACTCAGGGGTTTCTCGTGAAGATGAGTTGGTTCTGAGTCGCTAAATTTATTGTATTTCAAATGAACTTTTCACACAAAGCGTGATTCGAGCCAGGAGTTTTCACGATTCCATGTGCAGAAAGCGTGATTCGAAAATTGAGTTTTCACGATCAGAGATTTTTTTGATGATCGAATTTGCACGATCCGAGAAAGAGCAGTTTGCACGGTTACAGCGAAAAGTTTTCACGATTCCCAACAGATAGCGATAGCTGGTATTTTTTTGTTCAAGAGATTTTTATCTCATCTTCTTTTCCAGTAAGTTTTGTCTTTTCTGAAAGACGGCCTTTCGGTCGGCCCAATTGCTTTCCTTCACTCTTCATTCGGGATAATGCTTCTTTGGTTCTTTGTGATATGAGCTGGTGTTTAATTGCCGCCGACAAGCCAAATGCAAGAACCTTTGAATTAGAGATAACCCAACCTTTACACTGAAAAGCGCAATGTATTTTCATTGCATTTATAACTATCTGATAATAGTTATTGTATTACTTTTCATATACAAGCAATAAATGACGTTATAGACAATGTTTCATAATTTTTATTTGAAAAATATGAGAACGTAATTATATAAATATATCTTATGGTTATCAACATACAAAGGTGGTTGACTGCGCTTTTTAGTGCGGGGGTTGGGGTTACCCCTTGTAAAAAATGTTGCTCCGAACATTCCAACTCTGTCAGTTTTGATTTGATGTAACATACTGTATTTTAATCATAAGAGAAATTTCGCGGTTTTGGGATTAGAACCCCTTAATATTTATGAAGTAATGGAAGATTTTAATGTATCTGAATATTCCAGTCCCCGGTTTGTTCTCCTCTCATGTGAAAAGGGCGCCTCAGAAAACGGAAAAAATCGTACGCTAAGAATTTTCCTTGAAGTGTACCACTGCGTGAGATATAAATATAGTTGATGAGGTTATTCAAAAACAAATGGTTTGAGCGCTGGGCACGAAAAGAAGGGGTTGCAGATGAATCCTTACTGAATGCAGCTGTTGAAATAATTACGGGGAAAGTGGAAGCAGACCTCGGCGGTTCTTTGTTCAAGAAGCGTTTGCCCATAAAAAGGATGGGTAAAAGTAGTGGGTATCGCGTTATTGTTGGCTACAAAAAGCCAAATGCGGAGAGAATTATTTTTTTGTACGCCTTTGCCAAGAACGTACGAACCAATATTACAACAAAAGAAGAAGCCGCTTTAAGCCTCGTTGCAGAAAGTTTTGTTTCAACGACTGATAAAGAGTTACAAAAGCTCTTAGATCATGGGTTAATATGGGAGGTAAAAGGACATGAGTGAAATTTTAAACATTGCCCATGAGATGGCCCAAGACCTTGTAAAGGTCGGCGCTATGGACGAAATTACTATGCGCAAAATTGACGAGCTTTGTTTGCCTCCGGTGCATTCGTTCCAACCCGAAGATGTTAGACGAATACGTAAAGAAAATCATGTAAGCCAGGCTGTTTTCGCCGCGCTTCTTGGTATTGGAAAAACAACGGTCCAGCAGTGGGAACAAGGGCAGAAAAAACCGAGCGGAACAGCGAGACGACTTCTTGATCTGATTGACCGAAAAGGCTTGGCAGTTCTGGCGTGATTTCAATCATTTATGCAAAAATTACGTAAGTTTACATAATCTTTATTATCGGACGTTTGTATGAATTTGCTTTTGAAAAAGCTTTTGTTGTGTTTAATCAAATCCTGCCTTTATCATGCCACATCTTACATAATACAGATCATGCAATACCACGCCAGTGGCTTTTTACCAAAAATACATAACACATGTCTGATAATAGTGTAAACTTGATCACCTGAAAAATATGTAATCGTGAGAAGTCCTGTCACAAATCACGATTTGTGCCACAAACACCAGTTTTATGTTTAAGAAAAGGGTAAATGGGACACTGAAAACCCAAAAAACGTCTTCAAAGATGAAATCATAAACAGTCTGGCCAACATTAATCTAAATAAAGGGCACTTACAACTCTAGTATTAATTCCTGGGTAAACAAAAGAGTTTCCATACCAATCTAACACACCATTAATCAGCCCAGTCCCACCAGGTTTAATTCGCAAGGGGTATGTATTAATGCTATATACAAAGTATCTTCGACCTTTATCATCATGAGGGGCTCTCTTGGAAAAAATTTTATTACTATCACGCGAAAAGTAGCGTGATTGCACTTCAATAGCAATATCTATTGTTTGTTTTCCTTCGTTAACAACTGAGTATTTGTAATGAACTTTAGTACCAATAGGTGGCTTATCAAATTTAATATCAAGCAAATTTATCTGAACGTTTTTAAGAACACTAATATTTAGCTCATTTATTGGTAAGGGGGCACGAAGATTGATGTATTTTTTAAGTTGCCGCAATAGTTCGATCTTTTTTGCGAAATTATTAATAGTCGCATTACTACCCCATGATTCAATAATTTGTTTAGATCTTTCTTTCCAATTCCGTGTATATAAAGCAGGCTGAATCCCTTGATAAACTGGAAGCCCAGACTGTAGTATTTCCTCTGACCAATATTTTTCATAATACCACATTGCGAGAAAAAAAGGGACCACGACAAACACGGCTTTATCAGTGTCATTATTTCGAGCAAAAGCTTTAAATGCTCGGACATCACAATCAATTTCGACCTTCAATGGATCATTTGGAATAGCATGTAATAAATCATTTCTCTGAATATGAGCGAGTTCATGAGCAAATATGAATTGATAATTAATATTACAATTAATTCGATTTTTTGAATACCAAATTGGCCAAAAATTATCCGTCTGAGCCTGATCTGGTCCAGGCATATAATTTGCCTTATCACCATTAATACAAGGCGTACGCATTAGCTCAAGCCAATCACTAAATGTCACACCACATATTTGCTCTCCCAATAGAGCCCCAAATTCCAATGCAACACTACTAACGGTTCCTTCAATTAAATCAATAATTCCTTCATTAAGAAAAATCACAATCTCATTCTCTTTTGGATGCACAGATACTGCTGCGTTTGCATATTGCCCAGGATATAGAACAATGTGAACTGCACGATTCCTTGAGATCGAATATTTACTACCCCCTAAACTTCTTTCAGCTATTTCAAACGCACTACCTAAATCTAACTCAATGCTAGAATAATAATCATGCCAAGTATTTAAGCCTTTTTTTTGAGCAGAAGGAATTTTCTTGCACCAATCCAATAACATTGAACTAGGGGGTTTGTTTTTATATATACTTATTATTTTACAACCACCAATATTTTGGACATGATATGGAAGTACATCTCGTTTGAAAAAAGGTTCTGAATGTACATTAATGCATAAAACAATAGACAATAGAAATATGAAAATATATTTATTTTTTAAGAATGTAATCATTTCGGTATGCTCTTATTTGATCAACAGATTGTAAATCCCCTTCGGCTGCTTTTTTTTCTATTTCCATCAGATCTCTAAATTGAGTGTATGTTATTGACCTATTAACCTTCGTAAGCACTTCATCTTCAATCAAATGTTGAATTTCATTGTTCTCAATCTTGCCTGTTGCTATGAGATCTTGTACTTTGATACCAAATTGCCCATATATTTTTAAAAGGATTGAACTTGGAGGCGCTTCTTGTGAGTGTCCTCCTATGAACTGCGAATAATAAACTTCTCTATCTTTAGATGGGTTATTTGGTTTTCTTTTATTTTTATTGTTAATTTTACCCTGTTCTTCGGCCTCGTCTTGTGTTTCTTGTTTTCCCATACCATCTTTTTTTTCTATGGGAGTGCTTTGTATGAATCTCGTGGTTTCGACTTTACTAAACATAACATATGCCCCCAAAGAAACACCAAGTATGAAGCACAAAGAACCAGGCGCAACGTTTGTTAATTTACCTTTTAATGTATCTTTTTCTGCCGCAATTTCCATCTCTCCTGTAATACCTTTAAGAAAGAGTTTATAGCCAAAATATATTAATAAAGGGGCTGTCATTGTAACTATTATCCGCTCAATCCCTCGAAAAATGATCTGAATATCCATATTCCCCCCAACGTACACAGCTAATGGTGAAGTTTTCGAAATACTTTAAGTTTTGATCCAGCAAATGGGATAGTCTTATATTTCTGATATATAAAGTATAAACACAACAGATTGCACTTTATGGTTCGAAGGTTAAGTTTATCCCTAATAAGTGCCAACTCAGAAAACAGCATAAATTGCATGCTAAGAAATATATAAACCATCTTTCTATGGAACACACTATTACTGACTTATATATATTTTGTGTCCATATTTATGTTTCTTTGATTCCTGCATGATGTTTACTCACTGTAGTAGATAATTCTCTAAATGAGATCTTTCCTGATATTACTTTGGACAAAAATTCGTTGATCATAAGCGGCTATATGAAAATAGAACCATTTCAAATCGCCATTGAAATCATATGTTTGACTAATGTAATCACTATCATCAAAATTGATCCATTCAAAACTTTCACCTTTTAAGGCTTGTTGCCGCCAATCATTTTCATGATAATTGAATTGAATGTCTGGAAAAGTTAATTGATATTTATTAAATTTTTCTTTTAGTGAATCCGAGGGGACAGACAAACATTCTTCGATTTTGTTGGATATTTTTTTCCAGTCATTCAGTTTATTGTTACCGTCACATAAAATTTTATAGATTGAACATGCTGCCTCAAGAAAATTGGACGTATTGTCAATTGAGTATGAAATCCCAGATGAATCATGTTCGTACTTCCATTTACAGTGAGAGTAGTCAGGGAAATGAGATGCCTCTCCATGACCAATATCAGGTGTTGCGTTGAGCTTGAGTTGTGTAAAATATGGGATGGCCTCATAACAACCGTCTTTTAAGATAGCGATTCTTTCGATATCATTGTCTTTAGCGCTATGACGGCCTGAAAACCTTTGGTGCGACCAGTTATCAGCATAAGTATGGAGAGCAATCCCCAACTTGATTAAAGCTTGAGTTCTTTGATCATTGTTTTGTGCGTCAATTATTTCTTTGATAGAGTTTTTGACCAAGAGACGTGCCAGCATGCCGTCTGGGGTGCAGCAATAGTTATAGGGACCATGGCCACCATATGGAAGTGGTGGGCAAAAATGGAATGCGATGTACACATCCATCTGAACTTTCTTAACAATTCCTGATAGGAATTGGATTCCCTTATGAGCAGTACATATTGGGTCAAAAAGATCTTGGCCTCTATTTATTCGGCTATAATTCAAAGCGTTCGGAATGTTCTTTATTCTGAAAGGCATATGCTCTACCGAATCATCGGTATATTGGGATGAGTAGGCAATAATTTGTGCATCATCTTCAGAAAAACCTGAATTTTTGGCTAATACTTTAATCAAACAATAATGGAAATCTTTTTGCATGATAGCTACCCTCAGTTTAATTGTTGGCATCCATACACGGGTTACAAATCAATAAATAAATTCGGTTAAACCTTGGTTTATGAATTAATAAAGAAGATGACCATATGTCTCGTATACATCATCGTGAAAACGTATAGAGTTTTGTCGAGCATTGATATTTACTTGCAGTTATTCATTGAAAAATCAACACATAAATGAATAGAATGTTAAATTCATAACTATTCGTAGCAGTCTGAAATCATAAACGCTTATCATCGTGAGATTCTTTCTGAATTCGAAATTTACTCTACAATAAATCTCACCATCACTTCTTCTTGCATCTGATTTTAACAACCGGGTTTTCATTCCCCTGTATTCTTTCAATTCTCTGGCATCGCTCACACTCCCAGGCATCGACCGGATCTTGTCTATCCCATGCTTCAAAAAGCTTTCTCTTTTTCTTACTAAGAATTCCACGGCCAGGATAAGCCCATTCCATGTAAAAATATATCCGAGCGATATCACCCCGAATCTCCGGCGCTGGTTCTGATGTACCACCATTGACTTCAAAGTCACACTTGCCGTATTCCCTCTTCTCCCCTGGTATCTCGCCAAATTCACTATTTGATCGGTCACCATTTATTTTCCCAATTGCCGGAACAAGGTTATACATGTCTGATTCCATGTAGCGGTATTCCATCGAAACCTTACTGGCACACCCTCGCCCCTTGAACGCCCTACCCTTCGGATCAACACACTGAGCGTCGCCTTCCCGCCATTCTTTAAAAAATTGTCCAAAGGCATGCACCGGAACAACATGCTCACATTCGACTTTTCCCGAACGTTTTAGTTTCTCCCGTAATGAAAAAAGATCTGATGGTATTATCCTCTTGCTCTGATCGAACGGGCAATCACAGTAAAACGTAAAACGGTGATCATGATAGATTCTGTTAAAAAGTGTCTTTTTTGCTTTGTTAAAAGAGTCACCTGTTGTGTTTCCTTCAGCCAATACAAAGCCAGGAAGCAACACAACCATTAAAAAAGGTATTAATATTTTAAAACGATTCAATTTTTTAACAGCTTTTCAGCCCTACATGAATAATAAGGCTTCGCAAAATTCTCCGGTACTGGATCAGGCGCAGCCTTTTGAATATCCTCTTGTTGAGGATTAATAGATTCACCCCCTGACTCACGAAACATATCGACCAGTAATTTATAATTATCCAATGTAATCGCATCACCTTTAAAAGGCGCTTTATTCCAAAGTGTTTCAAGTTCTTGTTTTGTGACCCCCAGGTCAATGTCATTATATATATCACTAATGATATCGATTTCTTTTTCATCTGGATAATGCAAAAGCGTCAAATAGTTCACATTCAAAACTTCAGAAATACTGAGAATTCTATCAAATGATACTCCAACGTGAGCCTTTTCAATTTTTGCAACATATGATCTTGATGTCCCCATCAGATCGCTTAATCCCTGTTGATCAATCTGGTTAATCTTACGCCAAAATTTCACAGCATTTCCAAAGGCTACTGAGATTTTATTTTTTATTTTCAAACGATCCTCATCTCCTTGTACATTTTGAAGCTTTTTTTCAGCTATGACTTTTTTTATTTCTAATCGTCTTTCCCTCTGGTATTTCGTGTTATATGATCTGATTTTTTCGCGGTTCATCTCTCTGTATAATGCGTGTCGTTTTTCTTTAGGAACGCCAATTATTTTCTGAACATTTTTTTTCCTAAACTTTATTCCCTTTGTATTTACTGTGTAATAAACAACTCCGTACGGTCTACCTATTGCTTTAGATATCTCTTCAATAGTCATATCGTTATGACTTGGTAAAGCTCTTATTTCGTCAGCCACTGCCATAAGAATCTTTTCTTTTATAAAAATCTCAAACACCAAAATATTGTTCACAGAAATAATATCAGAGATATCATGGGGACAAACCTGATGCCGCTAAGCCAAGAATCGTTATAACCGCTATAGGTATAAAAAAAACAAACGTGAATCGGCCCTTCACTGGTCAGCCCATACAGATTCCACACTATCCGGCGCTCGAAATTCCTTGACCGGTTTAATTGCTGGCCAAAGGATAAATCCATATATTCCTACCAGAACAATAATATAAAACAAAAGTTCAATCAGCATATTTTATACATTGCAACCCTAAGGATATATAAAGAAAAAACAACTTAAGTCAACAGCATTGCCCCCTCCCTCCCCCATTTTTAAGCTGCCACTTTTTCGTCCTGTGGTCCCTTCTTTTTTTTCAAATCTTCCCTTTCCACACCCATTCCGAGTTCTTTCTTGAACGTGTTTAAATCAAACCCTACAAAGTCATTATCGACGTATTTTTTTACAACACGACCTAATTCCAAACATTCTGCATCCTCTAATTCACGCGCTTTTTCAAGTAGAGCTTTTGCCTGATCTCTCAAATCTTGTGCTGACATTTTTTTTGCCATGATTACCCCCTATATGGTTTTAAAATGATATCCTTGTTGACCATTACGTTAAATCGTTGACCGGGTTTAACTTTCAGAGTCGGTTTAACGTTCAACTGCATGTCCACTATTTTTTGTCCACTCCGGTTAACATCTTCGGCCATCGTGGATCTAAATGTGTTTCCATTATCAAGTTTTTCGGTTCCAATGGCCATGAACGATGACATCATAATTGCGCCTGTCAACCGTGCAAAATGATTGTCTACATCAGCCTCAGTCCCCGAATAGCCGCCCAGATCTGCCCCTTTCATTCCACGGAGCTGGATTGAGTCCCCGTTCGGATAAATCAATCTGTCCCAGGCGAACAACACCCGGTTGTCTCCGTATTCAACGCCAGAATTGTAAGACCCTATAATTTTTGTGCCTTGGGGGATCAAGACGTGGCGGCCCTTAACCGTGTCATAGATGTTTTCCCGGACAATTGCGATGATATCACCCGGTAAATCAGAATTAATCCCCGTTACCATTGCACCAGGGATGATGCTACCCGCAAAAATCGTGTAAGGGGATTTTGGCTTTTCTATGCTTTCAGGGAGAGCTGTTTCTTTCCGTTTACCTGCATCTGAAAGAAATCGTTCTTTTGAACTTTGCCCCCTCCCCTTCTCTTTCTCGTTCTGTGTTTCGATAAGGGACGCCAAAAGTTTTTCAGTCCCTTCAGCTGGATTGTAAGAAAGGGGGGCACCACCACTGGAACCACTCCGACCCGCAGAACCGTAACCGATAGGGCCATCCTCTTCTTCTTCGTATTTTGTTACCGGTAACTCTACCGCTAATGATCTATATGTGGGCGTTGATGACCTATAAGATGTTCTTGTTTCTCTTTCTGTATAGGTTTGATCCGGTTTTTTGTAACGTAAAATTCCGGGTTCTTCTATGGCTGTCCCAGACCCATTTAGATTAAGCTCTTCAGCTGCTTCATTAAGCGGTTCGCTTTCTTTGGCGCCCTTTTTTATATCCGCATACGTTGACGGCAATTTTATTAAATTGTCGTTTGACAGCATGTTTTCGGTGGGGGTTAAATTCATTTCATCCGAGGCTGTTTTTTCCTTTTCCCCTTTTGGAAAAAACGTCAGACAACCATATGTTACCATCAAGACGAAAACCACGGCAAAGACCATGGGTTTTTTGATTTTTTTGATTTCCGGTGTATTAATGGTCAGCTTCATAACCTACCCCCTTAACGTGCATGTTCAAACCGTTTGGCGGTTCTTTTTCGGCCTGATGATTTGTTATATATGTACACTTTTTCGTGTTCGCTGAATTTCAGAATGGCCACATCAATCAGCCTATCCACGATGTAGTGGTTTGATTTGTAACGGAAGTTAACAAGCTGTGTTTTCTGATCTTCTGACTCTAAAAATAATGGAGGAAGTTCACTCTTTTTAATTTTTTCAGGAAACTTGATATACGTTTTACTGCCATCATCATAAACGCTTTCTGGACGCCAGGACGCTTTCCCTTCAAGCTCATACGAAAAATTCATCTTATCTAAATCCAATTTCTTTATGTCATCTTCTCTTTCCTTCTCTTCTTCAATTCGTGCGAGCTTTTTTTGATATTCTTCATCAGGATAAAGCCATCTTACGGCGGTTTGGAATGTTTTCGCATATGACTTAATTTCAAGATAATAAACGCGCTTATTCGTGGGTATGATCATGTTCTTTTCAAGCCCTGTTTTGGAGGGCTTTAGAATAAGATGCTGTCTTCTTTCACCCCCTGATCCACTGAATGTAATCAAAGGAATTTTCCATCGTTGATCAAGGGTATCTCCATCACCGATATCTTCTAAAACAAAGGACTCCCATTCCCCAAAAATCAAATCCGTTGCACGTCCAGGAGCGCAGTAAATTTTATAAATCTTCCCGTCTCTGTATTCATATTCTGTAATAGCATTAATAAATTTTCCACCGCTCGCCGTCTCAATAGCCTCTTCCTTTGCGTTTTCTATAACCTGGACCGGATTTGTTGATACTTTTGATTTTGTATCAGGCACAAATTCCTCGACCTCAATAATCTGGTTATTTTCTTTCCCTACTGCCCCAGGCCTCTTTTCTTTCACCCTTTCAGGTTCCACTATTTTGACGGGTTGAACGTTCACAGGCTCTTTTTTATCCGCCGAGACACAACCAAAAAAAACCAATAATCCGAAAACGAGGACGTATTTTTTCATCTTTAATACCTCTTAGAAATATGGAATTCATCCACGTAAATACCGAGCGGGTTGATCCTCAGTTGATCTTCATTTTTTGGTGCAATGATCATCGTTGTAAACGTTCCGGTATAATGATTCTGTCCTGCTCGTGCGTTCAATTCACCGATTTCAAATACATTTTCTATCCAGTCCGCTTGATACGAATTTTCTGTGATTTTGGTAATAACCATGTTGTCGATGGAGATTGCCTCCTTCCCCACTCGTTCTTCCGGTCGGTACTGGTCGCGGTATGAAAGAAAGATATCTCTACCCCTTCTTGTTGTTAGCTTATAAGAGCCTTCCCAATTATTTTTAACCACAACCGGATCAGTTGATAATGACCTGATTCCGATTACAAAATTATTGATCGTTTGTTTTATCGCCGGATCTTGTGGCTTGTATGCGGATTGATCCACTTTGTTTTTTGAAAGAACGGCCCCTGACTGGCTGTCAACCTCTATAATATAAGGGATGATAGATGCTTTATTCGCTAAATATATATTACCGGTAATGGAAATAGTCAAAATGACCATAGCGGTCAATGTAAACATGCGCCAGTTGTAAGCTTCTTTTTTCGCCTTCCCTATATGATCCACATATTCCATTTTTGCTTGCTCATAGGGTGTCTGGTAATCTTCTTCGGGAGTGTAATTCAGTTTCATTGTTCCACCTATTTAATGTGGGCTGATGTTGCCGCCCGGATTGTATCTGTTCCCTCGCTTGCGCCCTTGCTTAACATCCCTTTCCCCAAATTCAGAAGCTTGCCCCCGCCTTTTGCAAGTTGTTCGCCTCCCTTCATCGCTCCGTATGCCCCCCCGACCGCAGCACCCAAAAGCCCACCGGACATACCACCACCGCCGCCGAAATAAGTAGCGGCAAGGCGTGTGCAACTGCCACATAAAAAAGCAATGGTTCCCACTGCAACCAGCATGCTTACACAATCTGTGAAAGAATAGCCCGCTGGCAGCTTAAGTGATTCAAGGGTTTTGTAAGAAAGGCAGACGATAAAAGCCATCATCATAAACCGTATCGCCAGGGCAAAAATACCCGAAACGCTTTTCTCGTATAAATGTGAAAGAGGCTTAAACAGCCCGAAAGGGATAAGAATCACTGACACAACGGACATGATGTAAAATTCAAGTATAGATAAAAACAACTGAAAGGCGATATACAAATAACAAAAAAGAACCAGCAGGCCCGTGATTCCCTGCATGATCATTTTAAATATGTTCAGGCTCAGTCCGTTTTCTTCGAAAATTGGGCCTGTTGCATCCAATCCCATGCCGACAATGGCCGAAGGATCAAATATTTGAGCCTGGGTGATAGCTGATCCACCCGCGATCAAACCGGCGCTTGCGAAATTTCTTATAATTAAATTTGTCATGGTATGCATGTTTGGAATCAGCCATAAAAAGAACGCGATCATGAAAAGTTTTTTTATAGCTTCAGCGGTGATATCTGTTTTCCCAAAGGCCATGTTTGCGCCAAAAAGTGCCACCTCAAAAATCATAAAATATCTGATCAGGCGCATAGCATCAGGTACCAGATATGCGTAGCCGAGTGAGGCGTTTTGCGTGAAGGCCGTTAGAATGTTCGTTAAAATATTGTAGTCGTATTCCATTTTATTTCTCTTCTATGGGAATTCTTTTAAAACAGTTTTTGGTGTTTTTGTTTTTCCCCAATCCTTCATAAAGCGTTCATGCTCTTCCTTTTTTCTTCTCTCATCCCCTACCCTTTCAGCACTTTCCAGAGATTTTACCTGCTCACTGGTAGCGACAATCTGGTTTAGCTTTCTGTTTTCCTGGATCAGTATGGCGATCAATTCATTTTGCAATTGAATTGCCCCCTTAATACCGACCACATCTTTTGATCGCCTGACAATAGTTTCGATATCAGTAGTCACTCTCTGGTTTTCTTCATCATCCATCGTGTAATCTTGTATATTCAAGGCGGTTCTTGCTGCTTGTTCGATAAACCGTTTTTGTTCCATTTTTTGGGTTTGTCGTGCTTTTTCTGTTTTATAAAGCGCATAGGTTTCGGGGAATAATTGCTTAAAGGTCTGCCCTATTCCATCAACGTTATGCCCTACCCTCTGGACGGCATAGCACATATTGTTAAGCTCTTTGATGGAGCGATATTTACCACTTTGAACCAGGGCGACCACATTTTGAATGTTCTGTTCTGCAAGTTTCAATTGATTACACAAGTTCATGATCATGGTGACTTCATTACCCAACGATTTCGCCTTCTGGGCTATCTGAGTCATTGTGGCTGATTCAATATGGATGGTTCTTAGTGTATGCTGGATGTTTTGAATCAGATTGGTTGTATCCCGGACTTCTTGCAATGCAGCATATGAGTGAGTTGATAAAACAATCATCAAGAAAATCGGTGCGATGTATCTTTTAATTTTCATAGACTTCCTTGTATTCAAGAAACGGCCTGATTACCTCTTCATCACTGGCGCATAATTCCTGCATTTTTTTGATGTCTTCTTTGCTCGATGATCCGCAAACGGCTAAAGAGATGGGGCCTAAATCAAGATCAATCAACCTGTTACCAATATCACTTTGTATGTAATATTCTCTCTTTGGAATTGCTTTTGAGATGATATCTATCTGTGTTTCATTGAGTCCAAAGCTCTTATAAAGATCATAGATTTCTTGGTTCAATGCCTTTTTATTGGGCAGAAACACCCTAGTTGGGCAGCTTTCAATCAACGTGTGAAGAATTGCGCTGTTATTTGCATCAGCGATGGATTGAGTACCAAAAACAACGAATGCTTTTTTCTTACGAAGTTCTTTCAACCATTGCTTTATTTTTTTCTGACTTGTTTCATCGTCAAAAAAGGTCCAGCTTTCATCTATAAAAATCGCGGTCGGATCTCCGGTCAAGTTCCGGTCGATTTCGTGAAAAAGATATGACAACGTGGGTTTCACACCCTGTCTTATGTATTCCATCAAATGGCCCATTTCAAAACACTGCCATCTGTTCTGGCTCATCATATCGCGTTCTGAATCCAGGAGATAACCTAGGGCCCCGTCAATGGTGTATGTTTGCACCGCAGCTCTTATATCTTCGTTTTGCAACAAGGCGTTAAGATGTGTCAGTGTTCTTTGATGCTCTGGCGATCCGCTTAGGCTGTTAAGGGCGTCCCACAGTTCTTTTTTTATCTCCGGGGATTTCACATCATCAAGCATGTTTTCAAGAATCCAGTCTTGCGCCCATGATCTTATATTTTCATCGTCGATCAGGCGCAGGGGTTGAAAGGCCAGTTCTTTATTATCGCCCAGGTCGTAATGTTGCCCCCCGTTTAAAAGGGTGTTGATATAGGCGCTGTGACCTTTATCGAAAAAATACACCCTGTGGTTTTTGTACCTTTGAAAGCAATTGGCCATAAGATTTAAAAAAACGGATTTCCCGGCACCTGTGGGGCCGATAACCATCATGTGGCCGACATCCTCAACATGGGGCGAAAACCAGAACGGCATATTTGATTCTGTTTTTGCGACGAAAAGCGCCGGACCGTTCAGATACTTATTCCAGGATTGACCGTCATAGTCTGCGGTGGTGGGTATCATCTGTGAAAAATCGAGAGAATTTATAAGTGGGCGTCTTACATTGGCGTAGCAGTTTCCGGGGATGGTCCCCATCCAGGCCGTATTCACATTGAGGGTTTCATTCAGCGAGGTAAACCCCGCTGAATTGATCACATCCTCAACAAGATTGATGTTTCGCTCTAATTCTTTTTTGTCTTCATGCCATAGAACAACCGCCGTTGTGTAATATCCCCCTGAAACATCGCCGCCCTGTATCATTTCTACGGCTTGATCACATTGAACTGATTTTTTTTCAGCGTCCACATCGGTTTTGGTTGACTCTTCATTCATAAAGGCTTCTTTAATAATGGCCCAAATATGCTTTCTTTTGGAAAACCATTCCCTTGAATACTTACTGTTTTCTTTGATCGCCTCTTCTTTTGACAAGCATATAAACCGGGATACCCATCTGAATTCACACGCGCCAGAGCCGAGCGCCCGGAATATGTTTGATATGGCTTCAAGGGGAAAACCTTTGATAGTTACAATTTGATAAAAACTCTCCCCTATCTTAGGTTCAACCCCCCCGGTTATGGGTTGATCCGGTAATATATAATCAAGGTAAATAGGAATTTTTGGCGAATTTATTTTGTGGTTCTTTGTACTGATAGTCGAGTGAAGATAAGTAAGGGTTTCGTCATCGTTCAGGTGTTTCACGAAGGGAAAAATGGACGATAAAACACCGGTGATTCTCTTAACTTCGTTCTGAAATGTTTTTACGTCCTCATCAAAATTAACCCCCTCCCCTTCTGTGAAAAATGATTTGAGGATGCTTTCTACTGCGGGAGGCGGCATATACACAAAGGTCATGAACTGTTTATTGGAGAAGTGATTTCCAATCGTCTTGAACTTGTTTTTTCGTTCGTCATCAATCATTTGAGACACAGGAGAAGGCCAAACTGATTCAGGGTAAAAATTTGTTATCCTTTTTTGCAGCTCAACAAAAATTGTCCACCCAGATCCTAAACGCCTGAGAGCATTATTCACCTGGGACACAACGACATTTTCCTCTGCTTCGGTCGAGGAAAACAAATCCGGACCTCTGAATTCGATGGTTTGCTGTAAAGATCCGTCTTTGTTTAGTACCACCCCTGGAGCGATAAGAATCGCCCAGGGGAGACGGTAAGCAAGTTGTTTTCTGTTGTTTCTACTCTCGGCAATTTTATACATCAAGGTAATCATCCTCATTGATATGTTGTGCTAATATTTCAAGGAAATATTCATCTTTCCTGTAGAGATAAACGAGCAACACATGGATGATGATCATAACAGGAACCGCCTTGAAGCTATTAAGAGCCAGCACCGCGCAGGCGGCGATTGTCCCTTCGAGGATCATGATATTCCGAGGGATACCGCCTATCATGATCCGTTTAAGCCCACCTTGAAGTATAGGGGTTTTCATGTTCTTTAAACTCCAAACAATGCCGAAACAACTGTGACACAACCAACAAGTATAGAACCACCGAAACAGCCTAAAATGGACTTTTTCATCAAACCCTGTGTTTCTCCGAAAGCAAGCATTCCCCCTGTTGCTGCGATAAAGCATACAAGAATAAAACGTGCGACATCCGTTTGAAGTGAATTGGTAATGGTGTCCATGAATGTAAATTCCATAGTCTTTCTCCTTTAAAATGAAGTTATCAGAAATCAATTTGCCATTTGATACCAGCGTAGGTTTTTTTACCTTCTTCGGCCCCGGCGTTATCTTCCATGTATTTCACGATCCCAAGTTCAGGGACCACGTAAAACATGTCGTTGACGTGAAATTGCAGATTGATGTATGCGGAAAGTGTTTCGTCTTTCGTTACAGCTCCATCGAGATTGTGGACGATGTAACCTATTCCTGTTTCAAATATCGTGCTTTCTGTGGCCTCAAATCCCAACACAACGATGTAACCATCCGTTGTGCAATTATAGATTTCATCACCGATGATTCGAGGACTATCATCACCGTCAGCCCAGAGTCCATAGGGGTTTATGTTCTGTCCGGAGTACGCGTTACCCAGAGCATAAAAAGGGCCAAAATGCGCCCCCACATTAATTCCCAAGACCCAGGAATTAATATCAAATTCAACTTCGGTTGCGTTTTGGATAAGTTTATAGGTCTGAAAACCTGTATAAAAGTCGGCATAACAATTTTCTGAGCCGATGTTATAAGAGACTTCTATTTTGGGAGCTGTTTTCTCTATGTCTGCATCAAGGCCGAACTTTAATTTTGCTTCATCATCTTCTGTTGCTGGTTCAATCAGGGCAATTTTTAATCGATCCGTTGATAGTTCGATCATATTTTCATACCCTTCGTATATACCGCCGTAGGGTTTAAGTCCCGAATCACCTTCATTTTCGTAAATTGGGGCAACCTGATTTGAAGGAAAATAATTAAGCGGCGTGTAGTCCTTCCCTATTTTAATTTTCAAATTCTCAGAAAAGGAGTACGTCGCGAATAATTTTCTTAATTCAACACCATCGTGGCCGTTACCAAATTCAAAACCAGCTTTGATGGTGTTGTTTTCTATTTTTCCACCAACACGGGAATTATTCATCAAATCCCACGTTATGTAATCTTTATCACGTTCTCTCATGTCATTTTCTGACATGAAGAACGTTGCGAAACGGACAGATCCGTAGATCTGTGTTTCTGAATTTGCATTTGATGCAGTAGTTATAGAGATAAAAACCAATATTGAGATAAAAAATATTTCCCTCATGATTAGTACCTAATTTCCATATTCACTGTATAAGTAAAAATATCAAAATTATCAGGATATTGCGCATCGTAGACTTTGTATGTAAGAGTATGTTTCAACCATTCACCATTCTCATTAATCAATGGATAATCATTTGGTGTATATACTTTACCTTCACTATCCAAAGTTCTTGACGCAAATTTCATACAAACTTCACCGGTACCTGCGTTAAAGGTATATTTTGGTCCGTTGTTGATTGTTTGCATAGTCCAGCTTGATAACTCTTGCGGTATCGTGACTTCTTCAAATACAACTTGATGTGATGATTGTACCGTTGTTTTAAATAGACCGTTGCCTACATCAGGTGTATCTATCAAAATTCTACCAACATGTATGTTAACCCAACGCGTTGGACCATCTACCCATGTTAAATATTTTTCAATATCTGTCGCAATAACCTTTTTACCTTCATAGGCTGTAATCGAATATTCCTTTATGTCATAATTCTCTGGGTTGTCCTTTTCTGTAACTTTTACATTAAAAACAAACACACCCCGGTTAAAACTCATGCCGGTTATTTGCCCAGTCGACTCGTTTATATATAGCCCACCTGGTAATGTCCCAGATTCAATAGTAAATATTTTCTCTTTACCATCGGAACCTTTAGTTTTAATTATTTGATTATATGCTGTTACGCTTTCCGAATAAGACAGGGCTTCTGGTATAAGTTCAATTGGGGCATTTGTATTTTTAACTTCAAAACTATATTCGCATAATGATTGATTATTAACTGATACATAGTATTTGTCTGGTTTTTCTAAAGTGTATCTTATTATTGTTTCATTTGGGTTTTCATCGTTTATGGCAATTTCAATCGGTTCCATTTCTGAATTGTATAATCGTAAAACTAAGCTCCCGCCCGTAAAAGCACCTTTAAAAATTATTAAATCAGATTCATTTGCTGATGACAAATCAACCGAATAAAAATCAATATCACCTGCCGCATGAATAGTATGTGATTGGCTTCCTGAATCAGGGATTATTACATTTCCAGATTCAACTGGAAAATCATTATCAGGTTCGTATTGATCTGGGAGATAAGCGACTACGTTTAGTGTAAATTCTTTGCTGCATTTATTGTTACTGTAGTTTTTATCTATTGCATTAACAATAAACGAATAAGTTGCCGGTTCAAGGTGGATTGTTCCAGTAATTATGCCCTCAGGCGTTAGACTCAGACCGATTGGTAGCTCTGCATTTAATATATATTCACCAGATCCACCGTTGATGTCTATCTTTGCTTGATATGGTTTACCTGTTTGGGCATCCGGCACTCCCACTGTTGTTATGCTTACTATATCACTGTACGCTTTTTCATTATTTTCTGACGAGCCACAGGCTATTAAAAATAATAGCGCGAATGAAAAAATCATTATTTTCTTCATATTGTCCCCTTTATTTGTTTATTGTTTATGTGTTTATAATGAAATGATTTGATTTTTGACAAATTGCGGTTATTGGTTGGAAAAGGAATCATCTGGTGTTGATATGTTGGTTTTTTCGTGATAGTCACGTTCAGTCTCCTTTATGCTTCTTCATATCGGGGATCAGGCGATTATCAGGAGGTGCGAACTCTTGATAATCGCCGTTTTTTTACAGCCGCAATTAATATTCCTTGGTATATCCCTTTTTAATTTCGAAATAAAGTTTTTTTTAAAATTAAAATGTTCTTTTACGTTAACGTAAAAAACATTTATAACGGAACATCTAAAGAATATATATTCTTTAGATACTGAATGACATATTCATATAGCTCTTTTTATTACACTATTTTATTATATTATTATTTTTTATTTATCATAATTTCGTACCCCTACAAGCTCCTCTTTAAAAAATCTTATTTATCCCCTACGGTTGTAACGTTCAGCGTTTTCACAATAGTTGTCTATTCTATTCTTAAATATTCCATATAATTGGTACGTTAATAGATTTTCATATACGAAATAATATTGATTTTTGTGTCAAACACCGGTTTCATTTTCAGATCAACACAAATCGAGTTTCCATAATTGATTTTTATTAGACCTTGTTCGTTATAAAGGATATTTTTTTAATTGATTATAATTCAATTCACATTTTTAAATAGTTTAAATATTTCAAGCGATTATATATATGATCATGGATACTAATGTATTTAAATCGCCCTTTAAATATATATCCGCTTATAATATTATTTGACATATTAGTGTTTTATGCCATATGTATTCATTTAATGTTTTACACAAGTTCCTATATAATTAATTTTAAATTTCTGTGGGGGTTATATGGCTGGTGTAGTTTGTGCAATTTCAAATAATAAGGGTGGCGTTGGGAAAACATCGCTTACCAGTAATTTGAGTGCCGCCCTGGCAATTAAAAAGAAAAAAGTTCTTGTTATTGATAACGACCCTCAAGGCGATACGACTAAAGTTTTAATACCTCACAATGTAAGAATATCAAATAGTCTATATGAATTATTGGACCCAAATGAACCTAATAAACCTAATATAGTTGATTGTATATATCCCACAATACATAATAAACTCTATTGCATACCAAACGTCGAAGAAACAGCGGGTCTTGAACTTGATTTTGCTGGAAAATATCCTGATTGTTTATTTTTTTTGAGAAATCAAATTAGAGAATACGCAATTAATAATTTCGATTTTGTTTTTATCGATTGCTCCCCTACCCTTTCAGTCTTTGTTGCAAATGCTCTGTATGCTTCAGATTGTTGTATTGTACCTATGGACGCTGGTAGTTCTAATTCACTTGATGGTCTTCGCAAAGTTTTAGAACTAATAAGTTCAATTCAAAAAGGTGGCAACACTGATCTAAAATTTCTCAGACTTCTTGTTAATCGAGTTGATAAAAGAACTGCTATCAGCAATGCAATAATTGAAGATGCAATAGAACGTTTTGGTGAAGATAAAATATTTAAAAATGTAATTCCGGTTAATACTGCTTTCCAACAAGCCGAATTTGCACAAAAAACTATATTTGCTTTTGATAATAATTCACGTGGCGCTGTTGCTTATAGAAAACTTGCGACTGAATTCTTAACCTATTTTTAAATGAGGTTAAAAAATGACTAAACGAAAAGGCCTTGCTGATAGAATAAGAGATCAACGAAAAGTATCTATTGATGATCGTTTGAAAGAAAAATTATTATTAAATCAGGTTATTAATTTTTCAAATTTGGAAGTTAAGGATCAAGACAGTATCATATTTGGATCAAGCAAAGATCAAGAAGGTATCACCTCCAGATCAAGTATAGATCATGATAGTATCACATCTGGATCAAGTAAGGATCGAGACGGTATCACCTCCAGATCAAGTTTAGATCATGATAGTATCACATCTGGATCAAGTAAGGATCGAGACGGTATCACCTCCAGATCAAGTTTAGATCATGATAGTATCACATCTGGATCAAGCAAGGATCGAGACGGTATCACCTCCAGATCAAGTATAGATCATGATAGTATCATATCTATATCAAGCAAGGATCAAGACGGTATCACCTCCAGATCAAGTATAGATCATGATAGTATCACATCTGGATCAAGTATGGATCAAGATGGTATCACCTCCAGATCAAGTACGGATCATGATAGTATCATATCTATATCAAGCAAAGATCAAGACAGTATCACAGCCATATCAAATAAGGATCAGGTCAATATCAAATCTGGATCAAGTAAGGATCGAGACGATATCACCTATAGATCAAGCAAAGATCAAGATAGTATCACAGCTATATCAATCAAGGATCAG